>ENA-UOOI01002421-UOOI01002421.1-fermentation-metagenome-genome-assembly--contig:-NODE-2421-length-16273-cov-2.735541_pt1 | contig 16273 bp, 16 predicted proteins | sample MGYA00245779_ERZ724027 | MGnify/ENA primary metagenome ERZ724027 (study PRJEB28704, sample SAMN03018318) | fermentation metagenome | biome: anthropogenic terrestrial biome; feature: soil; material...
GCACCGGCAAAGCAGCTGGAGCCAGTTACAGAAGCAGTAGAAGTAACTGAAGCGGATGATGCATTATCGCCGGTTACGGTAGCGGTTATTGCTAGCGCTATCGCGGCTTACTTGGGTCAGACTCCGGAGAACCTGAATGTCGTTGCTATTCGGCGCACTGGGTCAGGGCTTAGCCCATGGACTCTAAACGTTCGCCGCGAGAGTATCCAAAATTAATGAGGCGAAAGGGGAACAGGCAACAATGAGCAAGATGTTCCGTATTACGATCAATGGCGAAACTTATGAGGTAGAAGTGGAAGATTTGGGCGGCGATGCCCCTGTGCGTCGTGCCCCAGTAGCTGCGGCTCCTATTAGCACCCCGGCAGCTGCTCCGGTAAGTGTTCCGCAGCCTAAGGCTGCAGCACCTGCTGCACCGGCTAGCGCTCCGGCACCCAAGCCAGCGGCCAAACCGGCTGCTAAGCCAGCTGTTGCCGGCGCTGAAGATGTCACGGCACCTATGCCTGGCACCATTCTAGATGTAAAAGTTAACGTGGGTGATGCAGTACAAGCCGGTACGACGGTCCTGATCTTAGAAGCAATGAAAATGGAAAACGAAATTGCGGCTCCTGCTGCTGGAACCGTTAAGGCTATCCACGTGAGCAAGGGGGCAGCCGTTAACCCGGGTGACGTCCTCATCACGATTGGTTAGCCCCGAGGGGAGGGCATAATGTGATCTGGCAGACTTTAGTTGACCTTTGGTATTCGACTGGCTTTGCCAACATGACCATTCAGAACTTCATTATGATTGGCATAGCCTTGTTTCTCATTTATCTGGCTGTTGCCCGTGACTATGAGCCACTCTTGCTGCTACCGATTTCTTTCGGTATGCTGCTTGCCAACTTACCATTAGGTGGTCTGATGCAAGGTCCGACTACTAAGTTGGATGGTCTGCTCATCATCTTAGAGCAGAAGGGGCTGCTTACCGCAGCCATGGTTGCTGACATTCAGGCCGCTGGTGCCGATGGGCTTGGCCAACTTGTGCAGATGCTGGCTAGCTCTGGAGCAATTGAGCCAGCTGCTCTAGAATGGGTCATTGGCAAAGGGCCATTAGCTTTGGATGCGCTTGTCAGTGTGCTGAGTAGTTTTGAAGTGCTCTCGCCAGCAGACGTGGCTCAGTTTGCCGCTTATACGCCGTCGTCTGGTGGGTTGTTCTACTACTTGTACCAGGGCGTCAAGCTTGGCATCTATCCACCACTGATTTTCCTTGGTGTTGGTGCCATGACCGACTTTGGGCCGTTAATTGCCAACCCGAAGACGTTCTTACTCGGTGCCGCCGCCCAGTTTGGGATCTTCTTTACCTACATCATGGCAGCAACCGTATTTGGTTTCACGCCGCAAGAGGCGGGAGCAATTGGCATCATCGGTGGTGCCGATGGCCCAACAGCCATCTATACCGCCATACGCCTAGCGCCGCACCTCTTAGCTTCGATTGCGATCGCAGCTTACTCTTACATGGCTTTGGTGCCGATCATTCAGCCACCAATCATGCGCGCCTTAACCACTAAGGAAGAGCGCGAGTGTGTCATGGATCAGTTGCGTGTTGTTTCTAAGAAAGAAAGGGTTGTCTTCCCAATCTTAGTTACTATCGCTGTCGGACTGCTATTACCCGACGCAATTCCCCTGGTGGGCATGCTCATGCTTGGTAATCTGATTCGCGAGTGTGGCGTGGTTGATCGCTTGTCCAAGACAGCTCAAAACGAGCTCACTAACATCATCGTGATTTTCCTAGGCTTAACTGTTGGTGCAACTGCCAGTGGTGATACCTTCTTGCGTCCACAGACGTTATACATTGTCGCCCTCGGTCTAGTCGCCTTCGGCATTGGTACTGCATCAGGCGTACTACTGGGCAAGGTAATGTATAAGACATCCGGTGGCAAGGTCAATCCTCTTATTGGCTCGGCTGGTGTTTCTGCTGTACCAATGGCAGCTCGCGTTTCTCAAATAGAGGGACAGAAAGCTAATCCTAGAAACTACCTGCTCATGCATGCTATGGGACCTAACGTAGCAGGTGTTATCGGCTCAGCCGTTGCAGCGGGTGTACTCATATCGGTGTTAGGCTAATATAGGACAAAGCCTACCTAGTTGAATTCATAGCGGCCTCGTGCCATTACGGGGCCGCCTCTACTGCAAGAGGGGAGGCGAGCAGATGAAACCGATAATCGTTGGCGTGTCTAACCGCCATCTGCATCTTTGCCAGGCTGATCTGGAGACCCTGTTTGGCCCTGGTCATGAGCTTACAGTCTTAAAAGATTTGGGGCAGCCGGGGCAGTATGCTACGGAAGAAATGGTCACTTTAGTTGGTCCTAAGGGTAGCATTCCCAACGTACGTGTCCTTGGTCCAGTGCGGTCCCAGACCCAAGTAGAAGTCGCTATGACCGACGCCTATCGTCTGGGGGTTAAACCCCCATTACGTGACTCGGGTAACCTGGAAGGTGCTGCGCCTATCACTATCGAGGGCCCTTGTGGCAAAGTGGAGTTGGGCGCTGCAGTGATTCTGGCTTGGCGCCACATCCACATGCACACCAGTGATGCAGCTGCCTATGGGCTTAAGGATAAAGACACGGTGCAGGTGCGCACAGGGGGCGAGCGCGGTGTCATTTTCGAGAACGTGCTGATACGGGTCAGAGATAATTTTGCCCTAGAAATGCACGTCGATACCGATGAAGCCAATGCGGCCTTACTGCGCAACGGCGCAGAAGTGGAGATCATTAAGCCTTAGTTGATTGGTCAAATAAAGGGTTGTTGAAAAAGGGCGGCGGGATACTTACTTAGAGCACAGGAGCAGGCTCCAATCGTGCTTACAGCAAGTACCCCGCCGCCCTAAGTCGTTGCGGCCCCTTTTGCTAGCTAGTGTTTCTGTTTGGGGCTAACAGTAAGCTGGTAAATCCCCATTGCTATCAAGTAGACGGCGAAGATCTTGCGTAGCAGCGTCGGCTGCAGCGTGAGGGCCAACTTGGCACCGAGGAAAGAGCCAATTACTCCACCGATGGCCAATTTTGCTGCCAATTTCCACTGTATATTACCGTATCTGAGATGCGTCAAGATAGCTAGAACAGAGGTGGGCAGGAAGATAAACAAGGAGATACCTTGCGCCACGTGCTGGGGCGTGCCTTGAATGAGTACTAACCCGGGCACCAGTAGGGTGCCTCCGCCAACTGCCAGTCCAGCCAAGATGCCGGACAAGAGCCCTAGAATTGTGACAAACATCTAGAAGAACATGCGTAGCCCAGCCACTAACATGAACAGGGCGAAGCCTTTGCGCAGTAAGCTGGGTCGGCAGTAATTCATAAGAATGGCACCGATGACAGCGCCGATTGAGGTAGCTAAGGCCAGGCCAAGTAAGGACCGAATATTGATGTTACCTTGCTGATGGTAGACGAGCATACTGACCAATGAGGTCGGTAGCACTATCAGTAAGCTGGTAGCATGAGCCTGATGTTGTTTTACACCCAGCAGATAGACCATAGCTGGAATGAGTATTGTCCCTCCGCCAATCCCTAGTAACCCGTTTACTACCCCTGCCACTACGCCGATCAGGCCATAGGTTAGCCAAGATTTCTTCTGCATGCGTTCACCCCTCCATGCTGTAGGTATGCCCTAAAGAACGGAGGAAGATGATGATTAGAGCACTGTCAGAATAATGGCGAACCCGAGGGTGATACCGAGCGATGTAAACAAGCGGGAAGAATCATGGGAGGTAGGAATGAGTTCGTCCGCCACTACGAATACCATGGCCCCAGCGGCAAAAGCCAAACTGATGGCAATCGCCTGGGGTGAGATCTGCAGGAGTGCTAAACTCAGTAAAGTACCGAGGGGTGTAACCAAAGCTACAATCAGGCACAGAGCCAGAACTTGAGCTGGTTTCCAGCCACCGTAGAGCAGGGGCAAAGACAAGCCAATTCCTTCAGGGATGTTGTGTAGCCCAATAGCTAGCGCCAACATCGTGCCTAGTTCTTCTGTAGCGGCAAAACCAGCGCCGATAGCCAAGCCCTCAGGTAGATCATGCAGGGCAATACCCAGAGCAACTAGGATGCCCATGTGGATAAATGAATCACGACGGCCATTGCCCCTTATCTTACCCCGGCGTCGCCGGGCCATGCTGTTACCAATAGCCGCTAGAAGGAGGACGCCTAGGGCAAAGCCAATGATGGTGGACAGGCGGGTGCCCTGCTCTAGGGCAGCCGGTAGCAGATCAAGGGCTACCACTGCCAGCATTACCCCTGAAGCCATCCCTAACCAAAAGGCTAAAACACGATCATTAGGGCTGCCCATGAAAAGTACAATCACTCCGCCGATTACAGTCGCCAGACCGGCAAGTAGGCTAGATAGCAGTACCTGTGGCACTTGCATTGCCTCCCTTGGCAAATAAATAAGCGAGACGCGTTCCCCGTCTCGCTTAAGCCTATTCTTGTCTGCTACCAGACATGCCTTAAAATGTGGTCGAGAGGTCCTGAAAACCCTCTCCCAAGACCTCACGAGCATCCATGACGATGACGAAGGCCTGTTCATCTATGGCCTGCACTAGGGTTTTTACAGTGATTATTTCAGGACGGCTTACCACCACTAGCAGTGTCTTTTTAGGTTGGCCGCTAAAGCTGCCCTCGCTGTGCAAGTATGTAACCCCTCTTTCCAATTCGTTCATGATCTGATCAGCGATGGCTTCACCGGCGTCAGAGACAATAAGGAGGGCCTTAACGCCGAAGAAGCCTTCTTGAACATAGTCAATGACGCGGGTGCACACAAAGATAGATAAGAGCGCATACATGGCTAGATCTGGCCCAAAGACAAAACCAGCACCGCCAACAATCAGGGTATCGATTAAGAGCAGGGCGGTCCCGATAGGCAGACCTGTCAAGCGGCGCAGCAGCCCCGCTGCCAAGTCGGTTCCTCCGGTAGAACCACGGGAGCGGAAAACGATGCCGATACCAATACCGGTGACTACACCGCCATAAAGAGCCCCCAGGACAGGATCATCCGTCCAGGGAGTAATATTGCTGGTAGCGTAAACCCAGCCCGAGGTTGCTAAGCCACCAAAGACGGAGAACCAGCTAAAGCGCCAACCAATCACAAAACCACTGATAAGTAAAAGTGGAATATTAATCAGTAGCAGAGTTAGGCCTGGTTCAAAGCCAGTGAGATGATAGACGATAGTCGCTATACCGGCGGCACCACCGGCTGCAATCCGGTTGGGAACCTGCAGTGCATTGACACCGAGGGCAGTGACAAATGAACCGAACAGGATGCCTATATACTGAGTCACGGTACGTACAATGCGTTTGTGTTGCATGCCGGCCTCACTCCCAACTGTTTACTAGCTAATAGTTTACCATAAAATATAAAAACCGTGCAGCCCAAGCTACACGGTTCTGCGAGACTGCTGGCATAGGGCTGCGGGGTGTTGCTTAGAGCACAGGAGCAGGCTCCAATCGTGCTTACAGCAAGCACCCCGCAGCCCCCTGTTGTTTTTCGGCTGAAATAGGTGTGGTTCTCTATTTGCGCTTCAATACTTTCTGCACTGCAGCCTTAACCTCTTTATGTGTTAGGCCATATTTTACTGCCAGTTCACCTGGTAAACCTGACTCACCAAAAGTATCCATAATGCCTACCATTTCTACCGGCACGGGGTTATGCTTCACTAGCACTTCAGCCACCGCGCCGCCAAGGCCGGCATTGATTTGGTGCTCTTCCAGCGTCACGATGGCGCCAGTTTCAGCTGCAGCCGCTTGAATAGCCTCTGCGTCGATTGGTTTGATGGTATGCATGTTGAGCACGCGGCAAGAAACGCCCTCCTGGGCCAGCTCGTCTGCAGCCAACAGTGCCTCATAGAGCACTGGCCCACAACCGATGATTGTTACATCGGAGCCTGCGCGCAGCACGTTGGCCTTGCCTAATTGCCAGGGGGCTGTCTCCTCAGTGAACACGGCTGTAGCATCGCGCGTAAAACGCAGGTAAACCGGGCCATCAATCGCTGCAGCACCCAGGGTAGCTTTGCGCGCTTCAATGGCATCGCAGGGTACGACCAGTCGCATATTTGGTAGCACGCGCATCAGAGCTATTTCTTCAAGTGCCTGGTGCGTAGCACCATCTGGCCCAACAGAAATGCCGCCATGCATGCCGCAAATCTTCACGTTGAGATTGGCATAACAGATAGTGGTGCGGATTTGCTCCCAAGCTCTGCCTGAGATGAAAACACCATAAGTAGTAGCGAAGGGTGTTTTCCCACCCATGGCTAAGCCCGCGGCCGTGCCTAACAAATCTTGTTCGGCAATGCCAATGTCAAAGAAACGTTCCGGGTACTTATCCCGAAACCAGTTAGTGCGTGTGGACATGGCCAGGTCGGCGTCCAACACCACCACATCGGGATTAGACGCGCCGAGTTGCAGTAAAGCCTCGCCATAGCCATCTCTAGTAGGTTTTTTGATCATGAATTTTAACCTCCTCCAGCTTAATTGGCTAACTCAGCCAAGGCCTTAGCCAGCTCATCTGCGTTGGGGGCTTTTCCATGCCAGCCAGCCACGTTTTCCATGAAGGAAACGCCTTTGCCCTTGATTGTCTTAGCGATGATTACAGTAGGCTTGTCCTTGATACTCTCGGCTTCATCATAGGCAGCCAATACCTGTTCAATGTCATGCCCGTCAATAGAGATTACGTGCCAGTTAAACGCCTTCCACTTATCGTCCAGCGGATCCAGGCCAATGATCTCTTCTACGGTACCGTCAATTTGTAGATTATTGTAGTCAACAATAGCGCAGACATTTGCCAGCTTATAATGGGCTGCCGTCATGATGGCCTCCCATACCTGCCCTTCCTGCAGTTCTCCATCCCCTAATAAGCAATAAACACGGTAATCCTGCCCATTTAGACGGGCGGCTAGGGCTAGGCCATTGGCTTGCGAAAGCCCTTGCCCCAATGAACCGCTGGAGTTATCCAGGCCGGGGAGGCTAAGCATATGGGGGTGCCCCTGCAGCCGACTCCCCAGTTTACGCAAGGTGAGGAGTTCGTCGATAGGGAAATAGCCTGAGCGTGCTAGAACGCTATAGAGAACGGGAGCTACGTGCCCCTTAGAGAGAACAAAACGGTCCCGGTTAGCCCAGTCTGGGCGCTGGGGATCATGCCGCATTTTGGCGAAATAGAGGCTAACCAACAGCTCGACCGAGGAAAGCGAACCGCCCGGATGCCCTGAGCCGGCTGCCGCCGTCATCTTTACTATATCCCGCCGTACCTCTTTGCAGAGTGCTTGAAGTTCCTGCAGATCAGGTCGCATTAGCGCATTGTCTCCTTTCAGCATTAGCATGTATATTACGGGGCCGTCGGCCCCTGTAAATTATAGCATAACCTTCTAAGGTCAGGGGACACACCTCTGCTGTGTTTTGTATAACGTTGGGAACAAAGCTAGATCTCCGCCTTTCCTGCAAGCTTGTTCGCAATCTCTGGGCAGAGGAATGTCCCCATTGGATAGTGCCGGTCTTCTGCATGGATAGGTGGAGGCATTTGACGCTTAAGGCCTATGGGATGGTAGCGCCGGTTAGTTCAAACAGGGTGCCACCGATTTCTATGTTGATGACAATGTTCTTGGCTTGGGGGTTGAGTGGAGGGAAGAGCAAGATGTAGCGCCAGATCCGATTGGTTGGTCGTATTTCGGCAACTAGGTCAATATCAGCCGGGCCAGAGAAGGTCATCGATAATTGTAGCGTTGACTTGGTTTGGCCCGGCCACTGGCGCACTGGCTAGATGCTCCAACAGCAGTGAGACCTTGGTATGGCTTTTGGTATCAGTAAAGGGAGAGTTAATGGCATAGTGTTTGTGTTTCTCTATATATTCCAGGCTCAAGCGTTGGTCACCCTCCTGACAGAAGATGCTGGAGGGAGCGGGCTGGGGATTCGTGGGGGACGCACTCACAGACTGGCCGCGGTAGTAAACGAATGTCACTTCTGTCCTAGGGGGTAGCAGCAGATACACCCCAGCCGTGACCAGGATAACAAAGGCTATTAGGGCGCTAGCTTTGCGCATATTTTCATCACCTCTCTGCTGCAGTTTACGCTCTTTGCAGCAGGTTAATGTGTGACGAGGTAAAACACAAACACCCCTGGTCGGAACCAGGGGTGTTGCGGTAGTAGGTTAATATACACCAAGCACAGCTCCGGCGATGGAGAAATAAGCGATAAGTGCTAAAGCATCAACGATGGTTGTAATCAGCGGACCGGCCATGATAGCGGGGTCAATATTAACTAACTGAGCCAGGATAGGTAGAATTCCGCCTACGATTTTGGCTAATATGATAGTCACTACTAGGGTGAGGCTGACCACTAGCGCAACATCGGCTGGGTATTTTTCGATTAGGATGATGCGGGCAAAGTTAACCACGGCTAGAGCAACGCCCACTAAACTACTGACAGAAAACTCCCTCGCTATCACTCGCCACCAGTCTTTTACTTTGATGTCACCTAAGGCCAGACCACGAATGACGAGTGTGGATGACTGGGAGCCGGCGTTACCGCCGGTATCCATCAGCATGGGGATAAAAACGGCCAGAAAAACCACCTGGGCCAGCATCTCTTCATAGCGGCGCATGATTTGGCCAGTAAAAGTAGCCGAAACCATCAATATCAGCAGCCAACCGAAACGTTGGCTAGCTAACTTAAGAATAGGTGTTGATAAATAGGGGGTATCACTAGGTTGCATAGCAGCCATACGCTGAATATCTTCAGTTGCTTCTTCGTCAACTACGTCAATAATGTCGTCACTAGTAACAATACCTTTTAGTACACCATGTTCATCAACTACCGGCAGGGCCACTAGGTCGTAGCGCCGGAATAGAGCGGCCACCTGCTCCTGGTCTTCGTCATCAGTGACCCGCACCGGGTTAGAACGCATTATTGAGGACACTTGGGTGTTCGGGTGGGCCAACACCAGATCGCGTAAGGAAAGAACGCCCACCAGACGCCCTCTTCTATCAATCACATAGGTGTAGTAAATGGTCTCTGCATGTTCTGCTTCGGTACGAATCACCTGTAAGGCTTTATCCACTGTCCATTCAGGACGCACAGTAAGAAACTCTGTGGTCATGATGGAGCCTGAAGACTCCTCTTCGTAGCTGATTAGGTCGTGCAGTGGACTATCCACAGGCATAGCGTTCATTATACGCTCGCTCAGGTCATCGGGGAGCCAATTGAGCATATCTACCGCATCGTCGGGGGACATAGCACCGATAATCTCTAGGGCTAGTTCGGTAGATACTAGGCTGAGCAAACGTTTGGCTTGAGCTTCATCAAATTCTTGCACCACAACAGCTAACATATCAGGGCTAATGTGGGGCAAGAGCTGTAGTAATTCTTCGTCAGAGAGTGAGGCTAGGGCATCGGCCAAGTCTGCCGGCATAGTGTCGGCAAATAGGGCGTACAACTGGCTTGGGTTTTCTGCAAGCAACTGCTTGAGTAATTCTTTGGGCATCGTCAACACCCCCTGCTGTTCGAGGGCGCGCTGCCTAGAAAAGTGATATAGGTCATGAAAAATGCGCCTCCTTTGCGAGGAGGCGCATCAATAATCAAAGCACACTAAATAAGCGCCGTAGAATCGTGCCTGACGACGTGCCTCCTCAGACTATATTGCTTTGTTCTAGGTCGAGGGTAACCGTCGCTTTCCACGACAAAACTCACCTCTTAGTATGGTATTATTGTGGCTGTGATACGCATGGTAACCATGTTAGCAGCCCATTAACATACTATGCATAGCGGTCTGCATTGTCAATGCATCAACAGCCATTTCCGTGGTTAATGACAGAAATAATATCATATGCGGCGGGCCGCCAGCCTATGCCTTTGGAGGCTCTAATAGCATTAGGCCAGAATTCCTACAGCACGAAACCATTCGATGGTAGCCCGAATGGATTCTTGAATGGGTCGGGGCTGATACCCGAGTTCGTTGCTAGCTCTTGCATGGCTGATCAAGCCGTTTGACTGCAGTACATAGAGGGATTGTTGGGTAAAATGAGCCCCACCGCTGCCTAGTAGCTGCATGCGCTCAGCGATGCGGGAAGCAAAAAGGGCCAAGGGGAAGGGTACACAAAGGCGGACTCGCTGTTTGCCTACCAGAGAATCGACAATCTGGGTGACTTCCCTGATGGTGACGTATTCACCCGAGAGAATGTAGGTTTCCCCAGTACGCCCCTGGTTGCAAGCCGCAATTAGGCCCTGAGCCACGTCGCGTACATCAACGAAATCGTATCCCCCGCGCACATAGGCTCCTAGTTTGCCCCGGGCAGCATTATAGAGCAGGCGGCCGACAATTGATGGTTCGAAATCATAAGGTCCAATTATCCCGGAAGGGCAGGCAATTACAGCATCTAGCCCTCGGTTTACGGCAGCGAGCACGGCCAATGATGCTTGTGCTTTCGTTTTTCCATAATCACCATATACTCGCTCCGGATCAAACGGATACGCCTCGCTTAAGGCTACGCCTGCGGGAGGTTCCACGAGGGCGTGCACTGAACTTGTGTGTACTAGACGTCGTACTTCCTGGGAGAGACAAGCTTCAATTACGTTGGCGGTGCCGCCGACGTTAACTTGGTGCATCAGGTCGCGTTGTCCAGGCATCACACTAACGATGCCCGCCAGATGAAAAACGGTGTCGGCATTTTGGAAAGCTAGTTTTAATGACTCAACATTGCGTACATCGGCAACGACTTTCTCCACGTCCAGGTCGGCAAGCGAGCTGGCAGGATCGTTAGGTAAAATGACCACCCTTACCTTCTCCTGCCGCGTTAGCAGTTCGCGAACAAGCACGTTACCAAGATGTCCGCTGGCCCCCGTTACTACTTTCATCCTCCCACATCCATTCATCAAGATAGGCAGTTGGTTGCCTTGACAACTAATTTGCCGCTAAACGGCACTTTTCCTGCTGTTGCCGTAGAATTTCTTTGCTTAATTGCCGCTTTAACGTACAATTAACTGGGGGTGTTACTCTTGAACGCACAAACACAGAAATACTATAAAATAATCACCTACGGTTGCCAGATGAACGAACACGATGCGGAGGTGTTGGCTGGGCAACTGGAGCAGCTTGATTATTTGCCGATAGATAACGATGCTGAAGCTGATTTGGTTATTTTGATTACCTGCGCGGTGCGGGAGCACGCCGAACAACGGGTATACGGAAAAATTGGCGAGCTATATCGCCTGAAGCAGGAGAACCCAAATTTGGTGCTAGCTGTTGGCGGCTGCATGTCGCAGCAAGAGGATGTGGCTAAGAAGCTAAAGCAGCGTTTTCCTTACTTGGATATCATTTTTGGAACCCACAACCTAACCCACTTCCCTGAGTTATTGCGGGCGGCTCAGGCCAGCCAAGAAACCGTGCTGGAAATCCTCGATCGCGAGGGCGAGATTAGGGAGCACTTGCCCCAAGTGCGGCAGGATGGGCTTAAGGCTTGGACAACTATCATGTATGGGTGTAACAACTTTTGCACCTACTGTGTGGTACCTTATGTGCGTGGCCGGGAGCGCAGTCGGCAACCGGAGAGCATTATTGCTGAAGTAAAGGACTTAGCGAGCAGAGGGTACCAGGAGGTTAGTCTACTCGGGCAAAACGTTAACAGCTACGGCAAGGACTTAGCACAAGACTACGACTTTGCTGATCTGCTAAGAGCGGTCAATGAGACGGGTATCAGTCGCATTCGTTTCATGACGTCGCACCCTAAAGATATTAGCCCACGCCTAATTGAAGCTATGGCGACATGCGAGCACGTAATGGAGCATTTACACTTGCCAGTGCAAGCCGGCAGTAACCGCATCTTGCAGGCTATGAATCGGCGCTATACACGGGAACGCTATTTGCAGTTGGTCGATGAGATTCGTACTGCCATTCCAGATATCTCGCTGACAACAGATATCATTGTCGGATTCCCGGGAGAAACAGAGGAGGATTTCGCGGATACGCTGAGCCTCATGGAAACAGTGCGTTATGACGCTGCCTTTACTTTCGCTTATTCTCCCCGCGGGGGCACGCCGGCCGCCAAAATGCTGGAACAAGTTGAAGAAGCCGTTAGCAAGGAGCGTCTGCAGCGCCTTAACGAGCTGCAAGCCCGTATCAGTATGGAACGTAACCAGGAACTTATCGGTAGCCAACAAGAGTTGCTGGTAGAAGGCCCTAGCAAGAACGACCCCAGTAGGCTTACTGGGCGAACCCGCGGCAACAAACTGGTCCACTTCATTGGCCCGGAAGAACTCAGTGGCCAACTGGTGCCAGTACGTATCACTCAAGCCCAAACCTGGAACCTCTTTGGGGAGCTAATCTAGTGCAGGCAGGAATACGCTTGTTCCACTAGAATATTGCATTAAGTCACGTGTATACATGTTAGCTGGAGGCGTGTTTCATGCAGCAAGGAATTATCTTCAACATGCAGCGCTTTTCTATCCACGATGGGCCGGGCATCAGGACCACCGTTTTTCTCAAGGGATGTCCGCTCAATTGCGCCTGGTGCCATAATCCCGAGAGCCAATATCCTCTGCCGGAGGTTATGGTGCGAGCTGAACGCTGCCAGGGGTGTGGCGCTTGCGTGCGCGTCTGTGGCCAGGGCAGCGCGCATATCAAGGACGGCAGACGACAGCCAGCTCATTGTTCTGCCTGCGGAGATTGCGTTACCGCCTGCATGCAAGGCGCTCTGGAGCTAGTGGGGCGGGCACAGACGGTGGAGCAGGTCATGCAGGAAGTAATGAAGGATGAACTATTCTACGATCAGTCAGGTGGCGGAGTTAGCTTTTCCGGTGGCGAGCCCTTGCTGCAGGTAGAGTTTTTGGATGGCTTGTTGCTAGCTTGCCGCCAGCAAGGTCTGCATACGGTGCTAGACACTTGCGGTTATGCTCCTTGGGAGGTTCTGGCCAAACTAGTGCCTTTAGTTGACCTCTTTCTCTTCGATGTAAAGCTAATGGATGAAGAGCGGCACATACAATTTACCGGCCAGTCAAATCGGCAGATTTTAGAAAACTTGCAGCGCCTCACACAGATACACCGCCAGGTGGAGGTGCGGGTGCCCATTATCCCGGGGGTTAATGATGACCGTGCTAACCTAGTAGCTCTCGCTGCTTATTTGCGTCCCTTACCAATTCTAGGGGTAAGGTTATTACCGTACCACAACTATGGGGTGCCTAAGTACGCTCACCTGGGGCAGGCATATCGTTTGCCAGAAACATTGGCATCTGGAGAAATAGCAGTTGAGCTCAGTGCCGCCCATTTGCGTGAGGCCGGCTTAGCAGTGCTATAGAGAAAGGGGAGAAGAGGATGAATCAGCGGGTACAGCGCCTACGGGAGGAAAGCTTGGCGGCAGAGCCGCACATCTCCATTGAACGGGCCCAGTTGGTGACAGAGACCTACCGCGAGTTCAGCGGCAAAGTTTCTGTGCCAGTGTTGCGCGCTCTAGTTTTCGCTAACTTGATGGGAAAGAAGCAGATTCATATTGGTGCTGGGGAGCTAATTGTGGGTGAGCGAGGCGAGAGGCCTCAGGCAACGCCAACCTACCCGGAACTTTGCTGCCATAGCCTAGAGGACCTGGAGTTGATAGATGCCCGAGAGAAAATCTCCTTTCGGGTGACCGATGCTGTAAGGGAGATACAGGAGTCGGACATCATCCCCTACTGGCAAGGCCGTTCTATGCGCGACTTCATCTTCAGTGAGATGACAGAGGCGTGGCAAGACTGCTATGCAGCAGGCATTTTTACCGAGTTCATGGAACAGCGGGCCCCAGGTCATACCGTAGCCGATGATAAGATCTACCGCTTTGGCATGCGTGATTTCCAGGAACAGATCAGGAAACAGATTGCGAAGCTAGATTATGATCAAGACCCTGAGGCCTACGATAAGCGGGAGCAGTTGCGGGCTATGGATATTTGTGCTGCCGCGTTAATTCGTTTTGGCGAGCGGCATGCTGAAAAAGCGATGTCGCTGGCTGCTGCCACTACTGATGCGACGCGTAAAGATGAGCTAATACGCATTGCAGAGGTGTGTCGGCGGGTGCCGGCAGAGGCACCCCGCAACTTCTGGGAAGCCCTACAGATGTATTGGTTTGTTCATCTCGGCGTGATCACAGAGCTAAACACTTGGGATTCATTCAACCCCGGTAGGCTCGACCAGAATCTCTGGCCTTTCTATCAGGCGGGGCTAGCGGAAGGCACTTTAACACGGGACCAGGCCAAAGAGCTCTTGCAGTGCTTCTGGGTTAAATTTAATAATCAGCCAGCGCCACCGAAGGTGGGCGTTACGTTGGCGGAGAGTGGTACCTATACTGACTTCGCCAATATTAACGTCGGTGGTTTGCGGCCTGATGGCTCCGATGGCGTTAACGACGTAAGCTTCCTACTGCTAGAAGTAATCGACGAAATGCGCTTGCTGCAGCCCAGCTCCAACATTCAGCTCAGCAAGAAAAACCCGGATCGTTTCCTACGGCGGGCTTGTGAGATTGTGCGTAAAGGCTGGGGGCAACCCTCCATGTTTAACGCCGATGCCGTCGTACAAGAACTCATGCGCCAAGGTAAAAGCTTGGCCGATGCTCGTGCTGGTGGCACAAGCGGTTGTGTAGAGACTGGTGCCTTTGGCAAAGAGGCTTATATCCTGACCGGCTATCTAAACTTAGTAAAGATATTAGAGATAACCTTACATGATGGGGTAGATCCCCGCACCGGGAAGCATTTAGGCCCGAGCACCGGCAAGGCCGAACAGTTTACTAGCTTTGATGACCTCATGGCTGCTTATCAGCGCCAGCTAGAGCACTTCGTTGCCATCAAGGTGCAAGGCAGCAATATTATTGATCGCCTTTATGCCACCCGGATGCCAGCTCCTTTTCTTTCAATCATTGTCGATGATTGTATCGCCAAGGGAAAAGATTATAACGCCGGTGGTGCTCGTTATAATACAAACTATATTCAAGGGGTGGGCATTGGCACCCTTACCGATAGCTTCTCTGCTATCAAGGAGCATGTTTTCACAACGAGCAAATTAACAATGGCCGAGCTAGTGCAGGCCCTCGCTGCCAATTTCGCTGGGCATGCACAGCAGCAACGGTTACTAAGCCAAGCTACGCCCCGCTACGGCAACGACCTAGAGGCGGCCGATTCCATCATGCAGCAGCTATTTCAGCTTTTCTATGCTACGGTGAACGGACGTCCAACGGTTAAAGGTGGGGTTTATCGCATCAACATGCTGCCGACTACCTGCCATGTCTATTTTGGTTCCGTTACCGGGGCAACCCCCGATGGCCGTTTGGCCGAGCAGCCTTTCTCCGAAGGGATATCCCCCGTACAAGGTGCCGATCTTTATGGGCCAACAGCCGTAGTCAAATCTGCGTCCAAGATGGATCATCTGCTGACGGGGGGCACATTGCTTAACCTCAAGTTCACACCTTCCTTGCTCGCCAAAGAAGAAGGGTTAAGAAGCTTAATGCAGCTGGTGCGTACCTATTTCCGGCTTGACGGCCATCATGTGCAATTTAACGTAGTCGATGCTGCTACCCTACGGGCAGCTCAGCAGGCTCCCGAGCAATATCGGGATCTGATTGTGCGCGTGGCCGGCTACAGTGATTATTTCTCTAATCTGAGCCGACCACTGCAAGACGAGATCATCGCCCGTACGGAACACCAGCAGTTTTAATGTTAACCAACGAAGAAGAGGTGACCTTCATGCAAAAAAAAGCCGATGTAGGCGTATTCGGTGGTTCGGGTTTCTATAGCTTCCTTTCCGACGTAGAAGAGGTGGTTATTGAAACCCCCTATGGTAGTCCTAGTGATAGCTTTAAGCTAGCTAAGTTAGGCGATAAAACAGTAGCATTCTTGCCGCGCCACGGCTCCCAGCATACTGTGCCGCCCCATAAGATCAACTACCGGGCCAACCTGTGGGCAATGCATAGCTTAGGCGTGCGCCATATTCTTGCGCCCGGGGCTGTCGGGAGTTTGCAAGCCAATATTTGCCCAGGAGAATTCGTAATCTGTGACCAGTTCGTCAATCGTACTTGGGGCAGGGCAGATACTTTCTTTGAGGGGCCCGAAGTGCGTCATGTCAGCCCTGCCGACCCCTATTGCCCTAGGTTACGTTCGCTAATTGCTGACACAGCAGAAGACCTAGCCATTAAGGCCCACCCCAAGGGAACTATGGTTGTGATTAACGGCCCTCGTTTCTCCACGCGAGCTGAAAGTCGTGAATATAGTGAGCACAGTTGGCATGTAATCGGTATGACCGGCTACCCCGAGGCTAT
>ENA-UOOI01002422-UOOI01002422.1-fermentation-metagenome-genome-assembly--contig:-NODE-2422-length-16250-cov-35.130719_pt1 | contig 16250 bp, 9 predicted proteins | sample MGYA00245779_ERZ724027 | MGnify/ENA primary metagenome ERZ724027 (study PRJEB28704, sample SAMN03018318) | fermentation metagenome | biome: anthropogenic terrestrial biome; feature: soil; material...
CAAATGAAACGGGATAGAATTTTTCAATCATCAATTATCTTTGACCTCCTTCCTTTGAGACTATGTTTCTACAAAACAAAAGCAAATTTTCAAGGAAGCACCTATTCAAGATGGAAATCACAACGGTGCTTTTATCCTTTCCGTTCAATAAAATTCTTATCATTTCAGGTATGGACTTAAAAAATCAACAACTGCTTTTCGGTTCAATATGTTATGATCCTTCTGATTGTAATAATCTCTTAAACATTTATAGCAGGATGGAGAGCAATCACAATCGCGACACAAGATATAGGCCCGTTGAATCACACTTTGGAACACATCTTCATCACTCGAAATCCTATGAACATGTCCTGCCCCGCCAGGTACTCTATCATACAAAATAATTGAATACTGCATCTTTATATTTGAGGCATATAAGCATCCGCTTACATCTGTACTTTCAATGTCCAGAACCAGAGAAGCTGCTCGCAGCAAAGCATATAGAGTTGATAACATTGTAGCGTAGGGGGCTTTATCTGAAAATATCAGCTGCACTGCATCTGTCTTAAAAACGTGTGAAAGATGATATGGATACAGCTTGTCATTTGTGCACTCCTGGCCGTAGGGTGTTTTGTGACTTTTTTTAATAATAAAGGAAGGCTTTTTTTGTTCGTTGCGACTTATTGCATATCCGCATAGACTACACACATTAAATATGGTATTGCAACTTACCATCAATGAATCATTGGTTGTAGTACGCAGTACGATTTCATGGTTTCCATGATGAAATGTTTTCACCCCCAGTTCATGACGTTGTGCATCTCCCAAATAGGTAATCTCATCCCTATGGTACTTTCGCGGCTTTTTTATTCCAGCAGGAACAACATCGTTTTCATCTGTTCCAACAATAAAACCTTTTCGCGGTTCAATGTTCTTTACCCATGTGCGCTCAATCGGCTTACCACAGGCAATACAAGTCTGACCATCGTTGTTTTCTTTTTTGCTGAAGTTTGTCACTTTACATTTGTCACATTTAGCAGTGTAATAAATCTCCCAATTGGCTGTTTTGCGTCTGTCTTTTGCAATATAGCGGCTTCGATACACGTATGAATCGGCGACGACTTCCGCACCAGGAGCATATTCGGATATTCCGATCTGTAAATCACGCTGCAATTCCACGGTTTGCTGCGTATCACCATAGTTGCTCGTACGCAGCTCAACAACGTCAACAGGAAAACCATACTTTGGAAGCACACCGGAGCGGACAAGAAAGTCGATAAGATTAACTCTTTTCTCACCATCCCCTCCTGATGTTGAGCGCCGATGGTTTTTCAATAAACGTTCAAAACGAGCTGCTTCCTGATATTCGTGTTTTTTCCCTGCAATCTCCATTTGCTCTATCATCCATGAAGTCAAATCACGGAAATCATTCACAGCTATTGTTAACGTTCCATCGTCTCCAACAAGACGATCAACCCAGGAAAAATCATACACGCCCAGTGTATCAAACAGTTCAGGCGGTACACAGCGCTCCAAAGACTCTCTTATCATCTGTGGCTTTCTTCCAAGATAAAATTTCAACCTTTCAAACCCATCCCCATTAAGAAAAACATCAGCGTCATTTTTATTATATACATCCACGTTTGCTTTAAAGAAAAACGACAAAGCTACAGCATAAATGTGACGCAGAACAATTTTTTCATTGCGTATCTCAAAGACAGGAGCTTTGATTTTTCCCGATATCATATCCGTCGGATGAGCAAAGAAATTGAAATCATGTGAACTCAGTTTTGCAAATGTCAAGGCAAATGCAGCAGAATTCAAATCACGTCCCGCACGTCCTGCTCTTTGAACATAATTGGCAGGAGAAGGAGGAATATTACGAAGGAAGATTGCCTCAAGAGATCCAATATCCACACCCATCTCAAATGTTGTTGAACAGCTTAGTGCATTGATTTTTCCCTTCAGAAAATATTCCTGATACTTTCTGGCGGTATTTTTTTCTATCTGTGCTGTATGTTCTCGAATATAAAATGCTGAAAGATCACTCCTATTATATAAGAATGCATAGTGGTTATTTGCCTGCAGTTCAGATGGAGAAACTGCAAAAAGCCTGCCATCGCATCGCGGATATGCGCATCTGCCCCGGAAGTTCATGGTCGTTACCCGCCCGCATGTCCCGCATCGATAAACTTCATTCTCTTTTGGCACTCCAATGACAAAATCCTCAACCGATAGAAATCTTCCATTGCCTCTGTTTCTGGGGATTCTTAAGATATTCCGTTCCGTTAACAAGTCAAAATATTCTTCCGCTATTTTATACGCCTCATCTTCTGTTATCATCAATGCACTCATAAGTCGGCGCAAGCGTCCGTTCACAAAAAACGTCCCGTTTTTTCGTGCTCTGGGCAGCCAACCCATGGACGAAGCACTGTCCCTTCCAGTTTTACAGCGGAGAACAAGTTTCCGATAAGATGAATAAAAAACCATTCTTAGGTCCTCGTCACCAAGAGGTGAGCTCGCCGGCTCCTGTATGGCTCCATAAAAAACAATATCCATTAGTAATAAGTCCAGTAAAGTCTTTGCATCTTTGAATGACAGATCAAATTTTTTTGCAAATATCGGTGCTATATCATTATTGCAATTAGGGAGAATATAAATGGCTCCCAGTGAAGAGAGACTGGTAGGACGGCGCGAAGTATACATCTCATTTATCAATGCTATCCAGGCCTTCCTTCTGCTGACCGGTGTTAATGGTCCTCTCTCTCCAAGCTTTGCGAATGTACGATTCACATCAAAATACCGAGCCAATTCATCGACAAATGTTTCAGTAGTCCATGGCCTATACTGTAATTCTTTATGATATTGATCAGCAACATACCAAATCCCACGGCGTCTCAGAATGCCATTATAACTTCTTTCCATATAGGGAGCAAAATAAGCAGCATCACTACGGCTATCCGAGAAGCATAAAAATCTGCGCGTTTTTTCATCTGCCATATTTTCATATAATGCAGTCCCCAGAACAGCGGTTGCAGCTTCTGATCCAAGAAAAAAACTTCTGAGTTCTCCATATGTACATGCAGCACAGCGTACAATTCCACTGTCTTTATTTCTTACAGATTTTGTTACATTCACATCATAATCATCCGGGCAGTTACAGGGCTTTTTCCTACCTAATCTGCGGATAGATCCGCATTTCGCGCAAATTATATATTCCTGCGGCGTCTCACCCGTATCTTCATCGGTCAGCAAGCCATCATTTTCGCCTTTCAATAAGAAATAGTCAGCTTTTGAATCATAACTGCTTTCCGGAGATTCAAGTGTTTTGAGTTTACTGTTTATCTTTCCAATGATCGCCAGTCGGCCGCAATCTGTACACACAGCACATTCAAAAGCCCGATTCCCTTCTATCTCTGTCACCGGAATCAACGACATTCGAAACGGCGGAACCAGTGTTATGTATGCCCCTTCAAGTGCACGAACAAAAAGATGATATTTAGCTCGTACCAGCGGTACACCGTCTTTATCAACCGCTTTGGTACAAGCAGCGATCAATTTTACAAGCTCAGACTTCGCCATCCCAGATTTCTCTGATAATTCAGTTATCGTCAGGGGCTTTTCCAGGATGGCCCGAATCTGATGGTATTGCTTACTGCCATTGCATACATCAAACAGTTCAGACTCCGACATATTCTGAAGCGCGTTAATTTCATCCGCCGACAAGGTCCTGGTTCTGTCTGGAATCTGATGTTCAACCGACTTGGAACGAATGACATCTTGGAATTCGTGTCCACAAAGATTTTTACCGAATGACAATATTTGTGGATTACTACTTTTATCTCCTAAAGTAGCGCTCGTAAGTATATATTGAGGAGCCTGTCCTACTTGAGTCAAATGCGTTTCAACTCGTCTTACCAACATGGAAGCTTCTATTCCTGTCGCACCCTTATAGATATGAGCTTCATCCAATATCACAAAACGAAGCCTGGCATTCTGAAAAACATCGTCGTCATTTGGGCGAATACACATATATTCCAACATAGAATAGTTTGTTATCAGAATATGAGGCGGCCTCTCCCTCATTTCATTACGGGAAACCCTCTCATTAGGCAATGGTTCGCATCCATGAGCTTCCCTATATTTCTGCTTGCCTTTCTCCTCATCCTGTTCCGTATTACCATTGAAGACACCAAATGAAATGGTACTGTCCTGAAATAATCCTCTTAATCTTTTTACCTGATCATTAATCAATGCATTCATGGGATAGATAACAATGGCGCGGACCCCATCATCCAGCTTGCCGTGTTCTTCTATTTCATGAAGCAACACATTTACCACAGGCAGTAAAAAACATTCTGTCTTTCCCGAACCGGTACCGGTTGTTATGATCATATTTTTTCCGGATGCTGCAGCTTTAATTGCAGCCTCCTGATGGGAATAAAGTGGACGGTCAAGATGGAAGCTTTGCCTTAATTTTAAAAACAAAGGCGACATAATGCCACTCGCAACCAAGTCCCTAATAGTTGCGCCGGTTTTATAAGCATCAGCCAATTCAAGATACGGTCCTTTCGAAATGACATCATCCTTTCGAAGCTGCTCCTTTAAAAGCCCCGAATATCTCTTATCTGCAATCGACAGAGTAGTAGCAACATAATCAGCATATGTCTCTTTAATTGCCTTTGAAAGTACAATTGGATTTAACATCTATACAACTCCTTGGTATAAAATACTCAAAATAATCGGGAAAATCAAACCATTTTTGTAACCTTTTTGGCGGATCACGGTTAATGTAAAGCCTTGGCCTGCATTCAGGCCTCATATCAATGAACAGGCCTTCTCCCTGATCAAACGTAATATACAGGCGATGACTTTCCTCATTGACCAAATAGATATCAACAGGGTTAAACTCAGAAAAATATCTCTTTGCGTTGTTATGTATAAAATACATCTTTCCCTTGTAATGGGGATATTCTCCACTCAAATCTGTATAGCCCAGGGCTTCATTGCCTATGAAATCTATCTTCTCTACAAAAAATGGAATCATCTTCATGGATCTCCCATCTTTAGTAAAGCCTGCAATACATAATGTCTCATCCCGGAAAATAACCTTTGCACGATTACCCACAATAACGCTGCCTTGATATAATTTGGTCCTGTTTACGCCAAATACCGTATCCTTTATAGAAAAAATCTTATATTTATATTTTTCAGACTGTTGGGGAAAAGCAGTGCTGAGAATATGTTTTCCCTGTTCAACAGACATACTAATAAAACCGGTCCGCTTGGAATGGAATTCAAAAAGCAATTTTGATTCGGGATCACCGACGAAGACAGAAGGATTCATCCATACCAAAAATTCGCCTTTCAGGATAAACTGAGGCATTGCCAGTATACATGGATTAAATATAACCGTGAAAAGAGTTTTTTTCTCACCATTTATAAACAACTGAACCGGCAGCTCATTCTGAGTGTTTTCAACGAATTGGACCAAATTACCGATAGTATATTCGAACCCTCCGGGGACATCTGATCTTTCTATTATTTGTTGGCCCAAAAACAGCGATGCATCTATAAAAGGTCCACAATTTATTTTTATTCTTGATGAAGGCAATATAGCGCCTTTCCAGATTGTATTTTTGGGAATTGCCTGGCCATCCAGCGTCAAAGTGATATATGGAACCTGTACAACAATGTATCCAATGCCATATGGGATCCTTACTATCCTCTTAACATCAGAAAGCGGTACCTCAAGCTTTTTTTCATCTAAACTGCCGGAGAGCGTTCCTTCGGAATTTTCAAGGTAATAGGGTTTATCAAATGTAACTTCCAGAGAATTCACAATATACACAACTGCTTCATCCAAAACTCGGCCTGTTCCTCGCTCATACAGTGAAATGGTATAGAATCCGTTTTTTCCTGGTGTTTCTATTGAATAAACGCCATCCTCTTCACCTGTCACAGTTAGTAAATCACCATTTTGAGTTCTTGCAAGAAAAGAACTGCCCTTCATAGAACCAGCTGCAAACAAGGAAAGTTTATCACGTGGATAGATAGGATAGCTGTTTTCAGACACTTCAATCCTGGCAGAAGGCTGAGGTAATCTAAAACGAAGGGAATCCAATGGAGGACGTGAGCAGAAAACCAACGCATCATTTACATAGACAGAAGATTCTTCACTTAGATAGACATCGTAAAGCTGCGCAAAGAACGAGCGGCGTTGACGTTTTACATCCCCACGAAACGTGACGTTTGCACCCTTGGGTGCAAATAACAGATAGTTTCCATCATCAACCACCTTGTTATTCATTTCCTTACCATCATGAAACAAAAGTGTTTTACGTCGCAGCCCCTGTTTGGAGGAGTAAATCTGCTCTGCCTGACCGTCAAGAAACAAATCAATTCTCAAAACAGAAAAGTCAACATCAGATATATCAGCAAGGGGAATTATCGTTTCTTCAGAAGTACAAGCGTAATCATTTCCATAAGCTTCAGCTCTTTGACGATAAATATCATAGTTTCCTGAATAGACTACGATAACAAGATCATTCTTGTCACTCAGACGTATCGACGGTATTCGTATTGCTGGCTCTCCATCCTCATCCAAAACATATGCTATACGAATCCTGCTGTATGAAAAGGCAATTGCTGTAGTACGCTTATGAGCTGATGCTTTTCGACCAACATCAGATTTTGTTATTCTATCAGTATACCATTGCATTAATAGTTCATCTGCATAATTCTCCGGAAGCCAAATATCAGCACAATATGTTTGATCAATTCGTTGGAGTAGTTTTGTCAGAAAATGACGCATATAGTGGGGACGTTGAGCTAGTAGTTCCCGAAAACCTATTTGAATCCCACTTACATTTCCTCTGATGCTTTCGTCCTGTTCAATTGTTTCATCATTGCAGCGACTACGCAGAACCCGAATCATCCTGTTAATTGCAGGATCATCCACAGAAACGGAATAATCCAGATTATTCTGATAAAACTGAGCCAGAAAATTGCATAATGCGAAAAAGCTTTTCTTTGGAGCAATCGCATGGGCAAGTACTGTTGCGTAATAATTGTTTTCTCTGTTTGCTCCTCTCAGAAAAAATCGGCCATATATTACGCATGCAGCTTTCACTGATTCCGTTAATACGCTATATAAAGATGTCGAAAACTTATAACCAAGTTGTTCACAAATATATGCCCAAAAACCACGGCTCTCTGCATAATCCCAATTTTTCGCATAATGAACAATGATTAAAAGAATTGACATATGACAGAATCCATCCAGCCCATTGCCATCAAGAGCATACTTAATTGACCGTTTGGCAAAGTTCTCAATGGCGATACGCCTGTGGGGCGACAAAGACACCATACCTAAAAGCGGATTGCGTAAAGATACCTTATTTATAAAATCCCTTACAGATAATGTCCTTGTCGTCTTTACAACAGGAAATATTTGCATATCTTTTTCAACTTCATTATTCATGACGTTCCTCCATTTTTGGGTAAAACCAAAAATACTGTTGAAACAGGAATTATACATATATGTTACAATATATCACATCGAATATTTTTCCTGAAAGTTTAGCAGGATCTCTATTCTAATCCGGTAACCGGGAACGCCCCAGCTGTAACCAACTCCGGACTTGCTCAGATCGACCTGAAAACCACCGCCCAGATTAATGCTCTTTCGCACACGAAACCCCATGAACAACACCTCCTGGAATTTGCTTGTAGAAGATGGCATGCTTAACGCCCTCATATCCTCCTTCGATACTTTCCCCATACTGGATGCCATGTCTCTCCTGTTTAAATGTTGCAGGTATAAAACATATTTGGTTCACTTCAGTCGTTCAAAATATCCTTTCAGCTTTTCCTCACAGATCGCTTCAATTTCTGCTTTTTCCTCTTTGCTGAGGTTCTTCCAGACTGTCGCATCCACCTGGATCGTACCCAGCGTTTTCGTATGCCGCATCGTCTGCATATCCGAAAAACGCCTGAATGGATTGGCAAGAATGTTCCGTTCCGCCTCATGATCCGTATAGCCACCCCGGGCAAAGATGCTATTCTTCTTCTCCACCTTCAGACCGGCAGCACGACGGCTTTCATAATAGTTCCGTATAGCCACAGGCTATATAGATTTTCTCGGCTTTTGTGTAATCACCCAACATTTTGCAGTGCCCTCAGGGTGTTCTCTATTAATGATGTTGATGCATTATTGTGAAGCTCCAGCACTGCAGAGCCAACATGCAATATGATATCAGGCTGGGATACATGATCCTCATTTCTTGACAGGTTTACCGGTACAATGGAGTTCTTCCCTGAATCGATTGCCGGGAGTGCTTCACAGGCAGTTTCACTCACTCGCCTGAGCTAATAGTAATAGCTGCCAGGTTTGACGTCATGCTCAGCACACCATTCACTGATCGTCTGTCCACTACCGCGGGCACTCACGTATAATTTCTGTCCACTTGTTTAACCGGTACTGCTTCGTTACTTCCCTGGTACTCACTTTAATCCCCCTTTGAAGTTTTTCAACCAAACTTGAAAAACTCTAATAACTTGAATTCAAGGGTATTACACGCTATCGAATTTCCCGCTCTTTATTGTCTTTTGCAGTTCTTCACTCATAGTTATCCTCCTGTCCATGCGTTATTGTATTTCGGCATTTACCAGTATGCGGCATTGACTTTCGTGATTTCTATTCTTTATTACCCTTTTTTGATTCATACGAAGTTTTATTCTCAGCGACCATCAAAAGCGGTTCGGAATGTGTTTCATATGGTGATTCTGATTTCTGCTTTGTACCTGGCAATGCATATGGCTTTCCATCTGGGATATATGTCAAGTTAAATACCATATCAGAGAGCCATTTTTTGAAAGACGGGTTGTCTTGGAACTGCTTAAATAGCTCCATGTTGTCTTTCATGATGGAGAAGATTACTTGTTGCAAGGCACGCTCACTTTCGGTACGAGCTTCCTGAGCGTCAGAATTTCTCATTGCATTCTGATATTTCTTGTCCTTTGAAACCATCGCAGGGATTTCAAGGATTTGCCGCTGCACGTTATCAGCGTCATCCCAGTTAATGTTTCCAAACAAATCATTGAAATCCATAATGATCTTTGAGAGTAGATCCATTTCCGAGTCAACTATATGTCCAACCTTGCCAGCAGGGACGGGGGCAATCTCGGCATCAGCATCTTCAAGTTTTATGGAAATTGCCTCCTGAGCCTCATTCCGATAGCTGTTTAAATCGATCGTTGAAAGAATTCCCTCTGAAAAGTCATCGTCACGTGGTGACGGCAGCTTCGGGATCAGTAGGTTCAAGAATATGGAGAGCTTCTCCCATTCAACATTTCCGTAAGGCAGAATGGCCCCAAGAAATCCATATGTACGCACAAATGATTTAGCTGCGCTCTTGAACTTGATCTGATCATCCAGCTCCAACTGCTTGTAGACTGATGTGCAAGTGTCAAGAACCGGGTCAAGCCTATCTCGCTCAGCTCCGCTCAAGAACAGGTCTACCAACTTCTCCACATCGTTGTTGTCATAAACCTGATAACTTTCCATGAGAGTAATCAAGTCATAGAGCTTATTCGGGTCAGTTTCCCCGGACAGAATTGTCGTCCTATAGAACCTCGAAAATGCCTCTTCGATAACAGATGTCTTGTTTGCAAAGTCGAGGACATACACCTCATCCTTGCCTGGATACGATCTATTTAGGCGTGAAAGCGTCTGAACGGCAGCAATATCGTAGAGTGGCTTGTCCACATACATGGTCTGCAGAAGCGGCTCGTCAAAGCCGGTCTGGAACATATCCGCCACGATCAAAATCCGATATGGATCTTTCTTAAATTCCTTTGGAATCTTTGCATCCGGAAAACCATTCATAGATGCAGAAGTAAGCGCTGGTTCTTGCCCGTTATATTTATTCTCACCGGAGAAAGCGACAATCGTTTTATATGGGCTGTGCCGATTTGCAAGGCATTTATTAATCGCATAGTAGTATTCAATACATCTTGGGATGCTGGCCGTAACGACCATAGCACGAGCTTTGCCACCAATCTTCTTTTTGGCAATTACCTGCTCATGAAAGTGCTCAACCATTATTGCAGCCTTCTTGGCGATGACATCGGGATTTCCTTCCACGAAAGCGCGTAGTTTCTTCTGTGCACGCTTCTTGTCGAACATTGGGTCATCCTCGACCGTCTTCATAATTTTGTACCAACTGTCAATGGTCATGTAATTTCGCAGTACATCCAGAATGAATCCCTCCTGAATGGCCTGCTTCATCGTATAGACATGGAAAGGACGATGCTTAATTTCTCCATTCTCTTCGTAAGCGTCACCAAACATCTCTTCAGTCTTGTTTTTAGGAGTAGCTGTGAATGCAAAGTAGCTGGCGGTCCTAACAAGTTTACGGCCTTCCATCATTGCATTAATCTTATCTTCGTTGTCTGCATCCTCTTCGGTAGCAAGCCCTGAAAGTGCAAGATTCATGTTAGCAGAATTACGCCCACTCTGGCCTGAGTGCGCTTCATCGATGATAATTGCGAACTTATTATCTTTGTGTTCCTGCCCAATTTCGGAAACGATGTACGGAAACTTCTCAATTGTGGTAATTATAATACGCTTTCCGTCCTGTATCGACTTACGCAGATCACCAGAATGTTCCGCCCATGTTACGGTGTTTTTCACCTGCATGAACTGCTTGATGGTATTACGGATCTGCTTATCCAGAATACGCCGGTCGGTAACCACAAGTACGGAATTGATCAAGGGATGACCATTCTGTTCAAGACCTATCAGCTGATGTGCCAGCCAAGCAATGGAATTAGATTTTCCACTTCCTGCGCTGTGCTGAATGAGATACCGTTTGCCAATGCCATTTTCCTGTACATCAGTGAGGAGCTTCTCTACGCAATCAAGCTGATGATAACGAGGCCATATTTGCTTTACAGACTTCTTCTTTGTATCCTCGTCCTTTTCTTCAATAACCTGTGCGTAGTTTTCTATAATACGAGATAGCTTTCTCTTGGTAAGAATGTCCTTCCAGAGATAGTCTGTCATTAGTCCGTCTGGATTCGGCGGATTGCCTGCACCGTCGTTATAGCCCTTGTTGAACGGCAGGAACCAGCTGTCCTTACCAGAGAGCTTTGTACAAAACTGTATTGTGGCATCATCCACAGCAAAATGAACCATGCAGCGTTTGAATGAAAACAGTAAATCATGTGGATCACGGTCTTCCTTATACTGCTGCGCAGCATTTTCAGTATTCTGCTTTGTGAGCTGGTTCTTCAGTTCCATTGTGATAACTGGTAGGCCATTGATAAAAATGCAGACGTCCAGTGCCAACTTGCCAGCGTCCTGTGAATAGCGGAGTTGCCTTGTCACACTGAAGATGTTCTTCGCATACATAATCTTAGCCTGTTCATTATTCTCAGTCGGTGTCAGATAGAACATGATAAGATCAGCCGGGTAAACCTTGATGCCGTTACGTAGCACATCGATAATGCCACGCTTGGCAAGCTCTCCTGACAGGCGATTCAAAAACTGCCGCTTCTTTGTATCAGACTTGAATACGCCCAGCTTGTCCATTTCCTTCGGCTGGGTATCCTGAAGGAACCAGAACAGGCGCGCCTCATCGACAGCGTATTCTTTGTTATAATCGGTGTTTGTACCTTCCTCATAACCGTTGTGCTCTACAAGCCACTTCACAATTAAGGATTCAAGGCCGTTCTCCTTGGTATTGGTAAAAGCCATGATCACTCCTCCTGTTCCTCAGTTTCTTCTGTATCCGAATCTTCGCCTGTATCCTCCTCGGATTGATCTTCTAAATATTCATATTCCGGTATCACTACGCTGCGAACATCAATCTGTCCGGTGACCGCTTCTGAAATGATTCTTGCTTTCAACTCTTGCAGGAGTTTTATATCCTGACGTTCTATTTCAACGGCTTTGTCTATCTGTGCAAGTCGGCTATCGATTTCATCAAGAATATCTTTTTGTTCATCAAGTGATGGAATCGCTACAGTAAAATTCTTTATGTAATTTACAGATACTCTCTTCTGACCAGCTGAGCCAGTCATTACTTCTTCACCAAGTTTTCTGAAGTGTTGCGTCATAGTAATCATATACAGATACTTTGACAACACCTTTTCAGATGGGCGTAGGTTAATAAACTCAGTGGTACCGAATCCAATATCTGTATCAAGATCGTCCAGGCATGCGCCCTTACCATTCTCAAAGCATGGTGTAATTTTAGCGACGACAACATCGCTCTTTGCAAATGATGAGAAGCCTGTACGAACATCAGCGATAGGCTTTTTGATTGAACAGTCTACTTCACCCGTTTCTGAGACATTTTCCATCGGCAAAAAAGTAACCAAATCTGCATCGCTCATGTTTTTGACAACATCTGCGATTGACGCATTTGCTCGGCAAATACGCTTCAGTGGCATTACTTCCCATGTAGCCGGTACTTCTCCAAGCCAATAGACCCCGCTATCCTTTTGTTTTGTTTCTTTAAAACCATGGAGTATGCCTTGATCAATCACCGCCCTGCGCAAATCACGATATGAGGAAACTTGTCTTCTTTTTACAGAAATCAATTTATTAACTTCTGAGACCTTCCAGTCCAGATAGTGCACAATCTTATCCTGATCAGACCGAGGAGGAACGGGGAGGTAAATATTCCTCATCGTTTTCCATTTAGTAGTCCAAAGATCATCAACAATTCCATAGCCATTCCTGTAAAATTCCTCTGAAAAATAGTAGCTCCTAAGCAGATAGTGGTAGAAATTTCCATTAATCTCATTATGCGGTTTCAAAACAGTAATGATCATTGAGCAAGAGCCATCGTACTTTGAAATACCTCCGGCACCTTTTCTATCTGATCTGCTATTAATTGCAAAATCACCCGACTTGATGAGCTTTCGATTATTTCCATTATTTGTTTTGGCAGCATTAGCAAGTTGAGGCACAACACCCATATATCCAACCGAAAGCGGCTCATAGTCCTTATCGGACACCTTTGTCACACGTTCAGAGAAGAGCTCTCGCATTTTCAGCGCTTGCCAAGATTTTGGGAGCGCAGTGAACCATATAGCCTCTGGAGTATCATAATAATCTGTATATTTACTCATTTAGACCTCCCAATACTTCCGCCAACACTCCATCAGATTCTCTTTCAAGTGCATTCAAATCCTCAACTATGTCTGTCATTGTTCGAAGCTCTACGGGCTTATAAAAGTATTTTGTAAAACTCAACTCATAACCCACCTGTGTTTTCTTTGCATCTACCCATGCATCCGGAGCATAGGTCAACACCTCATTCTTCATGAAAGCGTCTATACCGCCCGCGTAATTGAGCGGCACAATCTCAGTATCCCGAAGGTCTGCATCGGCCTCGCCTTCAATCGCTTTTGCATTCGGATCTTTTTCTGTTATAAAAGGGCGTACTTTTTTTAGCATTGCAGCTTTAAGCTTCGTCGCCCGTGCAAAAGCTGTCCAATCATCGAGTGGTGTCCCGCTTGGCAGATTCTCAATAGCAGTTTTATATGTTTTCAGTTCTTCGGCCTTCTTGAAAGTGCCTTCCGGAATTATTCTTTCCGGGTATACTTTAAGGCGCATTGGCCTCTCAACTGTTACTGACCAATACCCAAATTCGGAGTTATCAAATACATGACTGACTTCGCTTTCCTCCATATCCATAAAGATTTGAAGAATTTTTTCACGGATTTCCGGTGTAAATTCGCAGTTCTTTTTTCCCATGTTTTTTCGCAGAGGGGATTTCATTTCCATTGCATCTATTAATTGAATTTTTCCCTTGCGTTTGTCTGCCTTCTTGTTAGAAAGAACCCAGACAAAGGTAGCAATCGGCGTGTTATAAAACATGCTTTCTGGCAGAGCAATGATTGCTTCAACAAGGTCGTTTTCTATCATATACCTACGAGCATTACTTTCTCCGCTTCCTGCATCTCCGGTAAAAAGCGATGATCCATTGTGAACCTCTGCAATTCTACTTCCAAGTTCAGTATCTTTCTTCATCTTAGCAACATTATTGAGAAGGAAGAGAAGCTGTCCATCACTTGTCCTTGGAAGCATCTGCAATTCTTCCCCATCCTCAAGGTAGGTGTTAAAGCGAGTATCCAGAATATCCTTCTTGCCGCCCATCTTCTCAGCGTCTGTCTTCCAGCTCTTACCGTACGGTGGATTTGAAAGCATGAAGTCAAACTGACGGGAAGCATGCTGATCATCAGAAAGCGTGGAGCCATACATGATGTGATCGGCTTCCTCTCCGTCGCCCTTCAGGAGCATGTCCGCCGTGCAGATGGCGTAAGTCTCCGGATTAATTTCCTGCCCGAAGAGATGAATAGCTACTTCCTTGCCGCTCTTTATGGCCAGCTCGTTCAGTCGTGCCTGAGCAACCGTGAGCATACCGCCTGTTCCACAAGCACCGTCATAACATGAATATGTAGCATCCTTGATTTTGTCTTCGATCGGAACGAATACAAGATCGGCCATAAGCTCGACGACGTCACGAGGAGTCCAGTGCTCGCCGGCTTCCTCGTTATTCTCTTCGTTGAACTTACGGATCAGCTCCTCGAATATAGTACCCATGCCATGATTATCCAGTCCGGGATGTTTTAGGATTTTCTTATCCTCGTCCTTGTAGATCGGATTTGGGCTGAGGTTAATATCGGAAGATGTGAACTTCTCAATGACTGCACCAAGGATGTCCACATCCACCATCGTGTCGATCTGGTTACGGAATTTGAACTTATCCAGTATCAGCTGAACATTGGGAGAAAAGCCGTAAAGGTATGCAATAAAATCGGCTTTGAGGGTCTGAGCCTTCGACCGGCTGGTAAGATCTTTCAATAGGAAAGGAGACGCATTGCAGAAAGCCTGCCCAGCTGCATTGCAGAGTGCAGGCCATTGATTATCGATCTTTGCAGCGTCGAGTTGCTTCTTCATCGTGAGCACTACAGGTTTTGTCTCCTCCAGCATAACGTCCAGACGGCGAATAACCGTCATTGGAAGAATGACATCACGGTATTTGCCGCGTACATAAACGTCGCGCAGGCAGTCATCCGCAATTCCCCATATAAAACTTACTATTTGGTTATATACTTGATTATCCATTTTTCTTTTACCTACCTTTTTACTTTTTGGCTTCAAATTGCCCACAGCATATACTACCGCACTTTAATTCTACTGCATGAACTATCCGATATAACGGTCTCATTCGAAATTGGTTACATCGGAATTGTCCGCAGCACCGCCGGAACGTATCCATTTATCGACTTCAGATAGCTTGAATTTCCAGAGCCGTCCGACTTTATATGCAGGCATATTTCTTTTGGCAATCCATTGCAGAACGGTCTCGCGGCCGACGCCGAGATATTCTTGCACATCTTTCAAAGTAGACCATTTTTCAATGTTTTTGTCGCTCACTTAATTAACCTCCATTTACATGACCTCAAATTTAACATCAATAGTGACGGCAAACAACCTATTGTTATTTGGAAAGCAATCATTGCCTTCGCTGTCCAGCATTACCCACAGACTTTCATAATGACCTTCACTACCACGGGCGTCAAAGCTCGTGGTTATTTTTATATCTTTTCCCGGAGAAGTGTCTGGCATGACGATGCAGTTCGTATCTGCTCTCGGCTTTACACTCGCTTGATTGACAAATACAAGTTTTCGATTTCTCCACATCTGATTTCCTGCATTGCGGATTACCCAAGTGTGATCAAACCTATCATAGCATTTTTTCGTATATGCTTTCGCCGGTTGAAACTCAAGCACAAAGGCGCTATCGCCTGGATATGTCGGAACCATAGGATTTGGTTCTTCAGGTGGAAAACAGAATAACGTACAGCTGACTACTGAACGGGAAGCTGCAATCCGAAACGGAGTAATTCGTTAGGACTGCGGACGGCATACTATTGCCATTTTTAGGTCAGCTCTGCAGATTCCTCCGTTTCGAGAAACGACAAACGGAGGAATTTAAAGTGTCAATTCATGAAAACCAGAGTCAATCCAAGGAATACCGTATCTACCTCAAAGACCTGCACCAGTGGGTGCCGGTCAGCAAGACCGATTTTGATAATTACTATCGCGATATCAACGCCTACCGTCGTAGGCAGCAGAAACACGGCCGCTGTGTCTGCCCTGCAAGTAAACGCTACCTCTGCGATATGGACTGCTAGAATATGTCCCTCAACAGGAAGATCAATAAAGTACTGTGCCCTCTCCAACTTGA
>ENA-UOOI01002425-UOOI01002425.1-fermentation-metagenome-genome-assembly--contig:-NODE-2425-length-16242-cov-65.861370_pt1 | contig 16242 bp, 13 predicted proteins | sample MGYA00245779_ERZ724027 | MGnify/ENA primary metagenome ERZ724027 (study PRJEB28704, sample SAMN03018318) | fermentation metagenome | biome: anthropogenic terrestrial biome; feature: soil...
AATTTTCGGTCGGATCCACCGAGATCGATTATCAGTTCTATGCTGGAGCACTACCATCGGACAACTTCGGAAAGGTCCGGTAAAACTCATGTTCAGGAGGATACTGCGGGAAAGATTCGGAAAAACACCAAGATTTTTATCCGTTTCTCCCATAGAGTATAAGAATGCCTCGCCTCTATCTCGGAAAGATCATGCTCCGCTGGTGCGACACCTGCCATACTCCTGTGCTGGCCGGGGTCTGCGCCTGCGGCGCCCCGACCCGCCCGGTAGCCGTCACGCCGCCGGGAGATGCACGCCCTGCGTTTCCCGACGACGTCGAGCGGGTCAACCGTATATTCTGCGAGCACTTCGGAGCGCCGCTGATACCGGATGGACAGATCGCGCTCCTCAACAAGGTTCCCGCTGATGACCGCATGGATGAGATCGTCCTCGGCGGGGCCGTCGTGGGCGCGGTCCGCTACATCCCCGGAGAGCAGCGCTGGGAGCCCCTCCCGCGCCCGAACGCAGCGGCCTTCATGCGGCCGACGAAACGCTACGTCGTCATCGACGACGGTGCTATCCCGTCCATCCGTGACGGAGGGGCAAGCGTCCTCGCCCCGGGCCTCATCTCGATCGACCCTGCCGTCGCCGAAGGCGACGAGGTCTTCATCCTGACGAAAACCGGCGAGTGCATCGGCGTCGGCAGAGCAAAGGTCGATGCCGCCACGGCCGGGACGATGGAGAGAGGGGTTGTCGTCAGGACGCGGAAGAACGCCCCATCTGTCTGCGTCCCGGGTGAGGCGACATGGGAGGATGCCGTTGCGGCGAACAGGGATGCCCTTGCCGAGTACGAATCCGCAAGCATCCGGTTCGTCCAGGAGATGACGGCACAGAACCCCGAGCAGCCCACGGTCTCCTACTCCGGCGGGAAGGACAGTCTCGCAACCCTGCTTGTCGTCTTAAAAGCGCTCGGCCCGGTGCCGCTCCTCTTTGCCGACACGGGGCTCGAGTTCCCGGAGACGTACGAGAACGTGGATGCCGTTGCCGCCCACTATGGGCTCGAAGTCCTCCGGATATGCGATAAAGAGACGTTCTGGAAGGAGTTCGAGAAGAACGGCCCGCCCGCCGTTGACAACCGCTGGTGCTGCAAGGTCTGTAAACTCCACCCCGTCGGCCGCCTGATCGACGAGCACTGGGGAGAGTGCCTCTCGTTCATCGGGCAGCGGAAGTACGAGTCGGTGAAGCGGATGCAGAGCAGGCGGATCTGGAGGAACTCCCACGTCCCGCAACAACTCTCTGCAGCTCCAATCCAGCAGTGGACGGCGATGCACGTCTGGCTCTACATCTTCCGTGAGAAGGCTCCCTACAACCGCCTCTACGAGCGGGGGCTCGACCGCATCGGGTGTTTCATGTGCCCCTCAAGCGACCTTGCGACGTTTGAGATCATCAGGGATTCCTGCCCCGAACTCTGGGAGATGTGGCTCGAAAGACTGGCGGGGTGGCAGGAGAAGCAGGGGCTGCCTCACGACTGGATCGAGCGCGGGTTGTGGCGGAAGCAGGGAGACACGGATGAAGAAGAGGATAGTTATAATTGATTACGGGCTCGGCAACCTCCGGAGCGTCCTCCGGGGCCTCGAGTGGGCAGGAGCGGCGGCGACGATCACAGCGGACCCGGAGGTGATCGCATCGGCGGACGGCATCGTCCTCCCCGGCGTGGGGGCGTTTCGTGAGGGGATGGAGATGCTCGGCAGCCTCGAGCATACCGTCCTCGCCGCCGCGAGCGAGACGCCGCTCCTCGGGATCTGCCTCGGGATGCAGATGCTCATGGACAGAAGTGAAGAGCACGGCATCCACCGGGGGCTCGGTCTCGTGCCGGGAGACGTGAAGCGCTTTGTCCCGGCCGCCGGGGAGAAGGTCCCTCACATGGGGTGGAACACCATCCGGATCGAGCGAGAGACTCCCCTCTTCGACGGACTCCACGAGGAGGAGTATGTCTACTTCGTCCACTCCTACTACGCGGCGACCGCACCGGACTATACCCTCGCGTCTACCACCTACACCCATCCCTTCGCCTCCGCCGTCAAGAACGGGCTCACCTATGGAGTCCAGTTCCACCCCGAGAAGAGCGGCGCGGTCGGTCTTGCCATCCTTGGGAACTTCATCGACCTGATCTGCTGAGGCCCTCCCACCGGAACGGCCCCATGCGGTAAAAAGATGAACGGGAATATCAGTTTCCGTTGGTATGCGCCTGCATTTCCTGGTCCCGCAGGACGTTCCGCCGGATCTTCCCGGATATCGTCTTTGGGAGCTCCGGGACAAACTCAATCGCCCTCGGGTACTTATACGGGGCGGTGGTGTTCCGGACGTGCGCCTGGAGTTCCCGGACCAGTGATTCAGACGGCTGGTAGCCGGGCTTCAGCACGACGAACGCCTTGACGATCATCCCCCGGATGAGGTCAGGCGACCCGACCACCGCCGACTCCTGGACAGCCGGGTGTTCAAGGAGGGCGCTCTCCACCTCAAACGGCCCGATACGGTACCCGGATGACTTGATGACGTCATCGTTGCGCCCGATGAACCAGAAGTAGCCGTCCTCGTCCATGCGCGCCTTGTCACCGGTGTAGTAGAACCCATTCTGGAACGACTCAAGGTTTGCTTCGGGGTTATCCAGGTACTCCACGAAGAGCCCGACCGGCCGAGGGTCCAGTTTGACCGCGATGCGCCCTTCCTCACCGGCGCCGACCACCTTCCCGTCGTCATCGTGGAGCTCGATATGCCAGCCCGGCACGGGTTTTCCCATGGAACCGGGTTTATGCTCCATGCAGGGGAACGTGGCGATACAGCAGACAGTCTCCGTCTGGCCATATCCCTCATAAATAGGCTGCCCGGTGCCGTCCTGCCAGACGCGGGTCACCTCGGGGTTGAGCGGCTCGCCGGCACTGCAGCAGTGCCGGAGGTCCCGGAAGTCGAACTTATCGAGATCGGCAAGGATCAGCATCCGGTAGACCGTCGGCGGTGCGCAGAACGTTGTCACCTCATACTCCTCTATCAGCGGGAGCAACTCGGTCGCGCCGAACTTGCCCCGGATGTCGTAGACGAAGATGCAGGACCCGGCGATCCACTGGCCGAAGATCTTGCCCCAGCCGCATTTCGCCCACCCGGTATCCGAGAAGGTCAGGTGAAGGTCGTTTGCCGTGATATCCTGCCAGAGCGAGGCGGTTATGATGTGCCCGAGCGGGTAGCTGTTGTCGTGCAGCACCATCTTGGCCTCGCCAGTGGTGCCCGAGGTGAAGTAAATCAGCATCGGGTCGGTCGATCGTGTCTTCTTCGCGACCGGCATGCTGACCGTGTGGTGCGATACCGGTGCAGGGTATTCGAGCTCGTGCGGGTAACTCGCCCAGCCGTCCCGCTCTCCGTCCGCCAGGAACAGGGTCTCGAGCAGCGGGCAGGCATCGGCGACCTCGTCGACCTTCTCGGCGTTCTCGCAGTTGGTGATGATCATCCTGAACTTTCCGGCCCGTATACGGTATTTGATGTCCTTTGGTGTCAGCATCGTCGGGCAGGGACAGTATACGGCGCCGAGTTTGATGAGCGCGATGACGAAGATCCACCATTCCGGTATCCGCGGGAGCATCAGCATGACCCGGTCGCCCTTATTGATGCCATATTTTAGCAGGATATTGGCGGCACCGTTAGAGAGGTTCCGAAGGTCGCGGAAGGAGTACTTCCTCTCGAGTCCCTGCTGGTCCACCCAGATCATAGCCAGTTTGTTCCGGTCGATCTCAGCCCACCGGTCGATCACGTCGTATCCAAAATTGAAGTGTTCAGGGACATCGATCTTGAAGTTGGCGCAGGCGGCCTCGTAATCGATCATATTGGGCCCCGGAACGCTTGCAGGCGGCATCGCCGCTGGGGCCACGGTCTGCACGCCGCCACCCGGTGCACTGTTCAGGTGTGCCGTACAGAGTTCGTTGAGCCATTCGGACCGGGACATACCCAGGGAGTCGCACATTCTGTCGATCGCCTTCACGAGGTCATCGTGCATCGTGACCGAGTATCGCACCATATGTACAGTTATGTGGTGCAGGATATCATCTTTTTGATTTATTTCGCACCTGGTTCCAGGAAAATACACCGCGCCCGGTGCACGGGGCCCCGGGATAGGCGAAGAGGTGGTGAAGGACGCCGACCCCAAGGGAGGAGCGCACCGGATTTGAACCAGAACAGCCAGTGCTGGTTCGTCGTCTATCCAGAATAGGGATCGATGGTGCCCCTCTTCATCGCCGACCTCGCGGTGCAGGAGCGGTTCTGGGAGCTGGGGTTTGACCTCACCAGAACGGGGCGATGATGACCCGAAAGCATATACCGGATGAAGGAGAGCCGTAACCCTCCCGGTACCGGGCAGTGAACACACGGAGGAAGATCGTATGAAACGTGAGCTGAAAGGTGAGGGGAAAGAGGAGACGAAAGAGTACTGGTGCGAGATATGCGGTGCGGCCTGTGATGAGATCACCGAAGAGACGTTTCCCGACCTGAGAAAGGCCCGGACACTCTGTCCTGACTGCAGGAAGTCCTACGATGAGTCCTGCAGGCTGCGGTAGTGCGGCAGACCCTCTTCCTGCGGGGCAGGAGGAGGTGCACGGCGAAGGGCAGGACGGGCCGGCTTCCCGGCAGGAAGAGCACTCCGCCTCTCCCACGGTTCGCACTGCCTACCGGCACTCTCCAGTGCGTCCGCGGATCTTCTCCACCGCCTCCTCTGCGGCCCTCTGGACGTACCAATCCTCATCACTGAAGATGCCCCTGAGGGCCTCGACCGCCCGTGCATCCCCGATCTCCGAGAGCACGTCCGCAGCACGCTTCCTGACGTCGCCGTCCCGATCGCCGAGTGCGGATATGGTCGGCCCCATGGCCGGGGCCCCGATGGCGACAAGCGCCGCGGCGGCCTCCCGCCGGATGCTGTAGTAGTCGTCGTGGAGGAGGGCCATGAGGGCAGGAATCGCGCGGGGATCGCGCACCTCGCCGAGAGCCTTTGCCGCCCGCCGCCGGATGCTGTCATCGCGGTCGTTGAGCACCCGCAGCAGTGGCTCGACCGCGAGCGAGCCCATCCGGGTGAGATCGCTCCACCGCTCCTTCGCGATCAGGTAAAGGGCCATCTCCTCCTCCTCCGGGCCCGGTGACCAGCCCAGGCGGTCGAGGGCGTCCGCAGCCCCGGCACGGACACGGAAATGGCCGTCAGCAAGCGCACCGGGGAGCAGCCTTCCCGCGGGCTCGCCGACCAGCACGAGGGCCGCCACCGCACCCTTCCGGGCTGCATCGTTTCCCTCCTCAAGGACGGACAGGAGCGCCTCGACTGCCATCTCGCCCATCATACCGAGCGCCCGCACAACTACGCGCCCCACACGCGAGTCCCCATGCAGGAGCGTATCTGTGAGCGGCTCGAGGGCAGCCGGGTTTCCGATCTTGCCGAGCGCTGCGGCCGCTCCCATCTGGATCGCCGGAGGGCCGCTGCGGAGAGCCCGGACCAGCGGCTCGACGGCGGGGTCCCCGATACCGACAAGCGCCCGCGCCGCTCCCAGGCGGGTATGCCAGTCGCGGTCCTGGAGGGCATCGATGAGCGGCACGACCGCCGCCTCCCCGATCATCTTGAGCGCCTCGACAGCCTTTCTCCGCTCGCCGTCCTGCTCATCATGCAGTTCATAGATCAGTCTCATGACCGCAGGCGCTCCAATCATGCCAAGCGCCCGCGCTGCACCCATCTGGATTGCACTATCAGGGTCGTTGAGCGTCCGGATCAGCGGCTCGACAGCGCCGGACCCAATCTCCGCAACAGAAGCCCACTGCTCCTTTGCAATCAGGTAGTTGACCGTCTCACCTTCGGTCTCCGGCACCCATCCGACCCTTCCAAGAGCCTCCGCGGCGCCCAGCCGTACGCGGTAACGTTCATCCTGAAGCGCCTCCCTGAGCTCGGTGACGGCCTCTCTGCCGACCCGGATGAGCGTATCGATCGCCTCCAGCCGGATAGTGTCGTCCGGGTGCCCCAGTGCCCCGATGAGCGGGCCGATGGACACATCCCCGAGATCGATGAGCACGTCCCCGGCCCTCTGCCGGACCAGAGCATCACCGTTCGCGAGCGCGAGAACCAGCGCGTCGACGGAAGGTTCCCCCATCGCTATCAGGACCTCCGCCGCAACCTGCCCGCTATCAGGGCGCCCGAGAGCCAGGATGAGAGCACCGACAGCAGGACCTCCGATCCGGACCAGCACCCCGGCGGCTGCCCGGCGGAGCGTCTCCTCGTCCAGGGCACGGATCAGGGGTTCCACAGCCGCCTCCCCGATCCGGACCAGCGTCTCACCAACAGGCCCCTGATGAGCCTCTTCGCCGAGCAGGCGGACCAGGGGGGGAGCCGCAGGGGCCCCGATGCGGGAAAGCGACTCCGCAGCCCCCGCCTGTACCCCCGTATCACGATCGGCGAGCCGCGCCACCAGAAGGTCGACGGCAGGGGCTCCGAGATCCGCGACGTCGGGCCACTGCTGCAGCGCGATCAGGTACACAGCCTGCTCCTCCACCCCCCCGGGAACCCAGCCAGCCCTCTTGAGGACCATGGCAGCCCCCATACGGATCCGGGCATTCTCGTCCCCGAGTGCTTCAACAAGCGGTTCATGTGCAGCATCGCCGATCCCGGTGAGCGCAGCCGCCGCCCCCGCTTGTCCATCGCCGTCCTCGCCGAGGAGGGGGATGAGGGCGCCTATCGCAGGCGCACCGATGCCGACCAGGGCGTCGACGGCCTTCCGGTGGAGGCGGCCGCCGTCGCTCCTGACGATTTCGACGATGGCCGGGACAGCATCATGCGCCCCGAGCCTGCCCAGGACCTCGACAGCATTCTCCCGGGCGGCGTCGGTCCCCCCCTCGAGTAGCGCAAGAGCCGGGGCGACGGCAGGTCTCCCGATGGCAACGAGTGCATCCGCCGCCGCCGGGGCAACGACACTGTCAGCGAGGGCACCTACGAGCGGCCCTACAGCCGCAGAAAGACCGATCTCGCCGAGTGTCGCCGCAGCCTCGCTGCGTATTGGGTCGTCGTCACCGTTGAGCGTTCGGATCAGGGGAACGACCGCCGGAGCACCCATCAGGGCAAGTTCCACCCACTGCTCCCGGGCAATCAGGTACCACGCCCGCTCGGCGTCATTCCAGGGTTCCCAGCCCATCCCGTCCAGGATATCGGCGGCATGACCACGGACCCTGGACCGGCCGGCTGTTAGCACCTGGATCAGGGGCGGGACCGCCGCCTCCCCGAGCGCACCGAGGACCTCCCTGAGCGCCCCCTGCGCCTCCCCATCCGTGCCGTCCAGGGCCTGGATACACGCCTCCACTGCCGGCTCCCCGATCTTGAGTATGGCCGCCGCCGCTGTGCCGCGGAGAGATGGGTCGGAGAGCAGCCGGATAAGCGAACCGACCGCAGGGGACCCAACCTCCGCGAGCGCCATGGCAACGAGAGGCCGGACCTCACCGTCTGCTTCGTGCAGGAGATCAACCAGAGGGCCGACTGCGCCCTCCCCGACCTCCCCGAGGGTCCGGGCGGCATTCCACCATGCCTCCCTGTCCGGAGATTTCAGGATACGGACAAGGGGGGCGACCGCGGCCTCGCCGTACTCCGCGACATCAAGCCACGCCTCGCCGGCGATGAGATACCGGATCGCCCCGGCGTCGTCGGGCGGCCTCCACCCGAGTTCCCTGAGAACGGATGCGGCAGATCTCCGGATGTTTCCATCGGGGGCGTCAAGAGCCCCGACAAGGGAGGGGACCGCCGCATCGCCGATCTCCCGGAGGGCGTAGAGAGCGCCGAACTGCACATCGCCATCATCGCCGGCGAGCGCTGCGATGAGGGGCGGCACAGCGGGCCCCCCGATACGCACGAGCGTGGCGGCAGCCCCGGTCTGCGCCGCATCGTCCCCGAGCGCGGCGATCAGCGCCGGGATTGCATCTTCACCTATCAAGGCGAGGGCTTCGGCGACGCACCACCGCCTCCCGTCGTCCGCACGAGCGAGGGCCTCAATCAGGGGAGCCACGGCATCGGTTCCGCGCCCGGCGACGGCATCCATAGCGCGTCCCCGGACTTCAGCATCTGTACTGCCGAGGTCGTCGATGAGCGACTCTACCGGGCGGTCCTCATGCGGGGCAAAAACCGTAGCCGCCGGTTTGTCAGAGTCGGGATCATCCTCCGTCAGGCAGGCATCGAGTTCGATGATCCCGGGAGACGGTTCATCAGCCCCGTCGTCGAACCCGAGCAGTCTCATGAGTTCCTCATCGCTGAGGGACTCGGAGCGCGGGGTAGATCGGTCATCCAGAGGAGGCTCCGGAGGTTCATCCGGATCGCCGGACACAGCGTCGTCCGGGCCGTGCCGGGGAGGAAGGTCCGGAAGCGTCTCAGCCTCGCCCAGGGAGGCGAGATTGTCGAACCAGAAGAAGTCTTCGGAGATCTCCCCGATAGCATCCGTCCCGCCCGGTCTCCCGGGGGGGAGGTCTGCACCCTTCCTGCCCCGGGAGATGAGGTCGTCGAACCGCCGGAAGCCCTCGGGGATCTTCTCAAGCCTCTCAAGGACACTCGTCTCCCCATCGGTCCCGGCGTGCTCACCCGGGGGTGACTCCTGGGACACACCCGGGTGGGGGGCTCCCGGGTTGTCTTCCCTGTCGCTCCCTTCAGTGCCTCTCCTCATCCAGTGCCTGAGCCTGAGGAATGAAAATCTGTTCGGCCCGAAGAGCCCGGGAAGACACACGATGGGACATGCGGCTTCAACCGTTGGCATTGCCGGCATGCCAGGTGTCCCTGCACCGAGCAGAAGGAGAACGAGACATGCGACCCCAAAGATCGCACACATCAGGGCTCGCGGCATCCCGGAAGTCGCACAATTACCACCGTCAGGCAAGGGCACGCATCCACCCGCACGATCCAACCGTTTTCCCGCCATGTCATCGATTCCAGATAAGGAATCGGCGAAAGGACTGTTCTGGTATGCTCGTGGGGCCTCGATGCACATTATGAGAACTATACGTCTAAAAATTAAATATGTTTGTTTTCTGTGCCCCATCAATAAGATCATTTTTAAATACTACCTGTTTCAGGAGGTCAGCATCCACCACCCTCACCCCTTCTGCCCTCACAGAACCCCGACACTCAGGTAGACCGGTCCCGGGTACTTCCAGGGTGACGACCATCACCACCTTCGGGATCTACCCAATCTCGTCGTCGGCGATCTTCGGCGCCTGTCGGCCGATCCGGGCCTGCAGCCATCCCAGGCGGCCAATCAGAAGCCTTCGTTCATGAGCCGTTCAAGTTCCGATCGCTTGATTCGCCAGGACCCCCCGCACTTGACCGCCGGGATCCGCTCTTCCCTGATGAACTCCCGGATCCGACCGGGGGTGAAGTTCAGGGTCGAGGCAACGTCGTCAACGGTGAGCATCGTATCGCCTGCGCTATGGTGGCTGCCGCACCCGATCGTCTCCCAGTCCTCGTCCGGCAGCATGATGGTGATGACCGGTTCGCCGTCATCTCCCGGGGAGACCGCGGCCCTGAAGGTGAGTGTGGGGACGAGGCCGTTGAGGTAGATGCTGGCCTGGAACTCGAACTCCCCTTCGGTCGTCGTACGGGCTTTATCCCTGAACGCATGAAGGGTGTCCCATAAGTTCTCCGTAACGGTCTCCTGCGGTATGTTCGGGAACGGCACCATGCTCTGCGCGGCCCGTGCCGAGACCGCAAGGGGAAAGGTGATGCCTATGTCCCTCCCCATACGGGTGATCTCGATTAAGTCCCCATCATCGATAGCATCCCGGCGTGTCTTTCTCTGCTGGTCCGGGTCCGCCAGCCCCCAGGTCTCGGCCGGTGTCCGTAATCGCACTTTTCGTATCTCCATGGATCATATCCCTCGGGGTAATTTCGCGCTCTTCTCTACCACTATAGGGAAACCGATCATAAAAGATTTACCAAATATTTCGCGATATTTTGCGATTTCTTTCGAGTTAAAGGCTTCTTTTGAGAACCCGGGAAGTGAAATACTGCAAAAATCCGGCGTTATGTCGGGTGCAGTCTCCGGAAGAGCGATTATCCGGCAAAGAAAGCGAAAAGGATGAAGCATACGGCCCGAAATGCCTGCCATAACTCCCTATGCATGGAGACGGCTCCCGACAAAGCCTATATAGCATCAGAGCGAGTCTTGAGCAGTGATTTCTCCCGTGATACCCGCCCCCGGCGATGTCTACATTACACTCCTCGGACGCTCGACATGGGCGCTCGTCAACGCGTATCATGCAGTCCTGCGGGAGAAGGGGTTGCGCCCCGAACGGGTCTCTATCGTCACCGAGAAACCCTACTCGGTGAACGCATCAACCGCAGTCGAGGCAATCCGGATAATCTCAGAGGGATACGGGTTCGCTCCCGCGATAGAGGTGGAGGTCCTGCCTGAAGCCGACTTTGTAAGGGCCGGCCAGACCATCCGCTCGCTCGCCGCTGACTTTATCCGGCAGGGGTTCCGCGTGGCGATCGATATCACCTCAGGGAGGAAAGTCACGGTCGCCGGAGCGCTCATAGCGGTCTCGCTTGCAGGACTCGATATCCGGCACATCTACTATCTCGCCATGGGGAGCGTCGACGACGTTGCAAAGCCATACATGATGATCCCGCACCAGATCCAGAGAATCCGGGATATCATGGAGGATGCGGGAGCAAGATCGTGAACGATGCGATCATCAGGGAGGCCGAGGTGCAGGTCCTCCTCAACAGCCTCGACGAGGTCCGCGTCTCGTATCCGCTCTACGAGGGGGACCTCCTCGTCGCACGCCCTGAAGGGACCGGCTTTCGGCTCGAACTGCCCGCCTCCCGGCAGACATTCCAGGGCTGGCTCTCCGCGTACGGGCCGATCGCCGGTGAGCTCCCTTCCTACGCCGATCTCCAGGAGTGCATGTTTGCAAGCGGGATCGCGCGTTACGCGAACCAGGCCGCCTTTGATGCGATGCGCACATCCTACGGGCAGTTGAAGAAGGCCGTCTTCTTCGGCCTGGATACGAATCTCTTCTATCATGGTTTTGCATCGAACAACCCGGGGATCAATCACTCCTCTTACCTGATCGTCGATACCGTCCGGGACGAGATCACGTATGCCATCAACCGCAAGTACCCGGTAAAGATGATCGAGGAGATGGCGGCGCACGCCCCCGGCTGCCGGGAGTTCATCGGGGAACTCGAGAATAAGCGGACGAAACGATCCCGGAAAGCAGCATACCTCGCGCTGAAAGAGTACCGCTCCATCCGCGACCGCGCGACGGAGATAGCGTCGCCGGGGACGCACACGCATCTCTCCGAGGAGAACGACCGTAACATCGTCAGGGCGCTCCGGAAGTTCGAGGAGGAGCGGTATGCCCTCCCTGTCCTCCTGACCGCCGACATCTATATGGCGGACCTCTGTATGGCCGAAGGGCTCGAGTACTTCTACTTTGACCGCCCATACAGACTTGAGGCAACAACCTGCACGGCACCGGCATTCCGGCGGCTGCTCTTCAACCTCGCTGCCGTCTTCGGGTTCATAGGCTGCAACGGCACCACGATCTTCGGGGAGTATGGCGGGAAGGGCAACGACCTGGACGAACTGAAGGTGCGTTTCCGGGATGATGAAGCCTGCCGTGAATTCACAAGGGAATTGGAGATATGCAGACGACTTATGGCACTCGGCATCGAACGGTAGAGGCGGTCCTCTGTGACATGGACAACACCCTCTTCGACCTGGTGGGAGCGAAGCGGGAGGCATGCCGGTGCGTGGTCGACTACCTCGGGACCGGAGACCCTGAAGCGCTCTTCTTACAGTTCCTCCGCGGGGTCTACGGGTTTGAGGACCACAGGAACATACGCGACTATCTCGAAGACCTCGAGGTGTACGAGCCCGGAACGTTCGAGGTCTGCTGCCGCACCTACGAGGACGTCAAACTCGATACGGTCTCGGCATATCCCGGCGTCGAGGAGACACTCGAGTGCCTCGCGGACACCGGGATCGGGCTTGCGGTCGTCACCGACGCCGAGGCGTTCCAGGCACGGCGGCGGCTTGAGAAGACCGGGCTCATTGATTACTTCGAGGTCGTGGTGACCCCGGAGGTCTCGGGAAGGCGAAAACCGGAGCCCGACTCCCTCCTCTACGCCCTCCGGAAGCTCGATACGGCTCCGGAAGAGGCGATGATGGTCGGCGACAGCCTGGTCCGCGACATCGCCCCGGGAAGGCAGCTTGGCATGACGACCGCGTTTGCTGCCTACGGCGACTGGCGCGCAGACCGACCGGCGACGATCGAGGCCGACATAATCCTGGCAGCGTTCTCCGAACTCCCGGGTCACGTGGGCATCCCCTGACTGCATCGACGTTTATCTTCCTCGTCGGGGTCTCCTTCACCATCAGTTACGCCCGGGCTGCACGAAGGCTCACCAGGCGCGGTCTTGCGCTCAAGTACGTCCGGCGCGGCCTCACGATCTTCAGTTACGGCCTCGTCATCACCGCCGTCACCTGGATCTTCCTCCCGTCCGTCTACGTCGTCTTCGGCATCCTGCACTTCATCGGCGTCGCAATCCTGCTGGCGCCGCTGTTTGCGCGGTTCGGCACTACAAACCTCATCCCCGGCACCGCCTGCATCCTTGCCGGCTACGTCACAAATACTGTTCTGGGCCCCTGGTTCCTCCTCTGGATCGGGGTCCACCCGGCATCCTTTGCGAGCCTCGATTATGTGCCGCTCCTCCCCTGGTTCGGTCTCGTCCTCATCGGCATGGCCTGCGGGTCGCTCTTCTACCCGGACGGGAGCCGGGGTTTCTCGCTCCGGACGGCAGAGCCGGCGTTCGCCCGGCCATTCTCGATCCTCGGCCGGCACTCGCTCTTCATCTACTTCCTGCACCAGCCGCTCATCCTTCTCCTGATCGCGGTCTTCGCGCCCGCCGCCATGCCGGTGTTCTGGTGATGGGGCGGGGCGGCCTCCTTCGCCCCGGAGACCTCTACCTGCAGAAGAGCGGGACGTCCGCGAAGGCCCGGACGTCAAAGACCCCCCGCTCCGTGACCCGCACCTCGGGGATGACGGTCAGGGCGAGGAACGAGAGATACATGAAGGGGTTCTCGACCGCGCCGAGCCGCCGGGCATGCTCCTCAAGAGCCGCGAGGCGCCGCACGACCTCGTCGTAGGGGAGCACCGACATAAGCCCCGCACACTCGAGGGGGAGAGCGGTCACATCGCCCCCGGAGGCGACCACGAGTCCCCCTCCGAGCCGGGTCACCTCACCGACGGCATGAACGATATCGACGTCGTCGGTCCCGACGGCGACGATGTTATGGGAGTCGTGGGAGACGGACCCGGCAAGTGCCCCTTTCTGCAGGCCGAACCCGTGGACGAGCCCGACGCCGGAACCGCTTGCCCGGTAACGGTCGGTGACAACCACTTTGAGGATGTCGCGGTCGATGTCCGGGATCCCGGCGGCGTCCACCGGGCAGCGCAGATCAAGGGTCGTGATCTGCCCGGGCACGATGCCGATCACCCGCGCCTCGCCACGGCCGGTTATCCGGATATCGCGAGGCTCCGGTACGCGGGCGTGCAGGGGGACCGCGGGACAGACCGGTGGGCGGTAGCCGGCATCGACCACCTCAACGCCGCGCTTGAATGTCCTCAGGACTCTGAACCGGACGGGGTCGTCGATGATGCTGAAGTCGGCGATTCTCCCGGGGGCAAGGGCGCCCCGGTCGTGGAGCCCGAACCGGTCGGCAGCCGAGAGCGTCGCCATACGGAGCGCCAACTCGACCTCAAGCCCGCATGCGACTGCTTTCCTGATGCAGTCATCGATATGCCCCTCCCCGGCGAGCATGTCGGCATGCCGGTCATCGGTGGCAAAACAGCACCGCGGCGTCGTGCAGGCGTTGACGAGCGGCAGGAGCTCCCGGAGGTTTCGCTCCGTCGAGCCTTCCCGGACCATGATGTACATCCCCCGGAGGAGTTTCTCTCGCGCCTCGTCTAAGGTTGTGCACTCGTGGTCGCTCCGGACCCCGGCATATATGTAGGTGTTGAGGTCTTTTCCAGAGAGGAATGGCGCATGGCCGTCGATAACCTCGAAGAGGGCCATCTTTGCCCGAAGATCTTCGTCACCGGCGAGGACGCCGGGGACGTTCATCACCTCGGCAAGCCCGATGACTCCCTCCCTCTCCCGGAACAGGGCGAGGTCGTCGGCAGCGAGCACGGCGCCGCCCAGATCAAGGGGCGTTGCCGGGACACAGGAGGGGAGCATGATCAGGATATCAAGCGGTGTCCGCGTTCCCTCGGTGAGCATATACTCGATCCCCGGGGCTCCGCAGACGTTGGCGATCTCGTGGGGATCGGCGATCACGGTTGTCGTCCCGTGCGCAAGGACGAGCCGGGCATACTCCGCCGGCGTGAGAAGAGAACTCTCGATGTGGACGTGGGCGTCGATCAGCCCGGGCACCACACGGGCCCCCGCGAGGTCGTACTCCTTCCTCCCACGGTACTCCCCGAGGCCGACGATGCAGCCGTCCTTGACCGCGAAGTCCACGCGCTCCCACGTGCATGCGAACGGATTGAATACCTCACCGCCGGAGAAGACAGCATCCGCCGGCTCAAGTCCCCGAGCCGCCGCGAGTCCCGTCGGGGTCAGGCTGCAACCTCCAGGTCGCGGATGACGGATGTCCTCCGCTCGCCGTCGACGAATATGGTCAGAAAGAGTTTGTAGGAACCAGGCTGGAGGTCGACCGGGACCGTGTATTCGTTCTGCCCCCGGTCAAGATCGATATACCGCGCTTCGGAGAAGACCTCGTACTGCTCAAGCGCGCCCACCTCCATGATCGTTACCTGGAGCACAGAGTTCTCAACGGGCCTATCAGTGTTCTCCACAGAGACCCGCAGGGCGTCGCCGCCATAGGTCACTTCCTGGAATGTTGTGGAGAGGCACCCGGCAGCCCCGGTGAGGACAACAAGAGCCAGTATCAGAAAACCCACGTATTTGCTGGACATTCGCTTGGAGAACCGGAGTGTCGCATGCCATGCCGGCGAGAGCGCGGGCCATGCGAGATCTCCGGTACTACCCATTCACCTCCATTCATTCACAATTTTGATTGTTATTATTAAAAGGTTGTGAAAAAAACGGGCATTGCAAAAGTTCTCAACCCCCGACCGTTCCGGCGATTGTGCTTCCTATCCTCCCGGGCTGTATATCCAAGGGGCCTGCGGTACCCGGTCCTGAAGAGGCCTGCCCCTTGTCCGGGCGCGATGGCCATGGAAAAGCCGCGTCGGGGTGTGATGAACGAGACGCCGGGAGTCTTTCAGTACAGGAATCTGGCTGGTGTTCATGAAGAAAACGGTGAAATGCTGAACGACGGACTCTATGATTTATGAAAATATTTAATATGACATACTAATTATAATAAGATCCATATGGAAAGGGCCGACAACAACTCCCGCCTATACCGAATATTCCGGGAGCTCCAGGAGAAAGGGCTGATCGGGCGCGGGAGAAGGCTGGTGCAGTGCCGCTTCACGTTCTCTATGCAGGGCTGCCCGGCGCTCAACTGCATCCGCTACCGGCGTGCCTTCTACGACAGGTATCTCTCCCGGGCCAGCGATGACACCCTCCGGTTCGTGCTGCTCCACGAGGAGGGGCATATCAGGAAGGGGTCTCCCCTCCTCTCCGTCCTCCCGGCCCTCCCGGTTCTTCCGTATCTCCTGCTGCTCCGCTATCCTCCTATCGATTCGCTGTTGCCGGTGGTCCTGCCGTCCCTGCAGGCGGGGGGTCTTCCCATTGCAAAGTTAGCCTCCATCGCCCTCCTCCTCCTGACCGTCGTCTTCGCCTACCGGGCCTACTATCGCCGCGTGTACGACGAGGAGTTCACTGCCGACCGGTACGCGGCAGAGGTGATGAAGCTCTGCTACCGGGTCAGGGACCCTGGAGCCCTCCTCCAGAACCTCCTCTCCGGGCTGCGGACCGGGGCGTCAGCCTCACGTAGCAGGAGGTCTGCCCATCTCTCGCAGGTGATTCCCGGGTTCCTCCGTCCCGAGCCCGACTACCGGCCATCCATATCCGAGCGCGTACAGAGAGTCCGGGACGCAACAGGCCCGTGAGACGGGAATTTCTCTGTACGCCACGGAGGTAGCAGCCTCTCCCGCTGATGCCTGCTCTTCTCTAGTGCAACGATTCCCAATTACCGGCACTCTCACCGGAGGAGAAGTATTGATCTTTTTTCACACTATCCG
>ENA-UOOI01002426-UOOI01002426.1-fermentation-metagenome-genome-assembly--contig:-NODE-2426-length-16241-cov-44.788027_pt1 | contig 16241 bp, 15 predicted proteins | sample MGYA00245779_ERZ724027 | MGnify/ENA primary metagenome ERZ724027 (study PRJEB28704, sample SAMN03018318) | fermentation metagenome | biome: anthropogenic terrestrial biome; feature: soil...
CCACCACCTCGCCGATAGTATCGCCGGCGCGGCGGCGGAATATGCGGGAATCCGTTCATGGTTGATTCCTTAAAAGAGCAGACGGACGAATCGCTATCAGTCGAAAAATACTGTCGGAATAACGCTAACATATTGGAGAAAGGCTGTGTACCGGAGATTATAGCCGGGAGGTTTTGTCCTTTCACGTCGGATTTTCTTGATAGGCATTACAGACGTCAGCTGAGGAATGACAAATATCATGGAATACTTGTTACAAATCTCAATTGTGCAAAGTAAATGAAATTTTTATAATATATTAAAATCTAATGAAAAGGGGAGAAGAATTCCATGAAAAAAATTGTCAGTTTGTTTTTATGTGCTGCGTTCATGGTTGCGATCGCCACTGGATGCGGAAACAGCCAGCCGACAGAAGGGACCCCGGCCTCATCTGCAAGTCCATCTTCTGAACAATCCGCCGTAGATTCCGGCACTGCGGACGCTTCCATAGGCGGCGCGACGGAAAAAGACGAAAAAGTTGTGAAAATCCAAGGGAAAGCAATCCCAAGGCCGGCAGGCGGCTACAAATTCGGCTATACCTGCATGGACGGCACCAACCCGTTTTTTGTAACGATTCAAAATGAAATCAAAAAGAAAGTAGAAGAAAATGGCGATACTCTGATTACGACAGACCCTGCCAATAAAGTTTCTCTGCAAATCACACAGGTTGAGGACATGATTTCCCAGGGAATTGATGCCATTTTTATGAACCCAGCAGAAGCCGACGGAATTCAGCCGGCGCTTGACGAATTGAAGAAGGCCGGAATTCCCATTATCAATTTCGATACGGAAGTCTCCAAAATGGGAGATTACTGCTTCTCCTATGTCGGGTCCGACAACTATAATGCCGGCAAGGTCTGCGGCGAAGATTTGGTGAAAAAATGCCCGAACGGCGGGGACATCATCGTAATTGACTCGCCTACCATGAATTCCATTGTAGACCGCACAAGCGGGTTTATGGATGCAATTAAGGGCCATGGGTTCAAAGTTGTCGCTCAGCAGGATGGAAAAGGAAACCTGCAGACGTCAATGGGCATTGTCGAAGACTTGCTGCAGTCGCACGGCAATGTGGTGGCCATCTTCGGTGGAAACGATCCTACGGCGCTCGGATGCCTGGCTGCGGCAAATGCAGCAGGTCTGAAAAAAACTTTGGTTTACGGTGTGGACGGTTCCCCGGATTTCAAGGCGGAACTGGTCAAAAGCGATTCTCTGCTGGAAGCAACGGGCGCGCAGTCTCCAGTTAATATTGCCGACAAGTCTGTCGAAGTGTTGTACAAATTCTTAAAGGGTGAATCTGTGGATTCCAGATATCCAATCAAAACGTTCCTGATCACAAAAGAGAACGTCAAGGAATACGGGACGGACAAATGGCAATAAGCAGGCAGAACTTATTTGACGAAATCTAAAACAAAGCTCAAGTTCTTTCGTGATGCGGTGAAAAGACTTTTCACCGCATCGGGCTTTCGATAACACATTCGGCAACAGTAAAGAGGCGGTGAAATTTTGGACGAAAAACCGTTATTATATATGAAAAACATCTCCAAATCGTTTCCCGGTGTGAAGGCGTTGGACTCTGTGAATTTTGAACTGAAAGCGGGAGAAGTCCATGCTCTTCTCGGCGAAAATGGAGCGGGAAAATCCACGTTGATTAAAGTTCTCGGCGGCATCTATATTCCGGACCAGGGGGATATCTATATCAACGGCACAAGGGCAGAGATTCACGACGTCCGGTCCGCACAGAGAAACGGCATCTCCATCATTCATCAGGAGCTTGTGTTGGTTCCCCAGATGACGGTCGCAGAAAATATTTATCTGGGCCGGGAACCCGGAAAAAAATTTGTCGACAGAAAGAAAATGCAAGTTGAAGCGCAGAAGCTTCTGAATACCTACGGCATGCAAATCGATGCAGACACTTTAGTCGGAAAACTAACAATCGCGCAGCAGCAGATGGTCGAAATCATAAAGGCCATCTCTTACCAGTCCAAGATTGTTGTGATGGACGAGCCAACCTCTTCGCTTTCGGATAGCGAGGTCTCATATCTGTTCAAAACAATCCGGACGCTGGTGAGAGAAAATATCGGAATCATTTATATTTCGCATAAAATGAGCGAACTGGGCGAAATCTGCGACCGGGTAACAGTAATGCGCGACGGTCAGGCGGTCGGGACAAGGGTCGTAAAGGAAACCACCAACGACGAGCTAATTTCTATGATGGTCGGGCGTGAACTGAAACATTACTATACGCGGGACTATCAAAAGCAGAAAAAAGTCGTTTTAAAATGCGAAAATATTTCCGATGGGAAAATGGTAAAAGATGTAAGTTTTGAGCTACACGAGGGAGAAATCATCGGATTCGCAGGTCTTATCGGTGCCGGGCGCAGCGAAACGATGAAATGTATCTTTGGGCTTACGAAGGGTTCCACCGGGAACATCTTTCTTGACGGCCATAAAATTCGTATCAAATCCCCTACTGAAGCCATGAGGTATGGAATCGCGTTTGTTCCGGAAGACCGAAAAAGTGAAGGGCTATATTCACTGCAAAGCGTAAGATACAATTCCACAATTGAAGTGCTCCGAACATTTATGAAGTTTTTTTCGGTGAACGCAAAAAAAGAGCGGGAAATCGCCCAGACCTATATTGACATAATGGGGACAAAAACGCCGTCGCAGGAGCAGACAATCCAGAACCTTTCGGGTGGCAATCAGCAGAAAGTCATGATTGGCCGATGGCTCGCCACCAAGCCGAAAGTCCTGATTCTGGATGAACCGACCCGGGGGATTGATGTGGGCGCCAAGTCGGAAATTTACGCAATCATGAACCGGCTGGCAAAGGAAGGGATGGCTATCATCATGGTCTCTTCAGAGCTGCCGGAAATTATCAATATGAGCGACCGCATTTACGTGATGTGCGATGGCACCCTGCGCGGAAGCTTTGACCATGCTGAAGCGACTCAGGAAAAGATCATGAAACTCGCGGCAAAGTAAAGATCAATATAATCGTAAGGAGGCAAAGCAATGGCGGGGACGGATACAAAAGAAATAAGCGGACAAAAAGCGGAAAGTCCCGTCGTCCGTTTTTTTAAAGAAAATCTGGGGATTCTGATTGCGCTGATCGCCCTGTGCCTGATTTTGACGGTCAATCCGGCAACCAGCAGAACGTTTTTAACATCGCAGAATATTTTCAATATGCTCCGGCAGACTTCCACCAATCTATACATAGCATGCGGAATGACCATGGTCATCATCCTGGGCGGAATCGACCTCTCTGTTGGCTCAATTATTGCCCTGTCGGGCTGTATTGCGGCCGGGTGCGTGGTCCACTATCACTTTCCGATTGCCATCGCCATTTTAGTCGGAATTTTGGTGGGGCTTCTTGTCGGTCTGTTCAATGGGGTCGTAATAGCAAAAACGACCATTCCGGCCTTTATCGTCACTCTCGCCACCATGAACATTGCGCGAGGATTCGCTTATGTTTATACGGGCGGTTCGCCCGTTCGGGTTATTACGAAAGAGTGGCAGTTCATCGGCGGCGGCTATGTGGGGATTTTCCCCGTTCCCGTAATCATTTTATTTATCGTCCTGATCCTTACCGGCTTAATCATGAACAAAACAAGGCTTGGCCGCTATATCTATGCAGTAGGCGGAAATGCCCAAGCGGCGGAGTTCTCGGGAATCAATGTAGCCAAAGTAAAATTTCTGGTACAGGTTTTTTCCGGAATTATGGCAGGCCTGGCAGGAATCGTGCTGGCTTCACGGATGTATTCTGGACAACCGACCGCAGGCGAAGGGGCGGAAATGGACGCAATCGCCGCCGTTGTGGTCGGCGGAACCAGCATGGCGGGAGGCTCCGGCAAGCTAGGTGGGACCATCATCGGTGGTCTGATTATCGGTGTCTTAAACAATGGGCTCAATCTGATGAACGTCAACTCCTTCTGGCAGTATGTCGTAAAAGGCGCGGTTATCCTGCTGGCCGTCTACGTAGATTATCTGAGACATAGGAAGACGGAATAATTAAAAAACCATTTCGTTCGCTGTAATTCATCCCGGAAGGATATATTCCAGTTGACAGGTACGTCGAAATGTGTTATATCAAGATTATAATTGAGCTGTTTGACCAAAAAAGTTATAACGCTTTTCAAAAAATAGTGTGCTTATAATTATGGCACCGTGATATTATGGAAAAGAAATTTAAAAAATCCGGATTTCCACTTGCCGTCTTGTTCGGCCTGCTTTTTCTCTGTTCGGCGACAGTCGTTTTTGCAGTCAAGAAACAGCCGGTCCCAAATAACTCGTCAAGAAAATTCGGCGCCACCTACATGACAATGAACAATCCGTATTTTCAAGTGATGAACAACAGCATCGAAGAGGCAATTGAGTCGAACGGTGATATTTTAATTGCCAGAGACCCCGCACAGAATCAGGCCAAACAAAACAGCCAGGTCCAGGAAATGATCCGGGAAGGTGTCAGCGCCGTATTCCTTAACCCAGTCGACTGGAAGGGCGTAAAGCCCGCCCTGATAGCCTGCCGCAAGGCAGGGATTCCGGTGTTTAACATTGATACTTATGTATACAACAGGGAATACGTGACCTCCATTATCGCATCAGACAATTTTCAGGCGGGCGCACAGTGCGCTGTCGATCTGATGAAAAAAGAAAGTCACGCCGACATCGTAATACTGGATTGCCCTAAAATGCAGTCGATTCGGGACAGAGTCCAGGGCTTTAAGGATAAAATAGCGGGAAACTCGAATTTCAGAATCGTGGCGGAAGAGTCCGGAGGGGGCGAACTGGAGATTTCGATGTCCGTCATGGACCGGATTGTTCATTCCAGCCTGAAGTTCAATGTAATTCTGGGCGGTAATGACCCCACCGCCCTAGGTTCTTTGGCCGCGCTCCAAAAAAACCACAAGAGCCGGATTATGATATACGGAGTAGATGGCTCACCGGATGCTAAAAACATGATTAAAGAGGGTCTGCTGGAAGGGACCAGCATGCAAAGGCCGATAAAGATCGGAACGACGGCGGTGAAAATCGCCTACGACTACCTGTCTGGTAAAAAAGTGCCCCAAAAAATCACCATACCGGTCACGATGGTTACAAAAGATAATTTAGGAGATTTCGATATCAACGGATGGCAGTAAAGCCTGAATAAAACGAGATACATTCATGAGAAATAAAAAGCTGCAGATTATTCAATTGCTAATGCTGGCTGTAAACATCGTGGGCGTTTTATTCCATGCTCTTTTCGTTTACTTCACGACCCTGAAAATCTGCGCAAACTATACGGCACGGGAATTCATTGAAAAAGTGGATACGATTCCGAAAAAACCGTTTCCGTCGCTCTGCCTGACAGTTTTTCTGCTGGTATGCTTCACGCTGCTCTTTTATGTGGAAGAATACGGGTCCCAAGAAAACAGCAAATGGAATATTGCCGCTTTGGTTACCAACCTGATAATTAGCATCGCCGTCGTTTCCCTTCTGGACTTTAATTACAATGGGATTCTGCTGCTCGTTTCCGCCGACATTATCGCTTCCACCACGGCAAAGAGGCGGAAATATTACCTGGTTGTCCTGACCGTCCTGACGTTCATCATCACAAACTACAATCTGGTTTCCATTCACTACAGGCTTTACAGCATCAACAGCTACATCCGCTACTACGACTTTGAAACACAGCAGTACTTGTTTGTCGCTTTTAACTTGATCACCTCGATAAACATTATTTTATTCATCGTCTACTGCGTCTATGTCATCCAGGAACAGACGGAAACCATCGAGGAAGTGAATTCCCTATACAAAAAGCTTTGCAACGCCAACGAGGAACTGAATGAAGCCAATATCAGGCTTCAGAAATACGCCTTCATCACGGAAAAAGCCGGCAAAATAAAAGAGCGCAACAGGTTGGCCCGCGAGATTCACGACACTTTGGGACATACGCTGACCGGAATTTCCGCCGCAATCGACGCCTGCATCACTACAGTCGAAAAATCCCCCCTCGAAGCGAAAAAGCAGTTGGAAGTCATCGCCGGCGTTACCCGGCAAGGTCTGGAAGATGTCCGTAGATCCGTCCACGAGCTGAAGCCGGACCCCGTGGAACACATGAACCTGGAATATGCCCTGCTTAAAATGGTCGCAAACATCAACGCCATGACGGACACAAAAGTATATTTTGAGTCTAATCTTCATCAGGCAAAATTAAGTGAAGATGAAGAAAATGCGATTTACCGAGTAATCCAGGAAAGCATCACCAACGCAATCCGGCATGGAAATGCTTCAAAGATTTGGATTAAAATTAGAAAAACGAACGCAGATATCACCGTCACAGTGCGGGACAATGGTATCGGTTCCGCAGCCATCAAAAAGGGATTCGGCTTGACACACATGACGGAGCGTGTAAAAATGCTGAACGGCCAGGTCGCTTTCGATGGAAGCCAGGGTTTCGTCGTAACGGCAAGAATACCGATTCGATGGGGGGAAATCCATGATTAAGGTTTTGGTGGCAGACGATCAGGAATTGATCCGGCAAAGTCTGAAAATCATACTGAGTAGCAAAGAGAACTTGAAAGTAACCGACACGGTCGCTGATGGACAGGCAGTGATCCGAAGCATGCGAAGGGAGCGTCCGGATGTAATTTTAATGGATATCCGCATGCCAAAAATGGATGGAGTCCAATGTACCAAAATCATAAAGGAAAACTGCCCCGAAATTAAAATCATCATTTTAACTACATTTGATGATGACGAGTACGTCTATAACGCATTGAAATTCGGTGCCAGCGGATATCTTCTAAAAGGGTGCTCCATGGACGATTTAGTCAAAGCCATAGAAACCGTCTACAGCGGGCGCGCTTTGATCAACCCAGACATCGCGACAAAAGTAGTGCGGCTTTTTTCCCAGATGGCAAGAGCCAATTATACCATACCGGTAGGGCAGAAGCGAATGAAAGAGCTTACAAAAATGGAATGGAAAATCATAAGCCAGGTGGAGCGCGGCGCGAGCAACAAGGAAATCGCGGAAACTCTGAATCTGTCTGACGGTACCGTGAGAAACTACATCAGTACAATCCTGAATAAATTACAGCTTCGCGACCGGACACAACTTGCAATCTGGGCTGTGCAAACCGGGGTGGACAAAAAGCCGGAAATCCTATGAGAAAAAATCTTTTCCCTGCCGTTCTGGCCGCCGCCCTAACACTGTGTGCCGTTCTGGCCTTTCGTGCGGCCCGCCCAAAAACCGTTACGCTGGAGTTCGGCATGTTTGCGGGAAGCAACTGGGATGTCGCAGATGCGAACAGCTATGAAATCATAGATAGAGCTATCGGCAAGTTTGAGCGCCAACATCCAAACGTAAAGATCAATTATGACAGCGGGATACTGAAAGCCGATTATTCGGAATGGTTGTCGCAACAGACGCTGAAAGGAAACATGCCGGACGTTTTTATGATTTTGAACGACGATTTCAACAAATTCAGCAGCATGGGCGTTATTAAAAATTTGGATTTCCTGATTGCGAAGGATAATAAGTTTCACGCCTCCGATTTTTATAAAACGACTCTGAATACCGGAAAGTATCTGGGTGCTCAGTACGCTTTGCCCTATGAAACAGTTCCCGAGCTGATGTTTGTGAATAAGACTCTTCTCAGTAAAGACGGGATTGAAATTCCAAAGAATAATTGGACTTGGGCAGACTTATATCATATTTGTTCAAAGATCACAAAGGACGTCAACCACGACGGCATTTTGGACCAATTCGGAATGTACGGGTATTCCTGGATGGAAGCCGCTTATTCCAATGGTGCTGATTTTTTTAACAGCAGCGGCACAGAAGCCAATTTTGCAAATGAAAAAGTCCTTCAGTCCATCAAGTTTATGAAACAGATTTATGATTTAAACCAGGGGACAAAAGTAACCCTGAAGGATTTTGATAGCGGAAATGTGGCTTTCAGACCCTTTCTTTTTTCCGCTTACAGAACCTATAAGACCTATCCGTATAGGCTGAAAAAGTACAATCGATTTCAATGGGACTGTATCGCGTTGCCGGCCGGCCCGGATGGAGATAACACATCAATTATCAATACCCTGCTGATGGGAATCAGCAATGAAACCAGCCATGAAGAATTAGCATGGGAATTCTTAAAAACTCTGACCTGCGACCCGGATATCCAGATGGACATTTTCCGTTATTCTCAGGGTGTTTCCGTTCTGAAAAAAATAACCCGGTCTAAGGAAGCGGAGAAAATCCTGCAGGACGATATGGAAAGCAGCGAGAAGACCATTAACACCGCACTGTTGGATTCCATTATCACCAATGGAAAAATCGAGCCCAAATTCAATAAATATCGGGAGGCGATGACGCTGGCTGACAATGAAATCGGGAAAATCGTGGAAGAAAGTAAAGATATTGAAAGCGAAATGAAAATTTTTCAGAGAAGTATCAGCAGTTTTTTAAAAAATTAAACCATTCTTTCTGACAAAGTCGGATGAAACATCTAATCTGAACTGAACACCAAAACACACCGGGAAAGGAGAATCCTTATGAAAAGAGAAATCTATGAAAAGGCGAGAAAACGCGCGCTTCAATACTATGAAAAGGCGCACATCGTTTTGACGAAAAAAGAAAAGGATAACGTGGAGGTCGCCGATTTTGGCCTGAATGAGCTGGATGCCACAGGTCTTGAACTGGTTACCTATGTGAATACCGACCGGGTCTGTGCGAAGGAAATGGTCGTGTTCCCGGGGCAGACCTGCCCGGAGCATACGCATGCCCCATTCGGAAACTATATGGGAAAGGAAGAGGTATTCCGCTGCCGCTACGGTTTAGTCTATCTCTATGTAAGCGGAGAACCGTGCGCTCACCCGAAAGCGCAGCCCCCGGCAAGTTCCAAACAGTATTACACCGTTTTTCACGAGGTAATACTTGCCCCCGGCGACGAGTATGTGATTCATCCCAACACGAAGCACTGGTTTCAGGGCGGCCCGAAAGGCGCAATAGTCTCCGAATTCAGCACCACCAGTTATGATGAACATGACGTCTTCACAGACCCAAACATTAATAGGATCCCATCGATTGAAGAATAAAAGAAGGGTGTTTTATGGCTTTTTTAGGCGTTGATATTGGCACGGGCGGCTGTAAAGCCACGGTCTGCGACGAGTGCGGCTGCCTGTACGGTTCGGCGTATAAAGAGTACGACATCATCCGTCGCCAGGGACGCCACGAACTGGATTCCAGAGAAGTCTGGGACAGCATCTGCCAGGTCATCCGGCAGGCGGTGGAAAAATCCCCGGGAAAACGGGTGGAGGCAATCTGTGCCTCCTCTCTTGGCGAGGCCGCCGTGCCGGTAGACGAGCGCCGAGAGATTTTGGGAAACGCCATGGTCTACACCGACTGCCGGGGTCAGGATGAAGTACAGTCTATCTGCGACGCCGTCGGAAAGCTGCGCGTTGGAAAGATTACAGGGGTAAACCCGAACCGAATCTTTACCATCAACAAGGTTTTATGGACCAAAAAGCATGAGCCTGCGCTGTATGAAAAGGCCTACAAATTTCTGCAATTTGAAGATTTCCTCACTTTCATGCTGACCGGGCAGGCATATATCAGTTATTCCCTGGCTTCCCGGACGATGGCTTTCGATGTGGTACATAAATGCTGGAGCCAGGAAATTCTTTCCGCAGCCGGTATCCCAAGCAGCAAATTTTCAACTCCCTGCGCATCAGGTACCATCGTGGGCGAAGTCCTTCCTGAAATGGCCCAGACACTGGGGCTGCCGGACGGTGTGAAAGTTGTGGTCGGTGCTCAGGATCAGATATGCGCCGCGGTAGGAGCTGGAATTCTGGAAAACGGCATGGCCGTCGACGGAATGGGTTCCACCCATTGCATCACACCGGTTTTCGACAGGCCCCTCATCAGCGATTTCACCATAAACGCCGGTTACGCCTGCTGCCCACATGCAGTTGATGGAATGTATGCCACCTACGCCTATACTTTCTCTGGCGGAAATCTGCTCCGATGGTTCCGCGACACACTCGCCGGCCGCGAGCGCGAAACCTGTGAAAAAAGCGGTGCAAATCTTTATCAGTATCTTGACCGCCAGGCGAAAACTGCACAAAGTGAGCTGCTGGTGCTTCCCCATTTCACCGGCGGTGGCCCGCCTTACATGGATGACGATTCCCGCGGAATGCTCTACGGCCTGTCGCTGAACACCACTCTTCCACAGATTTACCGCGCTTTTTTAGAGGGAATCTCGTTCGAGATGCGGCATAATCTGGAGGCGCTGGCCCGTATAGGCATCGAAATCCACATGTTGCGCGCCTGCGGCGGCGGAGCGAATTCCAAAATATGGCTGCAAATGCAGAGCGATATTTTCGGCCTGCCCATCGAGCAGCTTCGCACCAAAGAAGCCGGCACTGTCGGTTGTGCCATCATCTGCGGGACGGCGCTCGGTGCTTTTAAAAACTTGCGGGAAGGTGCTTCTGTTTATCTGGATATTGGAAAAAAATATTTGCCGAACCCCACCTCAAAAGCCTATTATCAAGAAAAGTATGCCCGCTTCCTGCGGCTGTACGAAGCCGGTCGGCAAATACGCAGCGCTGAAGCTCATTAAATATTTCCGCTTTTCAGATTTCAATAAAATATATCACCAAGAAAGGTGTTTGAAATGCTGGTAAATTTGAAAGCAATTCTTACAGATGCAAAAAAAGGTCACTATGCCGTTGGGGCTTTTAACTGCCCGAACCTGGAGTCTCTTCGGGCGATTATCGGAGCTGCAGAAGAGATGAAATCACCCGTCATTTTAAATCACGCCCAAATACACGATGTGCTGATTCCAATAGAAACAATAGGGCCGATGATGGTTCGGTTTGCAAAAAAAGCCACGGTGCCCGTCTGTGTAAACCTGGACCACGGGACTTCGTTTGAGATGTGCATGAAAGCCATCCGCCTGGGTTTTACTTCTGTAATGTACGATGCTTCCGGAAAGCCCTATGATGACAACGTCGCGCAAACCCGTGAAATGGTGCATATTTGCCACGCTGTAGGCGTAAGTGTAGAAGCAGAATTAGGGCATATTTTTGTTTCTGAAAACGGCGTGGGCAAAGCGCCAAAAAAGATAGAAACCTGCGCAAACAGTGATACGGCGGAAATGTATACGGACCCCACCCTCGCAAAAGACTTTGTCGAAAAGACCCGGGTGGACGCTCTGGCCATCGCTTTCGGTACCGCCCATGGAATTTATACTGTAAAGCCGGTGCTGGATTTGGACCGCATCACCGCCATTAAAAACAAAGTGGACATTCCTTTCGTGATGCACGGCGGCTCCGGCCTTTCCGAGCAGCAGTTCCGCACAGCCATCCGGAATGGAATTGTAAAAATTAATTATTATACTTATATGACAATGGCCGGCGCCGAAGCCATCCGGAAGCGGCTGGCGAAAAAGCCGCAGAAAGAGCCCGTCTTTTTCCACGATATTTCCTTGTGGGCTACAGAAGCCATGAAAGAGAACGTAAAAGAAGCCATCCGGATTTTTTCCATGAAATGACAAATGAGTTTGTGGGGGAAAATATTTTATACTATCAAGAGTTGTACCTGTTGAAAAAAGTAGCTGCAGAGCGCTTAAAATAGTAAAACAGCAGTGGAGTCTATGATAATAATTGGGTAAAAGCAGGATGAATGGAACTGCTGTTTAGTCCGTAAAAGCCGATTTTGTGAAACCATCTATATCCCAAAAGTGGATTGTATGGTTTCTTTTCATTTCATCTCATAATTCGTTTGGAGAGTCTGGGTCTAGCATATAAATAGTGCAAATTAAAGTGAAGATTTCCCCTGAAACAGTTAAAATATAGATACAGGAGGGACTTCACCATGTCACGTAAAAACAAACAGCACGACAAGCAGTTCAAACTTAACACCATTCAGTATGTGAAAGAGCATCCTGATCTCACGCAGGCAGGATGCTGTAAGAACGCAAGAACCTCGGCATCGGACTCAGCACTCTTCCTCGCTGACAGACTGATTATTTATTCATATCTCTACTTTATCACTTTTTGCTCGCCTTTGCTCTGTGCGGTGCTGCCTTAGAAAGATCCTAAGTACATTTTTACGGTTACTCTTCAATTGGATGTTTCTCTCATGCTCCCAGAAAAATTGCCTTTTGTTCAGTTGACATCAAATAGGAGTGCTACTACGGGTAGACCGCTTCACCAGTGAGCAAGAACTTATTGGGGTAATCGAGCGCTACGTCCGTTTATTACAATACCCAGCGTGTGCAGCGAAATTTGGGTGCTTTAACACCATTGGAGAAGAACCAACAATGTCTTGCTGCGTAAAAAGTGGCCAGCAACAATTTTTTCTGTCACTGGCCGAGAAAAATTTTAATATTATTTCACTGTTCTCTTGAGGGGATTCGGATCATTAGCCGATATGTCCCGATTTTACGGGAACTCTTTATCTGTAAAAATATTGAAATATATTTTCGGAGATGTATGGCCCTTTGCTGAACAGTTTCAGCGCTATCCTTTCGCAAGCTCTTTAATGAAGGAATCCTTGATCATCCCAGAGCAATCGGTTGTCGATTTGATAACACCGAGGTCGCTCATAAATTTTTCAACCTTGTTCTGGGTGTAAGCCCAGTATTTGTAACTATCTGCTTTTGTGAATTCCGTGACCACATCCTGTTCTGTCGGAATATAGAGTCCTTTCATTTCAGCCGCAAAATCCGCTGCTGAAGCGTCGATCTTTTTACCCATGAATTGATTTGCTTCATCTGGATGCGCTTTCCAATAGGCTGTTGCTTCGAAGTAACTTTTCATAATGCTCTTGACAGCATTTCCTTTCGTACTGACCATGTTGTTAGAAGCCACCAAAACATCGGTAATCAGATCCGGATTGTTGGCTGAAGAATACAAGACGGTGCCGCCTGCTGCTTTTGCTTTTGAAAAATACGGATCCCAGATGCATGCTGCATCGCATTTCCCGGCTACAAAAGCGTTGCCGGAATTCTCGATAGTCATGTCAGTGATATGCACGTCTTTCGCCGTCATGCCCGCTTGGTCGAGAAGTGTCAGCAGAAACATGTGGTCAACACTGTAAAGCTGCGTGGCGATTGTTTTTCCCTTCAGGTCCTTTATGGTTTTAATCGACGGTTTTGCGATCAATCCCTCGCATCCATTAGATTTGTCTGTCACTAGAACGACGTTGAGCCCGCCTCCGTTGGAGTAAGGGGCAATGGTTTCTGAAGAGGCGTAAGTGCAGAAATCAAGTTTGCCGGAAACAAAGGCGTTGGAGCTGTCTGTTGTGGAGGAAAATTCCTGAATTGTAACATCGAGACCATTTTTTTTGAAAATTCCTTTTTCCTGAGCGAGATAGAACAACTCGTTAGTTGGCCAAGCGACCGTTCCGAGTGTGACATGGGTTAGAGATGTCGTCCCACTTGACTGGGAGCCGGAAATTGAAGGACTTGGGGAACTGCCGTTTTTGCATGCCACTGTTGGGAGCAGCATTGCAACAGCCAAGACGGTGCTAAGAATTTTTGCTTTTTTCATGGCTTTCTACTCCTTTGTAAATCAAAAAAGCGATTTTAAACTTAACGTTTAAAATCGCCTTTGATTTCATTCGGGAATTCTTATTTACTTTTACATAATGTCATTATACCATGTCTCCGCATTATGTATATGGCTTTGAATCACAATTTTCCTTGTTATCTCATCACATAAGCGGCTTGCTGTACTATCAAAAAATCAAATTATGCTTTTTTCAGAAGAATATACATTAGGTCCTGTGCAATAGTGGCTGCTGCAAGCGCCGTAATATCATTGACATCATATGCCGGGAGAACTTCCACAAGGTCGGCAGCGACAGCATTTACGCCTCTGAGGTTGTAAAGTAGCTTGCGGATCTGTGCTGTCGTGGGGCCTCCGACGACAGGCGTTCCCGTTCCTGGCGCAGCTGATGGGTCTAGGGCATCAATATCGAACGTGATGTAGACCGGCATGTTTCCGACAATTTTTTTGATTCTTTTCGCAAGGTCTTCCATCGGCATAAACACAGCGTCCTGGGCGTAAAAAATATTATATCCGCACTTCGTCATTTCCGTCCGGATAAAGACCTGAACGGAATGGGCAGGGTCAATGCAACCTTCCTCCTGAAGATCATAGGCGAAATTCGCATGGAACACGTTTCCGTCCACGCTAGGAATGCTGTCCTGGTGAGAATCGAAATGAATCAGGGCAAGCTTTCCGTATTTTTCGCTTGCTGCACGAACCATACCGTAGGGGATCGTGTGGTCTCCTCCAAGAGTGAGAAGTTTGCATCCAGCGTTCAGAATTTTCTGCGCGTTCTTGTGCGTTTCTTCCAACATGGTTTGTGTACTCTTTGGCCCGAGGGCGATTCCCACGTCTCCGTAGTCAATGATTTTTGCTTTCTCGCTGATTTTATAATCCCACGGGTAGTAAAAGCAGCAGGCAAGTTGGCTGAGGTTGCGAATTGCTCGCGGGCCGAACCGTGCTCCCGGCCTGTTAGTAACACCTGCGTCGAACGGAACGCCCATGACGGCAATATCGGCATTGGTCAAATCCTGCGTTACAGGATAGAGGTTAAAACTTGGCACTCCAGCGTAATGGCAATGTTTTACAGTATCATATTCCATTGCAAGGGCCTCCTTCATTGATTTCTTTCAGTTTATGTTCTCAAAACATCAATTACAATGTTTTATTTACTGAAAAACATTGTGCATTCTGCATAAACTAGCAATCACGCTGCACGCAGAAACAGATTCTCCATAGGTCGGATGACCAAACTGATTTTAGGTAATTGATTTCAGGTATTGAATAGTATAAACTGTGTGGAGAAAAGAAGTTACACTGCCGGAAAATAACAGGATTTTATAAAACAAGATTGCGGGCGGGATGATAAAGTGAATTGTGAGGACTTGAGCCGGATCGGAAAGTTTGCTGATGGGATGCGTCTAGTCGCAGGAAAATCTGGATTGAATCGAACTATCCGGTGGATTTATTTTGCGGATTGCGTGCAATGTCTTTCCGACAACTTTGACGTTAACAGTTTGATCTACGGCGGAGAACTGGTTATCGTGACCGACAAAAAGTTAACCGAAGACGAAAATAGAATTATCAACATGATTCGCAGCATGAATGAAAAAAATGTAGCAGGTTTTGTTATCAATGAAGGGCAGATTTCTGCTCAAATCAGAAATTTATGTAACGAATTGGAACTGCCTCTGTATGAATTGTCGGTTTCCCTCCATTTGATCGACGTTTCGCAGATTATCTGCAAGGCGCTCGTACAAGAAGAGATCAATGTCAATTCGTTGGAACGCCTCTTTTCAACTATCCTTTATGCGAAGAAATTTTCTACGGAAGAGATCATCGGACAGGCAAAGCGTTTGGGCGTTGACCTTGAACGGAAGCAAAGAATCGTCGTATTTGAGACGGACAGTTCCATCTCGAAAAAGGTGGAACAGGATACTGTCCCCGACTCGGATGACGACATAACAGTGTTTATCAGAAGGGAATTCGGTTTTCATGGCCTACACAACCTTATGGCGCTGCGTCAGGGAAATATCGCCGTGGCAATGGTGCCGGTTTCAGAGCAGTTCGGCGAAGACCGACTCGTCTCAGTTCTGGATAATGTCATCAGGCGGTATGAACTGCACTGCCACAAGCCTGTAAGGGTAGGCATAGGCAACTGTTATGAGTATTTGGAAGACATGAAGGAAAGTTACAAAGAAGCGGAAAGCGCTCTGCGCATTGCAAGCATTATTTCCAGCAGGCAGAAAATCAATTTTTACGGAAAGATGGGCCTTTACACTGTGATATCACAGATACCGAATGGGAAATTCCTGGACGGCTATGTCGAAAGCAGGATCGGGCCATTGCTGGAAGCGGATAGGTTGCAAAATGGAAGCCTCTGCGACACCCTGAAGTCTTTCCTTGATCATGGAGGAAACGCTAACGCGGCCGCCGAGGCGCTTTACATCCACCGCAACACAATGCGGTATCGCTTGGACAAGATTAGAAAGATTTTGAATAGTGACCTTGGGGATTTGTCCGTGTGCCTTGAGTTAAAGCTTGCGTTCGCCATTCAAAGATATCGCAGAAACATGAAGTAGAGGTTTTTCGACAGGGACTCTGTCGACGATTGGGCTTTGTAAAGTAAACATGAAAGATTAAGAAGGGAAATCAGCCAATTGCTTCAA
>ENA-UOOI01002427-UOOI01002427.1-fermentation-metagenome-genome-assembly--contig:-NODE-2427-length-16239-cov-14.423875_pt1 | contig 16239 bp, 13 predicted proteins | sample MGYA00245779_ERZ724027 | MGnify/ENA primary metagenome ERZ724027 (study PRJEB28704, sample SAMN03018318) | fermentation metagenome | biome: anthropogenic terrestrial biome; feature: soil...
GCGCCGCCGGTACGCGCCCTCGCTCTGGTCGTGCAGGGTCTGGTAGTCCTTGTTTCCGAACGCCATCAGCCGGCAGTACATGTTTCCTTCGTATGCCTGCCTGCCCTTGCGCTCCAGGCTCATCCGGCCCATGCAGGTGGTGATCTCCTTCACGACCGCCGATTCCTCCGCGGCCCTGGTGCGCATGTCGTCGTCGATAAACAGCAGCTTGTTCTCGAGGTTGGCAACTGCGAACTGCTTTTCGTCCAGGTCGTTCAACTTGCCGGAAGTGGTGTTTTCATACCCCAGCACCTGCTTCGCCACGGCCCCCACCACGGACTTGCCCTCGCCGCCGCTGCCGATGAGCATCAGCATCTTCTGGGCTTTCGTCGTCGGAACCAGGCAGTAACCGAGAAACTCCTGTAGCGTCGGTACATCCTCCGGATAGAGCAGCTCATTCAGAAATTTCAGCCAGAGCGCCGGCTCCGGCGTCGGCGCGTCGGGGTGGTACTCCGCGGCGACGCGGTTCAGACAAAACCGGAACGCCGGCACAAAGGTGAAGCTCCCCTGCGGGCCGATGTCGATTTCACCGTTCATGGTGTGAATCACATTTAGCTCTGGAATAAGTTGCCCAGCATAGCTGAAGTTTTTCAGCGCCTCGAAAAGGTCGTTTACTCGGGCCGCAATTTTTTTGTGAACGTAGGGAGCAATTTCCGCTTGGATTTCGTTTTTCACTTTTTCGGCCGGCAGCGCGCCCAGCGGGCTATAAAAAGCGCCGGAGATGCACTTCACATCGTTTTTCTGCTGACATTTTTCACAAAAGGCCTTTTCGTCTATGGCGCCGTCCTCTGTAATCCACTCGGGCCGAGAAATAAGCGCCCTATCCTGCTTCGAGTGTTCGGCGGCGGTTTCCTTTTCCTCTCTTGCGACGGTCCTTTTGAAAGCGCCGAAAAGGCTATTTTTGTAACGCCCAGCTCAAAGGCGCGATCGCGGAGCTGCTGGAAATGCCTTGTCCTCAAAAGCTCGTCGCTGCCTGCATCGTTGTAGATGACACGGAAGGTTTCCTCACTTGTCACATTTTTGGTTGTCAGCTCCTTGAGAAGCTCAAAAAAGACCTGCTCTTTTTTATCGGCTGCCAAGGCCGCGTTCTGATTTGCCATGTGCTCACCCCGCATCCCGGCCATTTCCCGCCTGCTGGTCCGCTGGGATCGCTTCAAAATCGCCTTTCATGCCCGCGCCTCCTATTCTGAAATCCTGCGAACAGTGCCAGTGCCGCTGTCGGAATGCTTATTTCCCTGGGGCCGGGGCACATTGCCCACCCGCAAAAAATCAACGATGTTGCTCCAGAGCAACAGGTATTTTCGCCCGGTCCAGACAGCGGGAATATCCCCGCGCTGCACGAGATTCCGGATGGTTTTCTCCGGGAGCGGTACACCGGCGGCAGCAAGGTGCTGCGCCGTGACGCGGATACTCGCCAATTTCGGGAAATTTGGGAAATCACTCATCGGGCGTCGCCCCTGCTTTCTTCAACCTGCGAATAACTTTGAGCATTTCGGCCTCTTGAGCGTGGCTCATAGGAAAACGAAGTCGGCGTTGCATGGTCGATTCTGAAATGCCCAGAGCCGCGGCAATTTCATAAAGTGGAATATTAGCGGTTTTAGCGGCCTTTCTGATTTTTGCATTTTTCTTCATACTCTCATGCCCTTCCTAACTTGACTTTTTGACAAACGCATGGTATTCTATAAACAGAAAATATCATCGTCATCGTCTATATAAAGAATATCATTAAAAAGGGTTTCTCCTTAAAAATTTACAAAATAAAAATCACCACGCGTCAGCATTTCACAATTCTATTTATGAAATGAGGAATTTTATGAAACTAACCATGGCCGAGCGTATTGGCGATCTAATTAAAGGAAGTGGAAAAACGGCGGGTGAATGCGCGGCGGCGATGGGAATAAGCGCCTCGTCATTATCGGATTACGCCAACACTGAAAAGGAACGCATCCCGAAAGCTGACGTATTGAAAAAAATGGCTTCCTACTTCAACGTGTCCTCCGATTATCTTTTGGGACTAACGAAGGACCGCAGGCGCATCCCCGCAGCAGCCGATGCTTTGGGCTTGTCGGAGAAGGCCGTCGCCGCCATCGAAGAAGAGGCCGCTCCCGAGAACGGCGGCCGTTTTACCTCGGCGCTCAGCGCGTTGCTGGAAAACGGATTATTCTGGGAGGCTTTGCTCGAGGTAAGCGACGCCGAGCGGATGTTTAATGAATCACAAAAAGCCTCCGGTTTCTTAACTGCCGAGCGGCTTAACAAGCTGAGACAAATTCTTCAGGGTTCCGGGTTCACTATTGCATCTCAAGGGAAATACTATCGCACTAAGCTCCAGAACGCCCAGCGCCTTTTTTATAACGCCGCGGACGAATATGTGGAAAAATCGGGAGGTGTTCCAGATGGCCAGCATATCAGAACGTCGAAATAAGGACGGCACCACTTCCTTCCGTATGCGTGTATTTGTGGACGATGCCGCGGGCAAACAGACCTTGCGGTCCGCGACGTGGAAGGCGCCGGCCGCCATGCGTCCCACCACGGCCGAAAAGGAGGCGCAGCGGCGAGCAGTCATCTTCGAGGAACGGGTCCGCCGCGGGCTGGTCGCCTTCGACGGCGGGACGACCTTGGGCGAATACGCCGCGGAATGGGTAAAAAACGAGCAGCTCGCACCGACGACACGGGAGCGGTACAGGGGCCTGTTGGTGCGTATTGACGCCGCTCTCGGCGGCATCCGCCTGGAAAAGCTCCAGCCCCATCACCTTGAGGCGTTTTACCGGAACCTGGAAGAGGACGGGATAAACCAGCGCGGGACGTTCGCCTTTTCTCCCACGCTTGCCGCTGTCCTCAAAAAGCGTCATATTCGCCGGGCTTCCGTAGAGAAGGCATCCGGGCTGTCTCACGCCAGCGTCGGTGCCGCCTGCCTGGGGAAACATATCTCCATCAGCACAGCGGAGAAGATTGCCCGGGCGCTGAACGTGGCTCCGGAAAAGCTGTTCACGCTGCACAGGGGCACGGGGAAACTCGCGCCAAACACCATCCGGTACTACCACGCCCTGTTATCCGCCGTCCTCTCCAAGGCGGAGCGAGAAGGTCTGATTGCCCGGAACCCCGCCCGCCTGGTCGATGCCCCGAAGACGGAGCACAAAGAAGCACGGTACCTCACCGACGTGCAGGCCCGCGAGTTTCTCGAAAAGCTGGAGCTTGAGCCGGACGTCCGCGTAAAGACAGCCCTCATGCTGCTGCTTTTCACCGGCGCCCGCCGGGGGGAGCTCTGCGGCCTCTCATGGGGCGATATTGACGAAGAGAATCATCTGGTGCATATCCGGCGGACGTCGCAATATCAGCGCGGCAAGGGCGTCGTAGAGGCCAAGACCAAGACCCCGTCCAGCGTCCGGGCGATACAGGTCCCCCGGCTCGTCATGACGCAGCTTATGGAGTATCGCATCTGGTGGAACAAGAGCCGGGCGCTGTTCGGCAGGGAATGGAAAGGGCAGACCGAGCGGCTATTTGTCAGGGACAACGGCGCGCCGCTCAATCCGGACACCGTTAATTTTTGGTTAAAGCGATTCTTGAAAAAGAACGGCCTTCCGCACGTCACGCCGCATAGCCTCCGCCACACGTTCGCTACGCTGGAGATCACGGCGGGGGTCGATATTCGCACGCTGCAAAGCCTGACCGGCCACGCCCAGGCCTCAACCCTGCTGAATATCTACAGCCACGCCCTGAAGAGCAAACAGGCGGCCGCCTGCAAGGCGCTGGAAGGCGTCCTTATCCCGGCCGGACAGCAGCAGGCAAATTAAAAAAAGGTGGCTGCGCGCCCCTCACCGAGGACCGTGCAACCGCCCTTTTCTATATACAGATTCCGCTGTTTGCCCCACTTTTTCCGCACATACTTGACAAAAACTTGACCATTCCCGTTTTCCGGGCATAAAAAAGCCGCACGGAAAAGCCAAAAAATGGCTTAACCATGCGGTTTTTCGCTTGGAGCTACTGGTCCGGCTCGAACGGACGACCTGCGCATTACGAATGCGCTGCTCTACCAACTGAGCCACAGTAGCGGATTTTCCCGCCGACTCTGTTATTATACTCAGGAATCCGTTCCCCGTCAAGTGCTTTTTCAGCCTTCCCCGCCCGCGCGGACATGCCATACCGGCGGGAGGAATTTTTTCAAAGCGAAAGAGGAAAACTCTTGACAAACCGGTAAAGTCCGCATAGAATGAAAGAGCACCCCTCCCAGGGTGTGGAGGTTATATTCTGATGAATCAAAAATTCAACGTGACAGGCATGTCCTGTTCCGCCTGCTCCGCCGCCGTGGAAAAAAGCGTCGGGAAGGTTGCGGGCGTCCGGTCCGTGGGTGTCAGCCTGCTGACCAACAGCATGAGGGTCGATTACGACCCGGTCGCCACGAACAGCGGCAAAATCATCCAAGCCGTCGAGCGGGCGGGATACGGGGCGTCCGTCGCAGAACGCGGCGCTTCCGCCGCGCCGGCGCGGAAGGGCGTCACGCCGGTGGAAGAAGCGCGCCGGGCCATGAAGCGCCGCCTGATCGTCTCGTTCGTTTTCTGGGTGCCGCTGATGTACCTCGCCATGGCCCCGATGTTCCACATGAGGTCCGGTCTTCCGATACCTGGGTTCCTGATGGAAGCATTCGGGGGGGCCGAAAACGGCGTTTCGTTCGCGCTCGCGCAGTTCCTGCTGCTGCTCCCGATCGTCTTTGCGAACAGTTCTTACTATAAAAACGGGTTCCGCGCGCTTGTTCACCGCTCGCCCAACATGGATTCGCTGATCGCGCTCGGCTCCTCGGCGGCCGTCGCGTACGGGATCTTCGCCCTGTTCCGCATCGGCTACGGCCTCGGCCACGGCGATCCGGGCACGGCGGAACAGTATCTCCAGAACCTGTACTTCGAGTCCGCCGGCACCATCCTGACGCTCATCACGCTGGGAAAATATCTGGAGGCGCGGTCGAAGGGCAAAACGTCGGAGGCCATCACCCGCCTGATGAACCTCGCGCCCAAAAAAGCCACGGTCGAGCGCGGCGGGCGTGAGGTCGAGATCCCGGCGGAGGAGATCGTCGCGGGCGACGTCGTGGTCGTCCGGCCCGGGCAGAGCATCCCGGCGGACGGCACCGTCCTCGAAGGCAGTTCCTCAGTCGATCAGTCCGCGCTGACGGGCGAAAGCATCCCGGTCGAAAAGCAGCCGGGAGACTCGGTCTCCGCCGCGACGGTCAACAAGAACGGATTCTTCAAATTCCGCGCGCAGAAAGTCGGAAGCGACACGACGCTCTCCCAGATCATCCGGCTTGTCGAGGACGCCGTGGCGTCGAAGGCGCCGATCCAGAAGCTCGCGGATAAGGTCAGCGGCGTTTTTGTCCCGATCGTGATCGCCATCGCCGTGATTGCGGCAGCCGTGTGGATGGCGCTGGGGCAGCCCTTCGAGTTCGCGCTCTCCATCGCCATCGCCGTGCTGGTGATTTCGTGTCCCTGCGCCCTCGGGCTCGCCACGCCCGTCGCCATCATGGTCGGGACGGGCCGGGGCGCGGCCAACGGCATCCTGTTCAAGTCGGCGGAAGCCCTGGAGATCGCCCATACCGTCGGCACCGTGGTCCTCGATAAGACCGGCACCGTCACGGAGGGAAAGCCCCGCGTGACCGACCTTTCGGCGGCCGTCGGGGTCGCGGAGCGGGAGCTTCTGGAAACCGCGGCGGCGCTGGAGCAGCCCTCCGAGCACCCGCTGGCGGAAGCCGTGACGGAAAAGGCGAAGCAGGAGGGTCTTGCGCCGGCCGCGGCGGGGGATTTTCGCGCCCTCCCCGGCAAAGGCGTGACCGCCCGGCTGGACGGCGTCTCCTGCGCCGCCGGCAGCGCCGCCCTGATGGAGGAACTCCATATCGACGCCTCTCCCCTGCGCGGGAAGGCGGAGGAATTCGCCCGGGACGGCAAAACCCCGCTGTTCGTTTCGAGCGGCAGCCGCCTGCTGGGCGTGATCGCTGCGGCGGACGTCGTGAAGCCCACCAGCCGAGCGGCAGTCGAGCGGCTGAAGAAAATGGGGATCGACGTCGTAATGCTGACGGGCGACAACAAAAAAACGGCGGAGGCCATCCGCCGCTCCCTGGGCATCGACCGCGCCGTGGCGGAGGTCCTGCCCCAGGACAAGGAAAGGGAAGTCCGCCGCATCCAGGAAAGCGGCCAAAAGGTCGCCATGGTCGGCGACGGCATCAACGACGCGCCCGCGCTCGCGCGGGCGGACGTGGGCATCGCCATCGGCGCCGGGACGGACGTGGCGATCGAATCCGCCGACGTCGTCCTGATGAGAAGCGACCTGCTGGACGTCGCGACGGCGATCCGGCTGAGCCGGGCAACCATCCGCAACATCCGGGAAAACCTGTTCTGGGCGTTCTTTTACAACAGCATCGGGATCCCGCTCGCGGCGGGCGTGTTCTACGGCCTTTTCAGCTGGACGCTGAGCCCCATGTTCGCCGCCGCGGCCATGAGCCTGAGCTCCGTATGCGTCGTCACCAACGCGCTGCGGCTGCGCTTTTTCAGGGCGGAAAGCACGCCCGCGGCCGGCGCCGCCCCTGCCGGCGGTCCGGCTGCGGAAGCCGCCCCGATTTCAAAGGAGGAAATCTCAATGAAAAAAGTCATGAAGATCGACGGAATGCAGTGCGCGCACTGCAAAATGCGGGTCGAGCAGGCCCTCAACGCGATTCCCGGCGTCAGGGCCAGCGTCGACCTGGACAAAAAATCGGCCGTGCTGGAGCTGGACGCCCCGGTCGGCGACGAGGCGCTGAAAAAGGCCGTTTCCGACGCGGGCTACGAGCCCGTCTCTATCCGGGCGCTCTGAGTCCCATCTCAATTTCAGAACAAGGAGGGAACGCCCATGATGGCGGATCAAGAGAAAATCCTGAGAATGCTCAAAACGGCGCGCGGCCAGATCGACGGCCTGATCAAAATGGTCGAGGACGACCGGTACTGCATCGATATTTCCAATCAGCTGATGGCCACGCAGGCCATCCTGCGGAACATCAACCGGGAGGTGCTGCACGCGCACCTGAACTGCTGTGTGGAAGAAGCCTTTGAAAAGGGCGACGCGCAGCAGAAAATCAAAGAGATTATGGAAGTTATGGATAAACTTGCAAAATAGCGATCCGTCTTCCGCAGGTTTGGAGGCGTTTTTATGGCGACGATTTTGATCTGCATCGCTCTCGCCGCGCTCGCGGCGCTGGGGATCCGGAGCTACGCCCGGCGGTTTTCCGCCGGGTGCTGCGGCGCGGACGGCGAAACGGTGCGCCGGCTGCGGGTACAGGACCGCAACCCGAAACACTTCCCTTACGAGGTCCGTCTCGCCATCGGCGGGATGACCTGCCGGAACTGCGCCCGCCGCGTGGAAAACGAGCTGAATTCGCTGGACGGCGTCTGGGCGAAAGTCGATCTCGGGAAGCAGGAAGCTGTCGTGCGGCTGAAGGCTCCGCCGGACGAAGAGGCCCTTCGGAACGCCGTTCAGAAGGCCGGCTACTGGCAGCGCGGCCCGGCGGCGGAAATCAAGTGAGAAAAACGGCCCCGGCCGGCGGAAACGCCGCGGGACCGAAACCTTTAAGCAATGCCTGCCCATCAAAGCGCGGCAGGCATTTATTTTTTATCTTCCTGGTCTTTGGGTTCGGAAGGCTGCCGGTTCTCCCCGGCACGCCTGCGCTTTTTCAAAAAGACCGCCAAAAGGATCAGCACGGCCGCGAAGGCGCCGGCGCCGATCCAATAGGAATAGACGTTCGCGCCGTTCGACACCCGCTCCCAGCCCGCGCCGGCGAGGGCGCCGAGGTACACCAGCACGGCGTTCCAGATCGCGGTGCCGAGGGCGGTGTAGAACAGAAACTTTGCGGGGCGCATGCGCGCCATGCCAGCGGGGATGGAGATCAGGCTGCGCACGATGGGGATGAACCGGCAGAAAAAGACCGTGGGGCTTCCGCGGCGCGCAAACCAATCCCTCGCCCGCGACACGTCCTGTTTCTTCAGCCCCAGCGCCCTCCCCCATTTACCGACGAAAGCCGCGAGCTTTTCCGGCGCCACCAGGCGGCCGACGCCGTACAGCGCGACGGCTCCGCCCACCGAGCCCGCCGTGGCGGCCAAAACGACCAGCCCGATCTCCATATCGGTATAGGTGGTCATAAAGCCCCCGAACGTCAGGATCAGCTCGGACGGGATGGGCGGAAAGATATTCTCAATCGCAATCAGAAGCGCGATCCCCATATATCCGAACTGGTTCATCACGCCGATCATCCATTCCTGCATGTTTTCCTCTCATTGAAAATCGGATTCACCGGTCCGGCGGCGGGGAGGACGGGGCCGGTTCCATTAACGCCGGGCCTCCGCCGCGGGAACCGGCGTTCTGCCGTCGCAGTAGGCGCAGACCAGCTCGTCCCCGCTGCGGGTAAAGCGTTGGGGCAGATACGGCTCGCTCCGGGTGATGCAGTTCGGGTTGGCGCACCGGCAGGGATCCGTGGACGGGACCGGCCCCGGCGCCGGCTCGACCCGCGCCCCCTGCAGCATGGTCAGGACCAGCGCCATGCGCGCGTACATCCCGTACACCGTCTGGCGGAAATACGTCGCGCGCGGGTCGTCATCCACCTCCGGCGCGATCTCGTCCACGCGCGGCAGCGGGTGAAGCACGCGCAGATCCGTTTTGGCGAGGGCCAGCTTTTTCCCGTCCAGGACATAGACGCCCTTCTGCCTGCGGTACTGCTCCGGGTCGGAGAAACGCTCCTGCTGGATGCGCGTCATATACAGCACGTCCAGCTCCGGAATCGCCTCCTCCAGCGAAGGGACTTCCTTCCATCGGCAACCGGCGGCATCCATCGCGTCCTTGACATAGCGGGGCAGGGCCATCTCCGGCGTGGAGATCAGCACGAACGAATTGCCCGGGAAATGGGTCATGGCCCGGATCAGCGAATGGACGGTGCGCCCGTAGACCAGGTCGCCGCACAGGCCGACGCGCAGGTGGTCGAGCCTTCCCTTTTCATTGTAAAGGGTGACGAGGTCCGTCAGGGTCTGGGTGGGATGGAGATGCCCGCCGTCGCCCGCGTTGATGACCGGCGCCCTGGAATAGAGCGCGGCCGCGGCCGCGGCGCCTTCCCGCGGATGGCGGATCACGACCAGATCGGCGTAGCCGCTCACGACGGTCACGGTGTCCTTCAGGCTCTCCCCCTTGGAAACGGAGGTGTTGCCCGGGTTGTCGAAGCCGACCACCTCGCCCCCGAGGCGGAACATCGCCGTCTGGAAGGACATCTTCGTGCGGGTGGAAGGCTCGTAAAACAGGGTCGCCATGATCTTGCCGCGGCAGGATTCCCGGTACGCCCACGGATTGCTGCGGATGCTGTTCGCAAAGCCGATGAGCTCCATGATCTCCTTGACGCTGAGCCGCTCCAGGTCGATCATATGATTCAGATGCATTGGACTTCGCCTCGAGTTTCATTTTGTGTTTCATTTTACCATCCCGCGGCCAAAACCTCAAGGCGCTCCGCGAAATATGGTTTTTGCCCGTCCGGCCCGCGCGGGCGGAGTTCCCGTCCCCTCTTTGATTCTTACCTTTTTATTAAAAAATATTTTACATGTGCTCCGCGTTCCAACGGGCCCGCGGAGGGCCGGGCGCTCTTTGCCCGAGGTGCCAAGTACTTCCCTTGACAATCCGGAGCGGCAGGGTCTACAATGACTGAATGGGCAATGATTTTGAGAGATTGGCAGGTCCCTTTATGAAGGTTGGCTTGGATATCGGTTCCACTACCATAAAATGTGTTGTGATAGATGACGGCGGCAAAATATTGTTCCGGTCCTACCAGCGGCATTTTTCAAAGATCACGGAAAAGGTGACGGAGCTGCTGGCGAAGGTCCAGCGGGACGTGGTGCGCGGCGAAAAGGCCGCGCTGACCGTCTCCGGCTCGGCGGGGATGGGGATCTCGCAGACCTGCCGCCTGCCGTTCGTCCAGGAAGTGTACGCGACGCGCATCGCCGTGGGCCGGCTGTTCCCGGATGCGGACGCCGTGATCGAGCTGGGGGGCGAGGACGCCAAAATTTTATTCCTCTCCGGCGGGATGGAAGTGCGCATGAACGGCTCCTGCGCCGGCGGGACGGGCGCGTTCATCGACCAGATGGCGACGCTGCTGGACGTTCCGCTCGACGAGATGGACCGCCTGGCCGCGCAGTACGAAAGGATCTACACCATCGCCTCGCGGTGCGGCGTGTTCGCGAAGTCCGACGTGCAGCCGCTGCTGAACCAGGGCGCCCGCAAGACCGACGTCTGCGCAAGCATCTTCGCCGCCGTGGCGAACCAGACCATCGCGGGGCTCGCCCAGGGCCGGCCCATCGAGGGGAAAGTCCTCTACCTCGGCGGCCCGCTGACCTTTCTGCCGCAGCTGCGCGCGAGCTTCGACCGCGCCCTGAAGATCTCGGGAATCTGCCCTGAAAATTCGCTGTACTACGTGGCGCTCGGGGCGGCGTACTGCAGCGCCGGGGAAGTCGACCTCGGCGCCGCGCTGGAAAACGTGAAGAAATACGGCTCCACCGGAAAATTCCTCTCCATCCCGCCGCTGTTCGCGGACCGGAAGGAATACGACGCGTTCCGCCGCAGGCACACGCAGTGCAAAGCTCCGCGCGGCGACATCCGCTCGTACCGCGGAAGCGCGTTCCTCGGCATCGACGCGGGGTCCACCACCGTGAAGGCCGTGCTGATCGGCAGAAAGGGCGAGATCCTCAGCTCGATCTACCGCAGCAACTCCGGCAACCCGGTGCCCATCTTCCGGGATTACCTGCTGGAGCTGTACCGGAAATACCCGAAGATCGCCATCGCGGGCAGCGCCGTGACCGGCTATGGGGAAGAGCTGCTGAAAAACGCGTTCAGCGTGGATTTCGGCATTGTGGAGACGGTCGCGCACTTCACCGCCGCCAAACGCTTCCGCCCGGACGTCGACTTCGTGATCGATATCGGCGGGCAGGACATGAAGTGCTTCAAGATCCGCAACGGCGCGATCGACAACATCTTCCTCAACGAGGCGTGCTCCTCGGGGTGCGGCTCGTTTTTGCAGACGTTCGCCAGCACGCTCGGCTACGGCATTGCGGAATTCGCGAAGCTGGGCCTGTTCGCGAAGCATCCCGTCGATCTCGGCTCGCGCTGCACGGTGTTCATGAACTCGCAGGTCAAGCAGGCGCAGAAGGACGGCGCCACGACGGAGGACATCAGCGCCGGCCTCTCGGTCAGCGTGGTGAAAAACGCGATCTACAAGGTCATCCGCGTGCCGGACGCCAAAGCGCTGGGAAAAAGCATCGTGGTGCAGGGCGGCACCTTCCTGAACGACGCGGTGCTGCGCGTGTTCGAAAAGGAGATGGGGGTCGAGGTCACCCGGCCCGACATCGCCGGCCTGATGGGCGCTTACGGCGCGGCGGTCTACGCCATGAAGAGATCGACGGGGAAAAGCTCCCTCATCGGCGTGAAGGAGCTGGAAAACTTCAGGCACGAGGTCAAGGTCACCACCTGCGGCCTGTGCAGCAACCACTGCCGGCTGACCGTGAACGTGTTCGGCGGCGGCCGGCGCTTCATCGGCGGCAACCGGTGCGAAAAGCCGGTGACCAAGCGGTCCGGCAAAGGCGACCTGGACCTGTACGCCTACAAGCTGAAGCTGCTGCGTTCCTATCTTCCGGCCATGGGGCCGCGCGGGAAGATCGGCATCCCGATGGGGCTGAACATGTACGAGCTGCTGCCGTTCTGGCACACGTTCTTCACGCACCTGGGCTTCGAGGTGGTGCTCTCCCCCCTCTCGAGCCGGGAGCTTTACATAGAAGGGCAGAGCACGATCCCCTCCGACACGGTGTGCTTCCCCGCCAAGCTGATGCACGGGCACGTGCAGGCGCTGGTGGACGCCGGCGTCCGGAACATCTTCTATCCCTGCATGTCCTACAACTTCGACGAGCACCTCGGCGACAACCACTACAACTGCCCGGTCGTCGCCTATTACCCCGAGGTCATCGGCGCCAACATGCGGTGTCTGGAGCACTGCAACTTCATCCACGACTACGTGGGCATCCACCGCCGGCTCGACTTTCCGCGCAAGATGTGCGCGATCCTTCAGAAGAGCTTCCCGGACGTGACCGTGGGCGAGGTGCGCGACGCCGCCCGGCAGGCCTACGCCGCCTACGCCGCCTATCTGAAGAAGATCCGCGGAAAGGGCGACGAGATGATCGCCGAGGCGCGGCGGCGCGGCATGCCGATCATCATCCTGTGCGGCCGGCCGTATCACCTGGACCCGGAGATTAACCACGGCATCGACAAGCTGGTCACCGCCCTCGGCGCGGCGGTGATCTCGGAGGATGTGGTGAGCTGCAAGGTCCGGCGCTTCCCCACGCGCGTGCTGAACCAGTGGACCTACCACGCGCGGCTCTACGCCGCAGCCAAATATATCGGGGACCAGCCGGACATGAACCTGGTGCAGCTGGTCTCGTTCGGGTGCGGCGTCGACGCCATCACGACGGACGAGGTGCGCCGCATCCTCGAGGAGAACGGAAAAATCTACACGCAGGTCAAGATCGACGAGATCACCAACCTCGGCGCGGTGAAGATCAGGCTACGCAGCCTGTTCGCCGCTTTGGAGAAATGAGGCGGATTTTCGGATGGCAAAACTGAAATACGACAGGCGGGGGCGCCTTTTGTTCACGCGGGAAATGAAAAGGGAATACACCATTCTGGCCCCCATGATGGCCCCGATCCATTTCCGGCTGATGATCAACGTGCTGAAAAACTGCGGATACCGCTTCGAGCTGCTGGATACGTCCGGCCCGAACATCGTGCAGGAAGGGCTCAAATACGTCCATAACGACACGTGCTACCCCGCTCTTCTGGTGATCGGGCAGTTCATCGACGCGCTGCATTCCGGCAAATACGACGTGAACAAAACGGCGCTGGTCATCACCCAGACCGGCGGCGGGTGCCGCGCCTCCAACTACATCCATCTGCTGCGCAAGGCGCTGCAGAAAGCCGGGCTCGCGCAGGTGCCCGTGATCTCGCTGAACCTCTCGTTTCTCGAGCGCAACCCGGGATTCCATATTACGCTGCCGATGGTGCGCAAATTTGTGGCGGCCATGGTCTACGGCGACGCGCTGATGCTGCTGCGGAACCAGACGGAGGCCTACGAGGCGGACCGGGGCGAAAGCGACCGCCTGGTCGAAAAGTGGACCGGTCTGCTCACCGCCCAGTTCAACGAGGGCAGGGGCCTCTCCCTGAAGCAGCAGACCGAGAACCTGCGGAAGATCGTGAAGGAGTTCGGCGCGGTCAGAATCCGGAAGACGCCGAAGATCAAGGTCGGCGTCGTCGGGGAAATCTACGTCAAATACGCCCCCCTCGGCAACAACCATCTGGAGGATTTCCTGCGCGCTCAGGACTGCGAAATCAACGTGCCGGGGCTGATGAACTTCGCCCTGTTCAAGGTCGACAACCGCCTGGAGGACATCAAGCTCTACGGCGGCAACCCGGTCAAGTATTTCTTTGTGAACCTGCTGATGCGGTATCTGCAGCGCATGCAGGACACGCTGATCGACGCGATCCGGACCGAGCCGCGGTACCTTCCCCCCGCCTCTTACCCGCACGTAAAGAGGCTGGTGAAGGGCGTGATCGGCTACGGCGACAAGATGGGCGAAGGGTGGCTTCTCACGGCGGAGATGCTCGAGCTTTCCGAGCAGGGGTACGAGAACATCGTCTGCGCCCAGCCGTTCGGATGCCTGCCGAACCACATCTGCGGCAAGGGGATGATCCACCGGATCAAGGCGATCGACGAGCGTTCCAACATCGTCCCCATCGACTACGACCCCAGCGCCACGCGGGTCAACCAGGAAAACCGCATCAAGCTGATGCTCGCGGTCGCCCGGGAAAAGCTCGAGCGGAGCGAGGGGGAAAAGAGGGACCGCGTCTCCTGATTCAATTTCTTGGAAATTTCAATCGGAAAGGATCAGTTCGACCGGGCAGTGGTCGCTGCCCGTGACGGCGGAAAGAATATTGCTTTCCCGGATCTTTCCCCGCAGGGAATCGGAGACCAGAAAATAGTCGATGCGCCAGCCCGCGTTGTGCTCGCGCGCGTGGAACATGTAGGACCACCAGGTGTAGGCGCCCGTCTGCGCCGGGTGCAGAAACCGGAAGCTGTCGGTGAAACCGGCCGCGAGCAGCTTCGTCATCTTTTCGCGCTCCTGCGGGGTGAAGCCCGCGTTCTGAACGTTGGTCTTCGGGTTCTTAAGGTCGATCTCCTCATGGGCGACGTTCATGTCGCCGCAGGCGACCACCGGTTTCACGGCGCCCAGCTTTTTCAGATAGGCGCGGAACGCGTCGTCCCATTCCATGCGGTAGCCGAGGCGCGTGAGGCCCCGCTGGGAATTGGGCGTATAGACGTTCACGAGATAAAAATCCGGGAATTCGAGGGTGATGCTTCTCCCCTCTCCCGTATGTTCCGGCGCGCCGATGTCGTAGGCGGCGGAAAGCGGGGGCACCCGCGTGAAGACGGCCGTGCCGGAATACCCTTTCTTCTCGGCGGAATTCCAATACTGCGCATAGCCGGGAAGAGCGATCTCCGCCTGCCCGCGCTGCATTTTGGTCTCCTGGATGCAGAAGACGTCGGCGCCGCAGGCGGCGAAGAAATCGGGAAATCCCTTCCCCATGCACGCGCGCAGGCCGTTCACGTTCCACGAAATCAGCTTCAATTTCGGACGACCTTTCTTTTTTCTTTATTGTAGCATATCCGTCCCCGCCGCCGCAAACCGCCGCGGGGCGGATTTTTGTTGCGGATCGTAAAAATTCCGTTTATAATAACGGTATCCTTGAAAATGACGGAGGTTTTTCCATGAGATATCCGCAGGTCACCATCAAGACGGAAAAGGGCGCCGTGGAGATCGAGCTTTACCCCGACGTCGCGCCGAACACCGTCCGGAACTTCATCGCTCTGGTCCGGAAAGGATTCTACAACGGGACGCTGTTCCACCGGATCATCCCCAAGTTCATGATCCAGGGCGGCGACCCCAGGGGAAACGGCACGGGCGGACCCGGATACTGCATCCGCGGCGAATTCAGCTCCAACCGGTTCAAAAACGACCTGAAGCACACCCGCGGCGTGATCTCGATGGCGCGTTCGGTGAACCCGAACAGCGCGGGTTCCCAGTTCTTCATCATGGTGGACGACGCGCCCTATCTGGACGGCGAGTACGCCGCGTTCGGCAGGGTCGTCTCCGGCATGGAGGAAGTGGACCGCATCGTTTCGATCCCCCGCGACTACGACGACCGGCCGCTCGAAGAGCAGCGGATCGAGTCCGCGACGGTGGAAACGTTCGGCGAGAGCTACGGCGAGCCGCAGAAAATGTGACCGGAGACGGTTTCTTCTCCGCGCCCGGCGGCGGGATGCAAACGAAAACAGCCGCAAACCGAAACGGCGCCTTCAGGGGAATTTTCCCTTGAAGGCGCCCGGTTTTTATCGATCGATTCAATCGTGCAACGCCTGCGACAGCTCTTTGATCTGCCGGCTGTGCCGGGCAGTCACGCGTTCCAACGTCGTGACGCGATCCTCGACTTTTTCCTGCTCCTCCGCGTCAGGCAGGCGGGCGAGAATCTGCGCATGGCCTTCCGCCAAAAGCCGGATCTGCTTTTCGACGCCGTTTTCAAGGAGGGTCTTTATCTGCCGAATCGTTTCCTGCTGCGCGGCCTCGATCTTGGCGTCGGTGGCTTTCTGTGCGGCTTCAAACCTGGCGTCAATAGCCTTTTGCATGGCCTCAAACTTGGCATTGGAGGCTTTCTGGGCGTCTGCGAATTTGGCATCGGAGGCCTTCTGCGCAGCTTCGATTCTGGCGTTGGTATCTGCAAACTTGGCGTCGGAGGCTCTTTGTGCGTCTGCGAACTTCGCATCGGAAGCTTTCTGCGCGGCTTCAAACCTGGCGTCAATAGCCTTTTGCATGGCCTCAAACTTGGCATTGGAGGCTTTCTGGGCGTCTGCGAATTTGGCATCGGAGGCCTTCTGCGCAGCTTCGATTCTGGCGTTGGTATCTGCAAACTTCGCATCGGAGGCTTTCTGCGCAGCTTCGATTCTGGCGTTAGTGTCTGCAAATTTAGCGTCAGAGGCTTTCTGAGCGGCTGCAAACTTCGCATCGGAGGCTTTCTGTGCAGCTTCGATTCTGGCGTTAGTGTCTGCAAATTTAGCGTCAGAGG
>ENA-UOOI01002430-UOOI01002430.1-fermentation-metagenome-genome-assembly--contig:-NODE-2430-length-16208-cov-4.205782_pt1 | contig 16208 bp, 14 predicted proteins | sample MGYA00245779_ERZ724027 | MGnify/ENA primary metagenome ERZ724027 (study PRJEB28704, sample SAMN03018318) | fermentation metagenome | biome: anthropogenic terrestrial biome; feature: soil; material...
ATGATTATGGCATATATAAGGGAATTACATTCTGGTCGCCTAATATAAATATATTCAGAGACCCGAGATGGGGAAGAGGTCAGGAAACTTACGGAGAAGATCCTTATCTTACATCGAAAATAGGTACCGCATTTGTCAAGGGTTTACAGGGAGATAATGAAAAGTATCTTAAAGCTGCAGCCTGTGCAAAACATTTCGCGGTTCACAGCGGACCTGAGAGCAAGCGCCATGAATTCAATGCAGTCGTATCCAAAAGGGACATGGCCGAAACATATCTGCCTGCATTTAAAGCGTTAGTGGATGCGAATGTAGAAGGCTTTATGGGTGCATATAACCGTACAAATGGAGAGCCATGCTGTGGAAGCAAAACATTGCTGAAGGATCTTTTAAGGGATAAATGGGGTTTTGACGGCTATGTAACTTCCGACTGCGGGGCTATTTCAGATTTTCATCTGCATCATAAAATAACAAATGTGCCGACAGAATCAGTGGCTCTGGCATTAAAAAACGGTTGCGATTTAAATTGCGGCAATATGTACGGCTATCTGCTCGCAGCATTAAAAGAAGGTCTTATAACCGAAGATATGATAAGAAAATCGACTATACGGCTCATGAAAACCCGTATGAAACTCGGAATGTTCGACAAGAAAACACCTTTCGATGATATCACATATGATGTAGTCGATTGTGAAGAACACCGCAGGCTGAATTATGAAGTCGCCTGCCGTGCCATGGTGCTTTTAAAGAATAACGGCATACTTCCTCTTGATAAAACAAAACTTAAGAATGTAGCTGTAATAGGGCCCAATGCAAATTCCATATCTGCACTAGAGGGAAATTACCACGGCACTGCAAACCAGTACCATACTGTGCTGGAATCTATAAGAGAAGCACTGCCGGGTGCCAGGGTGAATTACTCGCAAGGCTCACACCTGTATGAATATAAAATTGAGGATACTGGATTTTCAGAAGCCAGGACGCAGGCTGAAATGGCAGATGTCGTAGTACTTGTGGTAGGTCTGGATGAGACAATAGAGGGCGAAGAGATGGCAGATAAAAATTTTACAGGTGACAAAAAGGATCTTCTTCTGCCAGAATGCCAGAGAGATCTTATCAAAGCTGTTTGCGACAGTAAAACACCTGTGATCATCGTAAATATGTCAGGAAGTGCGATAGATTTTGGCTACGGGAATGAGCATGCTGCGGCAATCATACAGGCGTGGTATCCAGGTGCCATGGGAGGTAAGGCTGTGAGCGACCTGATATTCGGCGAATACAGCCCATCGGGACGTTTGCCCGTCACATTCTATAGAAACGATAATAACTTGCCTGATTTTGAAGATTACTCAATGGATGGAAGAACCTATAAGTTCATCAAGGGAAAACCGCTGTTTCCATTCGGATACGGGTTAAGTTATACTAGATTTGAGTATTCGAACATGAAAACGGATAAAAACATAATAAATCCGGGTGATCCCGCCAAATGCTTCGTGAATGTCAAAAACACCGGAAAGTTCCAAGGCGAGGAGATCGTTGAACTCTACATACGCGATGAAGAGGCCTCTTTCAGAGTGCCGCATCATAAACTGTGCGGAACAAATAGGATCTCTTTGAATGCCGGAGAGGAGAAGACGGTTGAGTTTACTGTTGAACCGAAGGATATGTGTGTGATAGATGATGATGGAAATTATGTCTATGAAGGCGGAAGGTTTACATTATTTGCCGGAGGGCATCAGCCGGATGGCTACAGCAAAGACCTCACGGGTACTAATTGCGTATCCGTTGAATTTCAGATGAGGTAAAAGGCAAACGGATTATAAGTCTGTAACTTCAATTCGCAATATGAAATCAGGCATAAATAGGATTATGTTATTTTGAGCGACGAATGAGCATTATGAAAGTTTTGATAAGTTCTTGGCCTGCTGCCGCATAAGAATCCTTAGAGCTTTTGATTGTCTGAGTGAAACGAGTTTCAAAAGCTCTTGGATTCTTAAGGCTGCTGGCCTTAGAACTTACAAAACTTGAATCTGCCGAATGAGTGTTCAAAATAACATAAGTTCATATTACGAATCGAAGTAAGTCCGTAAGAGGTTTATTGACAGTTACTGTCATGTATGGTACAATTTCAACGTAAGCCGCACGTTAAGGGTATCAAAAGCATATTATCATGAAGAAAAGCTTGCATAAATGCTACCCGATACGGCGAGACTGGGTAGAGGAGGTGTGTTTGACAATGTATGCAATTATAGCGACAGGAGGAAAGCAGTTCAAGGTTCAAGAAGGCGATATAATATATGTCGAAAAATTGGATGCCAAGGTAGATTCTACTGTTCAATTTGATGATGTTATCGCAGTTTCGGCCGATGATAAATTGACTGTTGGGAAGCCTTTGGTTGAAGGTGCCAACGTAACAGCAAAAGTGTTATCCCATGGAAAAGAAAAAAAGGTCGTTATCTTTAAGTATAAACCTAAGAAAGACTACAGAAGGAAACAGGGACACCGTCAGCCATATACAAAAGTTCAGATAGACAAGATAAATGCATGAAGTTAAGATAAATCTGTAACGGGAGGTGTAATACATGGCTCATAAAAAGGGAGTAGGAAGTTCCAGAAACGGCAGAGAGAGCGAATCAAAACGACTTGGTGTTAAAAGAGGAGACGGTCAGGCTGTTTTGGCGGGAAATATTCTTGTAAGGCAAAGGGGCACAAGGATATATCCCGGTATAAATGTTGGAATAGGAAAAGATGATACATTATTTGCGAAAATTAACGGCAAAGTTAAATTTGAAAGAAACGGCAGAGACAAGAAAAAGGTAAGCGTTTATCCTGAACAGGAAGCAGCTCAATAATCAAGCCATTTAATGAAGGGCTTATGTATATTGATATAAGATATGCATATGCCCTTTTATAGTATGGGATTTGTCAGAGTATAATCTATTAAAGCTGTTTAAGGAAGTGGTATTATTTGGATAATGCATTTGTTAGAGATAAGGAAAATGCCGGCTGTATTATAGAATATATGAGGAAACAAAGACATGATTTTATGAATCATATACAGGTAATATGGGGTTATATGCAGCTTAAAAAGTATGAAAAAGCAGCGGATTATATAAAGCATATAAACAAAAGGTATGATGTTTACGGCGATATATACAGGATTCAAAACCCTTTGCTTTCGTTATCTTTATATTCACTTGTAAGAGAAGCATATAAGAACGATATAGATATCGATATGGAAATTGAAACCGATTCATCAGTAAACAATTTTTTCGATTCAGGATATGAAAATATAGCTGAGTCGATGATAAAGCTGTTCAATTATATTATCGGTAAAACCCAGCAAAAAAGTGACAAAATAATTTATATAGATGTTTATACTGAAGATAATAAATTATACATAACTTTTTCAAACAATATAAATAACGAAGTAAATATATACGGTAATAATCGTGAAGATGAATTGGCAAAAACAGTAGAAGAGTTTAAGGGACTCAATATTGATATATCATATTCCATGCATCAAAACGATTTGGCATTGTCTTTAATATTTTGCAGCTGAATGATATACTGCTTAAATGTTTTTTATCTGCTAATAATAACTATGTGTAGTTGTGAAAAATACAGTGCGGTGGTGGTTTAAATGTTTATAGATACTGCAAATATATATGTAAAGTCAGGAAACGGCGGTAATGGTGCCGTATCTTTTAGAAGGGAAAAATATGTGCCCAAGGGAGGACCGGACGGCGGAGATGCCGGAAGGGGTGGCGATGTGATATTCGAAGCCGATTCGGATATCAGGACTCTTATGGATTTTAGATACAAAAGAAAATATGTTGCCGAAAATGGTGAAGATGGCGGTACGAACAACTGCCATGGAAGGGATGGAAGCAGCCTAATAATAAAAATTCCCAAGGGGACGCTGGTAAAGGATGCCGAAAGTCAGAGGATAATAGCGGATCTGACAGAAGACGGGCAGAAAGTTATAGTGGCAAGAGGCGGAAGAGGCGGAAGAGGAAATACAAGGTTTAAAAATTCCACGAGGCAGGCACCAAATTTTGCGGAGCCGGGGCAGGAGGGCGAGGAGATGAATATCGGCCTTGAACTTAAGCTTCTGGCAGACGTCGGCCTTATAGGATTTCCTAATGTAGGTAAATCTACAATACTTTCCATGGTAACGGCCGCTAAGCCCAAGATAGCCGATTACCACTTTACGACCCTGACACCCAATTTGGGAGTTGTGGAACTTTCTGGAGGCAAAAGTTTTGTGCTTGCCGACATACCGGGACTGATCGAGGGCGCACATGAAGGAAGCGGACTTGGCTTTGAGTTTTTAAAGCATGTAGAGAGGACAAAAGTTCTTATACATGTGGTTGATATATCAGGTATTGAGGGAAGGGATCCCATAGATGATTTTGATAAAATAAATGGTGAACTGAAAATGTATAATCCGGAGCTTGTAAAAAAGATGCAGGTTGTTGCTGCCAACAAAAGCGATATTACCGGCTCTGAGAAAAATTTTATTGCCTTTGAGAAGGAAATGAAAACAAGAGGAATAAAGGTATTCAAGGTATCTGCCGCAACCAATAGCAATCTTAAGGAGCTTATGTACTATGTTTCGGATATGTTGGATAAAATTCCCGAAGAAAAAAGCAATATATCCCTCGAACAGGAATATTTTAAGCTGGATGATGAAAAGGATTCAAAGGGATATGAAATAAAAATCGAGAACAATAAATATGTGATTACAGGTTCATATGTAGACAGATTGTTTAAAAAATTCAATATAAACGACAGTGAATCCCTTAGATATTTTGAAAAAGCCATTCAGAAAAAAGGAATAATAGATGAGCTTAAACAGATGGGAGCAAAAGAAGGGGACACTATAAAAATGAATGATTTCGAATTTGATTTTGTAGAATAATAAAAAATAATATTCTTCAGATATAAAATATGTGTCCGTTAAAAATTGTCTTCCTTTTAAATTATATAGTTTTAGTGTACAATATGTTTAACTGGAGTTTATTAGAACGTATTGGGAGACATAAGAGATGGAGGATATACTATATAAGCTAAAGAAGCAAAGAGTAAAGAGGGTCGCGCTGATGGGTGGCACCTTTGATCCGGTCCATATAGGACACCTTATAACTGCTGAAACCGTAAGAGAAAGATTTAACTTAGATAAGGTGGTGTTTATACCTGACGGCAACCCACCGCATAAAGATAACCGTAATATATCATCGTGCATACAAAGGTATGATATGCTTCAGATGGCGGTAGTATCGGATCCATATTTTGACGTATCAAGGATAGAGATCGACCGCCAGGGCATAACATATACTATAGATACTATAATCAAAGTAAGAGAAATACTTGGTAATAGCATCGAAATTTATTTTATAACCGGAGCCGATACGGTACTTGAGATACTGACATGGAAAGATTCATACAAGCTTTTGACCCTCTGCAAATTTGTCGCTGTGAACAGGCCGGGTTATGATAGTGAGCTGTTAAGCAGAAGAATATTTGAACTCAGGCACGATTTCAACTGTGATATAATATCTATAGATGTTCCGGGAATTGATATATCGTCTTCAATGATAAGGGAAAGAGTTTCAAAAGGACAGTCTATAAAATATATGGTGCCGGAAAATGTTGAACAGTATATTTTAAAAAATAATTTGTATAACCAATGGAGTGAATAATATGAAGGAAGAAGATATATACCTTAAGTTGAAGAGCATGATAAGCGAGGAAAGATACAATCATTCTCTCGGGGTCCAGAAGACAGCGGTAAAACTTGCAAAAAAGTATAATGCCGATGTCGCCAAGGCATCACTTGCCGGACTGATACACGATTGTGCCAAGGGCTTTTCAACGGATGAGCTTTTAAAGTTGGCAAAAGAATTTAAAATCGGTATAAAAAAAATATTTGTCATGCAGCCTGAGCTCCTTCACGGTCCCGTAGGGGCGTATGTCGCCAGAAGGGATTTTGGCGTCAATGATGAGGAAATACTGCATTCCATTGAATATCATACGACAGGCTGTGAGAACATGTCTATGCTCGATAAAATAATATATATGGCTGACTTTATAGAGCCCAACAGGGATTTTGAGGGTGTCGAAAAGCTAAGGACGGCGGCATTTGAAGATATTGACAAAGGGGTATTGCTTGCAATTGAAAGTACTATACTGTATGTTATAAATAGAGGACAATTACTGGACACTTTAACAGTTGATGCAAGGAATTTTATACTATGTCAAAATAAATAAAACTTAGTATCTTTTAAGGAGTCTGTTTATGAAAAAAATTTTAGGTGTAGTAGCTGTAATACTCATGGTGGTTGTGGTCGCAGGCAGTGCAGCAGTATATCTTTATTTGGACAGTTTTTCAAAGAAAAAGAATACCGGAAATGAAGCAGAGGCCCAGCCTAAAGCTGTGAAGCCGGGGAAGCCTTTTAATGTATTGATTTTGGGAGTGGACATAGGAACTGTGGGATCTAAAAACGGTCCCAAAAGATCGGATACTATGATAATCGTACATTATGATCCGAATTCATCAGAAATGTCCATGGTATCGATCCCGAGGGATACTAAAGTTACTATAAACGGAAGCGTAGAAAAGATTAATGCTGCAAATGCATATGGTGGGACTGAACTTGCAGTAAAAACTGTTGAGGACCTTTTGGACATTGATATAAATTATTTTGTTGAAATCAATTATGAAGGATTCAGAAAAATAATAGATGCGATGGGCGGAATCGATGTCGTTATACCATATAACATGAATTACGATGATCCTGCTCAAAATCTTCACATTCATTTTACAAAGGGGCAAAGCGTCCATCTAAACGGGCAAAAGGCCGAGGAGTTTGTCAGGTGGAGAAAAAATAATAACGGTTCTGGTTATGCCGAAGGAGATCTTGGCAGGATTCAAACCCAGCAGGATTTTATGATAAAAGTAATTGAAAAGTTGAAATCCCCTTCAACAGTATTGAAACTGCCTTATATTATGAAAATACTGCCGGAGTATGTAGATACAAATATGGAGCCCATGACGATGCTTGGCTTGTCGAAGGATTTGCCGAAAATAAATGCGAGTTCCATTCAAAAATATACTTTGCAGGGAGATCCGAAATATATAGGTGGTATATCCTATATTATATATAAACCTGAAAAAAATAAGGAGATCATAGCTGCTTTGGGAATAGAAAACGTATCTGATAGCACTTTAGAGGTTGACAAAAGCGCCATAAAAATTCAAATATTAAATGGCTCAAATGTGAATGGTGCTGCATCAAAATTAAGGAATGCCCTTAAGAAAAAAGGCTATAATGTGGTAAGCATCGGAAATATTTCAGGCGTTGATCTTAATAATTCATATATAATCGATAAAACATTAAAACAAGGCAATGCGAATGCGGTGGCATCAGAACTTGATATAAGCCATATCGAAAAAAAACAGGATAAATTATCGAAAGTGGACATCTTGATAATTTTAGGGAAAGATACGGAAAATATTATAAACAATATATAGTATATAGATAAATAATATGGGGGGCATATTTTTTGGTTGATAACTACAGCAGTGCTTTTATATTAAGAGCATGCAGCGCGGCAGACAGCAAAAAAGCACAGGATATCAAAGTACTTGATTTAAGAGGAATATCTCCAATTGCAGATTATTTTATAATATGCAGCGGTAAATCTGTCATACAGGTAAAAGCTATAGCAGATGAGATCGAAGGTAAGCTTGTTGAAAGCGGTTATGTATTAAATCATAAAGAAGGATATGATTCTGGAAGATGGGTCTTGCTGGATTTTGGCAGTGTAATAATACATGTATTTCATAATGAAGACAGAGACTTTTATAATCTTGAAAGATTATGGGCCGACGCTGAAGTTATAAATATATGATTGGGAATATAAAAAGGGGAGCATGCTATTAATTGTTCATGCTCCTCTTTCTTGATGAAAATATTTTGTACAATGCAAAAGAGCCTGCCAATAAAAATAGTGACGCAGGGATTGAAGCGATAATATTGAAGGATTTTTTCACCTCGCCGTTTTCATCGCTTTTGTAACTGCTTAAAAGTGTAGCATTTAAATTGCCGGCAGCGAGAAGATCGACCGTTCCTATCTTTTTACCATGATCAAAATACTCGGCATATCCTAGTTTTTCGCCTTTTGTTATGCTGGTAACGGCACTGGCGGTTATTATGATATTTTTGCTTATATCCGGCACTTCATCTTTTGGATAAGTATAATAAAGATCTTCCTTCGCCAGAAGAGGTATTTGAGTTTCCGAATCAGTTACCCTTATGCTTGTAACTTCACTATTCTGGGATAATTCCTTTACCGTGGAAAAATCATTGAAGCCATAATTTAAAAGTGAGGAAGCATCTTCAAATAATCCCGGCTTTTTATCGTGGAGGAGCACAACTATGAGTTCTCTTCCGTTTCTGTATGCTGAGCCTACAAAACTGTGGCCTGCCTCTGATGTATAGCCTACCTTTATGCCATTAGCCCCGTCCACGTGGTATTTTGTGTTCAATATTAGCATATCATTGGTATTTAACGGCCTTTGCTCAGGCTGTTTGTTCGTAGGAGGTATAGAGTAGGATTTGGTATTGACAATTTGCCTGAATGTTTCATTTTTCATCGCTTCCCTTGCTATAAGCGATAAATCATAGGCAGTAGTATAGTGCGCAGGGTCATATAAACCATGCGGATTAGCAAAATGCGTATTTAAACATCCGAGTTGTTCGGCTTTTTTATTCATAAGATCAGCAAAAGCAGCTTCAGAACCTGCAACGTGTTCGGCAAAGGCAAGAGCCACATCATTGGCGGATGCGATAAGCAGTGCATGGAGGAGCTGGTCTACTGTGAACTCTTCATCTAAAAATAGATATATTTTGCTTCCATCGATGAAAGATGACGGTTTTTTGCCTATGATAACCTTGTCGTCAAGCTTGCAGTGCTCGAGTACAAGCAATGCTGTCATTATTTTTGTGGTACTTGCAGGATAGAATTTTGTATCTTTGTTTTTTTCGTACAGTATTTGTCCTGAATCCGCATCAACAAGCACGGCACCGTCTGCGACAACGGGAGGATGAGACGCCGCAAAGGCTTCTACTGGCCGAATGGATAAATATATAATTAACAAAATCAATAAAGCTTTTTTCACAAAAATGCCCCCCTAAAAACATGCTTTTGTGAAACATATGTGAACATCCACCGCTTAACGCTAACAGCGTTTGAGGTGGAGGCTTCTTAAATAAGTACATCAGTACTTATTTAAGAAGCCTGACAGTTAAGCTATCCTTATTCTTAAAAAGAATAAAACAGAAAAGCATTTTATATTATTATTCTATCAGAAATAGAAATAGTTTCAACATTATTTTCACTATTGAATGTATATTTTATATTTCGAGAATATTATGAAGACAGCGCCGCGGAAAGGCTTTAGAGCGTGTTAATCCGGGCACACATTCTATTCTCCGATTCGTCAAATTTTCGTTTATAATATGAGATTTGGCATAAATAAACTTGTGTTTTTTAAAAGAAATAATATATACACCGGTTTTGTTATATAAACAGCATAATGGATATAATTTGAATGGTGATGTATTATGTTTGAATTGAAAAGAAATGAAGAAAAAATTATTATCATAATAATAGCATTGATTATAGGCATAGCCTTATTATACAGGTTTGTAATATTTAAAAGCAGCGATGTAAAAGTGGTAAAAAAAGAAGAGGCGGTACAAAACAATGCAAAGCCTGAGAAAGAAATTTATATATATGACTATATAACCGGAGAGGTAAAAAAACCGGGATTGTATAAGCTGAAGCAAGGCAGCAGGATAAGCGATTTAGTAGGTCTTGCAGGTGGGTTTTCAGATAATGCCGACACCGGATCGGTAAATCTTGCCGAGAAGTTAAAAGATGAAGAGCATATTAAGATCCCGTCTAAAGAAAGCGGGCAAAACAACGATGATCAAAAAACAAGCCCCATAAAGGATGGTAAGATAAACATAAATACTGCAAGTGCCGATGAACTTGATGAATTTTTGCCCGGGATCGGGAAGTCATATGCGGCAAATATCGTAGAATACAGGAATAAAAACGGTCCTTTTAAATCTATTGACGAGCTTTCCAATGTGAGAGGTATAGGAAACGGAAAAAGGTTTGAGAGCATAAAGGATATGCTGGCAGTAGATTAAGAGTGCTCAAAATAACACGAGCATATATTACAAATTGCTTCGATTCGTGATTTGAAATCGAGTATAAATAAAATTTTGATGTTTTAAACAACGTAATGAGCATTATGAAAGTTTTGATAAGTTCTTGGCTTTGCTGCCATAGAAAGTCCTTAGAGCTTTTGAATGTTTGAGCGCAGCGAGTTTCAAAAGCTCTTGGATTTTCAAGGCTGCAAGCCTTAGAACCTACAAAACTTGAATCTAGCGAATGAAGTATTCAAAACATCAAAAGCACATATTAAAAATTGCACTTACGGAATAAAAGGCATTGATTTAAATGGACACAACGGGTAAAATTATTGCATAGTAGGGTTTTTATATTATAAACTTTAGCAGGGGAGGGAAAAAGATGAAGGATATAAGGCTGACACAGATGACCGAAAAGGCCGGGTGAGCGGCGAAAATCGGGCCGGAAACCCTGGCGCAGGTGCTGCGTCACATACCAAAAACAGATAATCCCAACCTGCTTGTAGGAATAGATACATCTGATGATGCATCAGTGTACAAAATAAGTGATGATACTGCAATAATACAGACACTGGATTTTTTTACTCCGGTTGTCGATGATCCATATACATTTGGCCAGATAGCAGCTGCAAACTCGCTGAGCGACATATATGCAATGGGCGGCAAGCCTGTCCTTGCATTGAATATAGTATGTTTCCCGACATGCCCTTCACCTGATGTATTAGGACAAATACTAAAGGGAGGGGCGGATAAGGTAATCGAAGCCGGTGCCGTTATAGCCGGAGGACATTCGATAGATGATAATGAACCAAAGTATGGGCTGTCCGTGATGGGGATCATAAACCCTGAAGAAGTGCTAACAAATTCCACTGCCAGGGCAGGAGATTTATTGATACTGACGAAGCCTCTTGGTACGGGCATCATAAATACCGCAATAAAAGGCGGTATAGCTGACGAAAGAAATATCAAAGATTCCGTTGAGGTAATGTCGTATCTCAATAAATATGCTTCTCAAATTGCCTCGAAGTATAACGTGCATGCGTGCACCGATATTACGGGATTCGGCTTTATGGGACATTTGTATGAGATGGTATCATCAAGCCATGTATCTGCAAGGGTACATCATAAAGAAATACCGCTCATAAAAGGTGCAAAAGAATTTGCCGGCATGGGAATAATACCTTCAGGGGCATACAGAAATAGAAAATATATGGAAGGCAAATATTTATTCGGCGATTTTGTCGAGCAAAATATAAAGGACATAATGTTTGATCCTCAAACTTCGGGAGGGCTTTTGATCTCGGCGGATAAAGCTGATGCATATAAAATGATATCGGATCTCGAAAACATAAAAACAAGCTGCAGCATAGTTGGGGAAGTTACAAAAAAGCAGGATTATTTTATTTATGTTGATTAGTTTTCGGAGGAAAATATGGATAAAAAACAATTGTTGAGCGCCATTCCGAAAGTGGATGAAATTTTAAACACTAAAGATATTTTAGATATTACAGTTTCTGTTCCAAGGCATATTGTAGCGGATGCGACAAGAGAAGTGCTTGAAAATGCAAGGGAAGATATAATAAATGATAAATGCGATACTATCGATATTAAAAATATCATCTGCGATATAAAGGATATGGCCATACAAAAAAATCGAAATCATTTAAGAAGAGTTATTAATGCATCGGGTATAATAATACATACGAATTTAGGCAGGTCATTGCTGTGCAGCGAAGCGATAGATGCTGTTTCAAGCGCTGCAAGGCATTACTGCAATCTTGAATTTGATATAGAAAAAAAGCAGAGAGGCTCCAGGTACAGCCATATAGAGTGGATAATCAGGGAGATTACAGGTGCTGAATCCGCAATGGCTGTAAACAACAATGCTGCTGCAGTGCTGCTTGCATTGAGTACTCTTTGCAAAAATAGAGAGGCCATAGTATCGAGGGGGGAGCTTGTCGAAATAGGCGGCTCCTTCAGAATACCTGATGTAATGGAACTTAGCGGAGCAAAACTTATAGAAGTTGGGACAACCAATAGAACGCATCTTTATGATTATGAAAACGCTATAAGTGAAAATACGGGTGCTCTTTTGAAGATACATACCAGCAACTATAGAATAGTAGGGTTTACGGAATCCGTAAGCGGCAGAGATATAGCGCCGCTCGCCCATAAAAATGATGTGCCGGTCATAATGGATATAGGCAGCGGAAACTTCGTAGATTTCACTAAATACGGAATTTCAGGCGAACCTACGGTGCAGGATGCAATAAAATCAGGTATAGATATAGTAACGTTCAGCGGCGACAAAATGTTAGGCGGACCCCAGGCTGGTCTGATAGTCGGAAAGAAAAAGTATATAGATTTGATGAAAAAAAATCCACTCACAAGGGCTGTAAGGCTGGACAAGATGACAATAGCTGCTCTGGAGGCTACTCTTAGGAAATACCTGGACATAGAAGATGCTGTAAAGACGATCCCTACATTAAGGATGATAACTTTAAGCGCCGATGAACTTGAGAAAAAGGCTGTTAAGCTTTTGAACATGATTAAAAATAGCGCCGGAGATTATGCTGATTTGAGCATAATGAGGGAATATTCGGAAGTTGGAGGGGGCTCAATGCCTCTTGAGAACCTCCCGACTTTTGCGGTATCCATTAAGCCGCTGAATATAACAATAAATGAACTCGAGAAAAGATTAAGAAATGCTTCCATACCCATAATCGCAAGAACTTATAAAGATTCCCTGCTCATGGACGCAAGGACCATAGGCGATGATGAATTTAACATAATCGCAGATACGCTTTACCATATCTTAAGAGGTGTCTGATATGAAACATATTATTATAGGTACGGCGGGTCATATAGACCATGGGAAAACAGCTCTGATAAAAGCCCTTACCGGCAGGGATACCGATACGCTTGAGGAGGAGAAGAAAAGAGGCATCTCTATAAATCTCGGTTTTACTTACTTTGATCTGCCTTCGGGCAAAAGGGCGGGTATTATCGATGTGCCCGGCCATGAAAAATTTATAAAGAATATGCTTGCCGGGGCAAGCGGCATAGACATGGTGCTTTTGGTTATAGCGGCCGATGAAGGGATAATGCCTCAGACGAGGGAACATCTTAATATTTTATCCCTTCTTGATATAAAAAACGGAATAGTCGTAGTTACCAAGACTGACATTGTCGAGAAAGAATGGCTTGATGCTGTTATAGAAGATATAAGGGAATATTTGAAAGGTACATTTTTGCAGGATGCAGATATCGTGCCGGTATCATCCGTTACAGGAAAGGGCATCGATACACTTGTAAAACTGATCGATAGGCTGTCCGATAAAGTAGCTGCAAAGGATGAAGGAGGCATATTCAGGCTGCCGATCGACAGGGTATTTACGATAAGCGGTTTTGGAACAGTAATAACAGGAACATTAATCAGCGGTAAAATCGATGAGGGTGACAAAATCGAAATATTCCCTGTAAAGGTTGAGACAAGGGCAAGGAGCATACAGGTGCATGAACAGCCTGTAAAGACAGCATATGCAGGACAGAGGGTGGCTATAAATATTGCCAACATCAAGGTGGAAGATATAAGAAGAGGATATGTTGCAGCTTCCATAAAAAGCATGGAACCTTCTACAATGATCGATTGCAGGCTCAATTATCTGAAGGATGCAGGGAAACCGCTTAAAAACAGGGAAAGGGTCAGAGTATATCAGGGTACTGAGGAACTGTTCGGAAGAGTTATACTGCTTGAAGATGAAGAGCTCAAACCGGGTGAAAGCAGCCTTGTGCAGATAAGACTTGAAAGTCCTATTTCGGCTCTTTCAGGAGACAAATACATAATACGCCGTTACTCCCCCATGTTTACTATAGGAGGAGGTACCATCATAAATTCCAATGCAAAAAAGCATAAAAGATTCGACAAGGAAGTTATAGATGAACTCGCAAAGATGGAAAAAGGCGATTTAGATGAAATAATAGAAAATGAAACGTTAAAAACCAGCGCCGATTTTCCTGATGCCAGGTATCTGGCAAAATCGACAGGGAAGGGCTTGAATGAAGTTGGCAGCATAATTGATAAGTTGATAAAGGGCGGAAGATTAGTCGCATTTTCTATAGGGGATAGTTATTGCTATGCCCATAGAAAATATATAGATGAAATAGCAAATAAATTCAGGGTCATTCTTGAACAGTTTCATGAAAAGTATCCTTTAAGGCCGGGAATGTCAAAGGAAGAGCTTAAAAGCCGCGCATTAAAAAGCAGCGTCAAGCAGAGTATATTCGATGACCTGCTTGTGATGTTAAAAGATATGAAAGAGATAAAAATAAGCAATAAATATATATCCTTATACGATTTTGAAATTAGACTTGACAGCAGGCAGGAGGATATAAAGCAAAAAATAATGAAGCTGTATGGACAGGCAGGGATAAATGTTTCCAAAACTTCCGAAGTGATTGATAACTTCGGTGCCGATAAAGAAGCTGCAGGTATGGTACTTGGATTTTTAATGGATAATGGGCAACTTGTTAAAATAAATGAAGACATGATTATTTCAAGGGATACGTATGATAGTTCTATTTCCGCATTAAAGGGATTTATAAATAAATATGGAGATATAAACCTTGCGCAGTACAGGGATCTTTTAAAGACTACAAGGAAATACGCCGTGTCCCTTCTTGAATATTTTGATGATAATAAGATTACGAAAAGGATAGGGGACAAAAGGATATTGATTTAGCATTGGGAATATAAATTTTAATTGATAAGTGGCAAAAAATGACTTATAATGTTTATATATGAAATGCACCGGATATTTTAAAGTGCGATTATTTTGTTGTGCATTTTATCATTGTAAAAGGTATCCTTTCTTATGAAAATGTAAAATATTTGATATTTTATATATGTATAATGAAAAGGGGTATATTATGGATATATCTTCCATTCAGGATCTTCTCGAAAAGATAGATGGCATAGAACTTTGCAGGGTAATTGGTAATGAAAACGAGATAGAGGAGATACATATACTGTCTGACGGTTCGAAGTCACCCAAGCAGATATCGAGAGATATTCAAACCGTATTGGTGACAAAGTTTGATATTAAAATAGATTATAAGATAATAAGCGTTGTTCAATTTAAAGGCGCCGAGAGCAGGATAATATCCAGAATAAACTTTTCAGGAGTTTCTGTCACTTCTTCAGGTAATGAGATAGATGCAGAGGTTAAGCTTATGTATGATGATGTTGAGTATGCATCCAGACAGAGAGGAGTAAATACTGTGTCGAACAGATACAGGATGATCTCGGAGGCGACATTGAAATCGGTGGAAGAAATAATTGGACAACCTAATATTCTGTGCACCAATGATATTCTTGTAAACAATATAAATGGTTGTACTGTCGTTACCGTACTTGTTGCCGCAAGAGTAAACTTTGCAGAAGAGACTCTGGCGGGGGCGGCTGTAGCAAGAGATGACATGAACGAGACTATTGTGTATGCTGCTTTGGACGCTGTAAACAAAAGAGTAAAAAGCATAAAATTATAAGGCCGATTACATGTACTTTTAAACTGAGCGAAGGGATATATAGCCTGTGCGAATAGCGAAAGCACAGAGGAATAATACGAGGAGGCTATATAAATGAAAAAAGTTTTAAAGGTTTTGCTTGCCATACTGGCATTGGTAATTGCCGGCGGCTCAGAAGTAGCCTGGTTCTAGTTAATTATGTAATCGGCCTTTTCATAGGGGTGCATTATGTTTAAGGGATTGAATTTTAAAACGAAAGTTTATCTCATATTTATATACTTGCTTGCACTTTTTCTGATCATATTTTGCTTTAAAAAGTATGGATTCAATATAAATGCGAGTTTATCAGAAGTAGTATTATTCTGTTTTCTGAAGGTTGTAAGCGAATCGCTTCAGGTTTATTTCAACAACATGTCTATAAGCACAGGGTTTACGATAACGCTTGCTTCTATGGTA
>ENA-UOOI01002431-UOOI01002431.1-fermentation-metagenome-genome-assembly--contig:-NODE-2431-length-16205-cov-4.416594_pt1 | contig 16205 bp, 10 predicted proteins | sample MGYA00245779_ERZ724027 | MGnify/ENA primary metagenome ERZ724027 (study PRJEB28704, sample SAMN03018318) | fermentation metagenome | biome: anthropogenic terrestrial biome; feature: soil; material...
GTCTGCTTATTTCAGCCTTGGATATCTCACCTACCGACGATATCAGCTGATATACAGTTTTCCTGTTCATATCCTTAAGATGAGACGCTACATATGATTTCAACTATGCTCCTACCTCCATTTCCAATTTCAAATAAATAGTGATACAAAAGGTGATACTTTAAACACTTTAACTGACTTTTAAAATTTGCAACTTAAAAATCAAAACTTCTACGATAACCTTAAGCTACGTATTAACTAACTTAATTAATTATATATCACTAAAATAATTCTGTCAATATATTCTGAAAACATGCATCTTACTCTCTCTCTAAAGACAGCTCTTTTTCCGCCTCTGCCAAAATCCTGTTCAATTCTTCAAAAGTTGTCGGCGGTACCACAGGTTCCATATTTTTGTATCCCTTTGTTACATCCTCTACATATTCATGGGCCCTGTCATAGGTCGATATTTTCCCATTCATATTCCATATTTCGTAATTGTCACGGTTGAATAATCTGCTGGCTTTGTAGCTATCCTTTATATGCCTTACGGTATGTTCTTCGGCTATATAATTGCCGCCTATCCCCACTTCCTTTATTACATCATAAGCCAATGTATCTTCATTGACTTCAAATCCGCTCATTATATAGTTGTACATGTCCATCCATTCATTATCGATAACAAGCTGCTCCAGGCTTACACCCTGATCTGCACCTACTATGCCCTGTCCACCTATGCCGCAATTGCCTGCAAGCAATGAAAAAACCGCACTCGATGCTTTTTCAAATCCAGCCTGAAAATCAGGTATCAATGAATCGGTTAAACCGGAATTTGAAACAGAAGATAAACCGTAGAATCTTCCCATCTGTCCCGCTGCCATACCCAGAAGCGCCTGATTAGGTGAACCAAAGGAGCATACCATTGTTTTTAAATCCATAGAATGATTGAAGCATCCATAACCAAACTGCAGCTGTCCCGTAAGGGCATTTCCTATAAACATGCTTCCCAGTATTTCAGCATTCTGCAATGCACAGTTCCCTGCAATAGTTATTGGGCCTATGGCGCCTCCTATAACCATCGGGCCGACACTTATGCCGCAACCCATCTTTGACATTTCAAGCGCTATCTCAAGGCTTTCCTTCCTGTATTGAAGGGGGCTGACTGTCTCAAGAAAATATCCGCATCCTCTGCCCATCGCTTTTGACATTTCAACAATATATTTGGCACCTGTCTTCGTAAGTATGAATGTGCCTCCCTCTTTTTTTGCATAAGAGTATACGGCATGAAAAGCCTTGACATCTGAAATGTTCGCAGGGACATCGCTTGGCACCACTATTGCACTCGTGCCCCAGAAGTTTTTGAGTGTATCTATAAGCTTAATGCCCTTATATATATCATCCATTACACCGTATCTGCGGGTTTTTGTTTCATAATCGAAATAAAATACCTGGGTCGATATGGAACCGTTCAATTTATTTTTTACACTGTCATCACGTTTTGATTTTGCCTGTATTTTTTCAATTAAATCCTCCATAACTTTGACCGGTATTTTTACTGTCTGTTTTTCGTAATCAACAATCCCGCCTATATCCTCACATTTTTTCAAGACTTCCCTATTAGGTACCGACATCCCAATTTCCGATAGTATTTTTAGGGAGGTCTCATGAACTAATTGCACTTCGTGGGGTGTCATTATGTCTACCTTGTTTTCTATATGTTTCATAACAATCATCTCCAGTTAAAATTAATCCGGACACATGTAAATTATCTAAAATACTTTCTCATTCTGCGGCTATCAAGATTAAAAAACTATAAACCAATGATAATATATTATTTATAAAAATCATTGACCATATCTTCAATCCTTTTGACTTTTTCCTCACTATCGGCCCATGTTTTGATGAACAAGCCTTCAGGCTTGCAGTTCTCCATCAAGACTTTTATATCCTCTTCATTTTTTGCCTCAATCCAGACGCATTTTTTTGCATCCTGAATTTTCTTTATATATTCAACCCACATCTTTGCACAATGGACATATGGAGTAGCCTGTACCTCCACTGCCGTTATATCATCGATTTTTAAAATCTTATCCAAATGTACGACTGCGTTTTCCCCATCCAAGTGAAACATGGAACGCTTGTGGAATTTAGCTCTTTCTCTGATTTCCCAATCCAGAAATCTGTCAAAACTTTTAGGTGATACCATGCACATAAAGTCACATGATATGAAGTACCACGGTATATCGCTGTAGACACCCAGCCAATTTGTATTTCCACCCTGATATTTTGTAACTATATTATCAAAATAGGTATATACATATTTGTACAGATCGAGGATTTTTCTGTTCATCATATCAACATCATCGGGATTATCCATCATTTCAAAGCATAACTTGTCTGCACCTATCAATGAAGCTATGCCATCAGCACCGGGGTTTAAGTCCACCATCCCCACTATATAGTCCCCATTTTTTGCGTCCTCAGTGAAAGCTTTTAGCATCTCCGTCATCTTGTTGAAATAAAAATTATTTTCCTTATCAAATTTTAGATTAGCCAGTTCCGATAAATGGCAATCTTTATGTTCCACCCATGAACTTGCTTCATTATATATAATCTTTAATCCTAAAAATCCTGACATGATATCAGGGCCAAGGCTCGGTGAAACATAAGGAAACGAATCGCCGCCAAAATAGGTATTATTAAAGTCATCTCTGATCGCCTTTATTTTCCAACTAGGATCAAACCAGTAAGTGTCGCTTGGCACATTATATAAACTTTTATCATAATTTGCATTTTCCTTGGGTGATGTAATATATAAAATGGGAGTTTTGTTTTCTAAATTCCAATACTGCTCATATCTCTCTTTCCTGTGTTTCCAATCAGATACGTTAATCATAAATGTCCTCCTCAAATTTATTTTCTTTGTAAATTGTTTTTATAATAGATTCTGGATTACTCACCTGTTATACCCGTACTATCGATACTTTCCACAAGCCTCCTTTCAACAATAGCATAAATTATTATAAGAGGAATCAAAGAAATCAAAGTACCAGCCATTATTATGCCCTGATTCAATTTAAGGAGAGGATTGACACCTGCCGATGCAGGAAACATAGTTTCATAAAATTTCTTGAATCTTAAGACGGCTAACGGCAGTGTAACGAGCTTTTCCCCGAAATATGAATCCGCAAGGTAAGTTTCATTCCAATTCCATACAAGCGAGAATATAAACACCACAACAATCGCAGGAGTCGCCATTCTCATATCGATAGTCAAAAATGTCTTCAAATGGCCTGCGCCATCGATTGCCGCCGCTTCATCCAGTGCCTTAGGCATCATCTTGAAAAACTGGTAAAAAATCAATATAAATATTGCATTCTTTATTCCCTGTCCCAGTGCCGACGGCAATAGGAAAGGCAATATTGTCTCTCTCATACCATATGAATTGAACATTATATATTTTGGCAAAAAAGTTACCTGGTCGGGTAATATGAATGTTGCAAGCATTATGGCGAAGAAAACTTTTTTAAGAGGAAAATCATACTTTGCAAAACCATAAGCAATAACTGCAGATGAAGAAGTCTGGGCAACAGCTATAAGCGTCATAGAGCCAACAGTAACGTATATGGTCTTAAATCCTCCGAGTACCTTGAAAGCCCTGATATAGTTTTCGGCATTGAATCCCATTGGAATCCAGTTTACAAGGGGATTTGCTATATCGTACACACTTTTCATGCTTGTGGAAAGCATAACAAATATGGGATATAAAAATACAAATCCTATCGCAAAAAGCAATGAGTACAGTAAAATCTTCTCCAGTATTCCCATTTCCTCTCCATTGCCAAGAATTATTTTTTTTAACTTTTCCTTGTTTTTTACATTTAATATATCCATCATTATACTCCTCAATGCTGAAGTTTATTGTCGGCAGTTATCTTTTTCTCTCCACGTCCAAACAGAAGATAGGCAAGGAATACTGCTAACAATATAAATGCAAAATATATCCATGTGGCGGCTGCAGAAAATCCAAAACCATATCTGTCCCTGAACATATCATATTTTATCATCTCGATAAACGGATTCAGGGAGGATTTGGACACATCCACTATCGTATATATCGCATTCAAATATATGAAGGGCTTTAAAGTCGGCATCGTTATCTTCCAAAATTTCTGCCATCCTGAGGCCCCGTCCACCATAGCCGCCTCATATATATTTTTATCCACTTTCTGGAGTGCCGATAAGAATATCAATATCTGCACCCCCGAAAACCAAAGAAACATGACTACGTTTTGGAAAATATATACTAAAGGCGCCGATATAGCACCCGGGAGAGCCTGCTTAATAAATTTAAATACGAAAAAATTCTCGATGCCATTCAACTTTGTAGCTCCCATTTCAGTAAGATTGCTTAAAACCGGGCCGCTTATAATTATTACGGGAAGAAAAAAGATCGCCCGGAATACTCTCCTGAATTTAAGCTTGGTATTCAGCAGGAGCGCGAGTAAAACCGAAAAAACCAATACCATAGGCACCAGTAAAAATAACTGTTGAAGATATTCGGGTATCTTAAGTTTAAAATCGGGATCAACAAACAGTACTTTGACAAAATTGTTAAGGCCCACATATTTTGTGCTTACGCCCTTATCAGGCAAAAAGCTGACATCGCTGAAACTATACCTTATGGTTTCAATTATTGGATATAAAGTAAATATTAAAAAACCTGCAAGCCATGGAGATATAAAAGCAAGCCCTATTGCTTTGTTCCTCGTCGACCTTTTTATTTGCGCCAAGCCTTATTCCCCCTTTACAATTTTTGCTGATTTCTTGTCTATAACTATATTTTTATATTTATAGTCACTGTTTGTATAATTTATAATAATACTTTTGCCATTATCATATTCGACATATGATATCCCGTCATCCAGTACCTTTCTTGCGACCATTTCCTTTCCTTTTACTGCGGATAAAATATCATTGACATATTTATGATTTCTTACTATATAACTTTTCCAATCATCATATCTCGACGAATAAATGTAGTTCAAATTTGTGTCTGCAAATTTGTTAGAATAATCTTCAGTCAATACATATGAAGGATAAGTATTATAGTCGATGAAAGTCAACAGGTCATCCACTGTGTTTGTGCTGAAATTCACATATGGCGAAAAGCATTCCACATAACCGCTCAGCAGTATCTGCAGAAAAGGCACCGAGTCCGATTCATACGTAAAATGCGATGAGGCAAGGGGCATATTGTACACCATATCGGCATATTTATAACCGTATACATTAGGTACTTCCAACGCCAGCTTGTTTGTATTATTTTCAGCCATGGATAATATTTCCTTCATTTTGCCTTCCGTCTGTTCCCTGCTCAGGTTTTTATTCTTTTTATAATCTGAAAATAGGATATTCCCTATGGAGTCGAGTCCTATATTCTTTTTATAATAAGGCAGATTTTTAAAATAATTTACATATGCGCTTACCTGTTTGGCATTCAGATATATGGATTCATCATATAAGGGTTTATCCTCATTTTTGGTTACGATGCCCCCATCGATGTGAAATAATGCGTTATTTTTATTTAGCTGATGGTTGTAACCAAACATTATCTCCTTTTGAAGGGCAAGTATATTTCCTCTTTCATGGAGATTGTCATATAATTCCTTGAGCTCTCTGTCTGAGCCCACACTCTTGTCTATTCCAAACGAATCAAGCCTGTGGCCGCTGACGCCCTTTTTCTCAAAACCGACAAGCGAAACCACAAGGTTGTCGATTCCGCTGCTGCTTAATTCATCTATCCATCTTTGGGTGTCTGAAAGTTTAGTCATAGTCATAGTTTTATTGCCTATCAATCCTTTAGCCTGCTCGGCCATTATGGCGTCAATCTTTAAAGGTATATTTTTCTTGTCATCGATTTTCTTTGTCAACAGGCCTTCCGATTTTAAAATTTCTTTGTATTTTTTTGCCATACCCATATAATTCGCATTATCTTTATTTAAAAGTTTATATACGACTTTAGCGTTAACTACATTCCTTTTAGACTGCACTGCAACAAATCCTTCGCTTGTGCCCATGGGCTGCCAGTATAAATCATTGTATACAAATCTCGGCGATGCCCAGAAAAAGTTAGTCAGCGCCCCCGCCGGGCTGGCTTCAATTTCGCAGTAATCTTCTCCACTTTCTACTATCGCCAAAAATGCATTCCTGTTAAAACCATGTGCTATACCAAATATCGGAAGACTCAGCTGCTGTACATCCACTACAGGCACCAGACTCTGCTCATCATCTGGCCTTTTTATGCTGTAATCATCACCATATATACGGCCTACAAAAGATGATTTATATTCCTTGGGTTTTGAATATCTTATCAATGCTCCGCTGCCGTCAGGTACGAATATGTACCCGGGTATATCATCGCTGTAAGAAGCACCAAAAAACGGCATTACATACAATCTGCTTATTACATTGTCACCTAAATATTCGATACTCTCATCAGGTATTTCAACATCTATCCCATCATCTAGAAGTTTTACGACAATATCCAGGTTAATCTGGGCTTCAAAGAAATTCACCCGCGCCTTAAATCCATCAGGCATCATGGTTATTTGGGGAGCTTTTGCCGAGCCATGCTTTAAAGGCGACCGCTTTACAGTCCCGTTTGGCATTATGAAATCCATAGTGAGAAGAGATTTCCCAAAACGCTGCCAATCGAGGGATATACCTTTTAGTTGCTCATTGGATGCTGCACTTGACCATATATAGCCATTTGATTTGTCCAATACTTTTACAATAAGCTGATCCTTATCGAGATAAAGTGCTAGATTGCCATTTTCAGCTACCAACTTATCATTGATGCCAAGCTCAGGATTTTTTATAGGTCTTGTATCTTCCTTTTTCATATAACTTGTGTATGTTATGTTTCCCTCTACAGGCACGTTTTTGATAGTTTCCTGGTTTTCAGCCTGCGTAATTATAATCGATGCCGTAAATAATATAACAGCCAGAACAGTTACAATTATTTTCTTAGCCACGCAAGATCACCTCTTTAACAATCTGAACAACAAAATCTACCATCTGTTTCAATAAAAGATACCAAACAGAAAAAGCCAGTATGGCGACTGCCATAAAAAACAGGGTAAGCAAAATGCTCTTAATCGTCTTTTTAAAGCTATATTCATGTATTTCTATAAGCGATAGAATAACATTGATAATGCTCCATACCAACAATACAAGTATTGTCGTATCGATAAAAAATTTCTCATTTATCGTGGCGACGTTGGAAAACAGTATCACAAAAGGCATAATAATGATAAACGGCGAAAAGCTGTATGCGATGCTTATAAATATGTCCTTCATTCTTCCTCTTCCATCGTCTATGGAGCTTATAAAATAATTGCCCACAATAAATAATCCTGTCAAAACAATAAAATAAGCAAGGTTGGTGAATATGGAATAATTCTCGATTTTTTGCGAGAATATAAAACCCGAACCTATCTGGTGCAAAACCAAAAGTACAAACAGGGCAACATATATTATAGATGCCGAAAGGACACTTCCGGTCTTATCTATCCTTATATCATAAGCATTATCTATCGGATGCACCATGGCATATTTTATCTTTGATAAATCCCTGATCACCCTTTTTGATAATAGCTTTTTTCTGTATTCAACCTCAAGGGCTTGTAACTTTGTCTTTTTCCTTATTACTTTAAGTATATTTACAAGCAATGCCAAAAGGACTATTCCGGTTATTATATAACCCATATTCTGCTGCAACCAGATATTTCTTGTCTCCCAGTAGCTTTCAGAATAATATTCCTTTGCATTCGCTATCCTGAACTGCTCCGACGCTTTCTTATAATTCTCCTGCTGCATATAGTTCTTCGCCAAATATAAATGAGCCAAATATGAGTTATCATTAAATTTCAATATATTCTGCAGTAAGACCTTGCTTTCTTCATAGTTACCATTGTTATATAAATCGATTGCCTTATGTATGTTGACCTGTACTGGGCTCATCTTAAAGACCTGAACGGTCTGCCTTTCCTGATCGAGTACATATATATTCCCCGCTCCATCCGTACCTATGCCGGACGGCACAGCAAATAATCCAAGCCTATCTGAATTTTTGGATGCTCCTCCAAACCTGCACATAAAATATCCGTCACCGTTTATCTCGGTAATAAATCCGCTGCTGTCAACGGAAAACATATTGCCATCGTCATCGATGCATATATCCACGGGATTGTCGAGCTGAGGTAAATAATTAGCATCCTTGAACATATTCAAGCCGTTTATGCTATGTTTTTTAATTTTTACGGCGCTGCCCTTATTTATAGTGTAAATAAGTCCGTTGCTGCCCCTGAATAGATTTCCAAGAGAAGGAGGTGTCCTTTTAAGAAAAACGCTTTTCTGCTCTTTTGTAAGAAATATATCTACAAGTTTTTCAAACAATCCCACCTCGACGTCATTTGACGCAAAATATCCCAGGAAGTCCCCCCTGCCGTTGATTTGTATAATCCCGGCCAAAGATCCTTCACTTATCAGATATACTCCGCCATCATCAGACGGGGCAACCTTTACCGGTTTGTACCCCTGATTCTTCCCAAAATTGGGAGTCTTAGGCTTGGTAAAAGTAAATTCCAGCTTTCCGGTTTTATCAAACCTGTATGCCGCATTGTTTGCTGAATCGGCGACATATATCTTTCCGTCTTTATCTGATGCAACACCTGTCGGCTGGGATAATATCCCCTGCCCTATCATGCTGGCCACATTAGTCTTGAGATCTACCACAACGATCCTTTTATTCCCGGTATCTGCAATATATAATCTGTCATTGGAAACATAAAGATCCTGAGGGCTCGATAACTCCAGATCCATATAAATACCCGCAGGTATATATGCATCCTGTGATATTTCAAGCTTTTCATTTATCGAATATGTTACAGTATGACTTGTCGATTGCCAGCTGGATGCAAAAACAGGCTTTGTACTTATTAAAATAAATACTGCCGCAATAATTGTAATAATTATCCTTTTCATATAATGCTCTCCCTTTATTTAATGCCTGAATATGCCATCGTATTGAGTACTTTATTCTGCATCATAATAAATATAACCAGGTTTGGTACAAACAATATAAGCGCCGCCGCAGCCGACATTCCCTGTCCTGCAACGGTATTCCCAGTCTGGGATGTCAGAGCCGACATATAAAATGCAAAAGTTTTGAGCGTATCATCATTTATATACAATGTCGACGGTTCAGGCGTATTCCATGAATTCTGGAATGCCAATATAGCTACAGTCATAAGCGCCGGCATTACCATGGGAACGACAATTTTCCACAATATAACATATTCATTGGCACCATCTATTTTGGCGGCTTCAATCAAAGAGTCCGGTATCTGGTCGATAAACTGCTTTACCAGGAATAATCCCACAGGCATAGCTACAAGAGGAAGCACCAGCATTAAAAAATTATTTAAAAGACCTGCTTTTTCTATCAGCAAGTATCTCGGTATTTTTACGGCAGCAGGAACAAACATCAGGGAAACTGTGTTAATTGCGAACAATGTTTTCTTCCCTCTGAACTTTTTTTTAGAAAGCACATATCCTGCACTGACGCATATCAATACCGATATGATCACAACCAATACTGATGAAACCAAGCTGTTAATAACATACCTCGAAAAAGGCACACCGGATTGAGACATAAAACCGATGATATCCTTAAAATTATCCATGGTCGGCCTTCTTACAAAAAACCTTGGCGGATAAGCAAATAATTCGTTAAGCGGTTTAAAGGCTGTAGAAAAAATATATATAATAGGCAATAACATAAAAACTGCAAGCGGCATTAAAATAAAATAAAATTTCAGTTGACTTTTATCAAATTTAGTCGGGTTAATTTTAGTACCTTGATAGCTGCTCATATTCTCACCTCTTCAATCCTTTTCAACGAACAACTTGTTTGCAATTTGCGACACTACATAAATCATCAAAAGCAATATAACGGAAAGAGCCGCCGCATATCCCATATCATACCTTAAGAAGCCGTAATCCTCTATATGGTTTACCATCGTCTGCCCGGCATTTTGAGGCGTAGGATTAGCGCCGGTAAGGTCGACGCCTATCTGTCCGGTGCTGAAAGCATTTACAATTGCCATAACTGCCCCGAACAGCATTTGAGGTTTCATGGACGGTATGGTTATATATACGATTTCCTGGAACCTGTTCTTTATGCCGTCGATATATCCTGCCTCATAGAGCTCCGGATCTATATTCAAGACACCTGCAAGCATCGCGAGAAATCCTATGCCCATGCTTGACCACAACGACACTATTATCATTATCGGCATTATATATTGCGGCGACTGAAGCCACTGCACAGGTTTATCAATAAGACCCAAATTCAAAAAGATATAATTTAAATATCCGAACTGGTCTCCCGAAAAGATTACCTTCCACATGACAACCATCGTAACACCTATCGTCATGGAAGGTGAATAAAATATCAGCGCAAAAATAGTCCTTGGCTTTTTAGGAATTTGCGCCAGTACCCATGCCAGCAGAAATTGAAGTACATAACCAAAAGGTCCTACTATGAGTGAAAACTTTATCGTATTCGGCAGCACATTTTTCATAAAAACGTCATCCTGAGTAAGTATTGAAATATAGTTGGACAAACCTGTAAATTTTGGCGTTTGTACAGTATTGAAATATGTAAAACTCAATATTATAGCTAATAATACAGGAAGGGCAATAAAAAACAAAAATAATATTATATAGGGCCCCAGCATTACGTATATTGATGAATCTGACTTACGCTTCATTTTAATGCTCCTTCCAACTTAATACTTTTTTCGCTGTTGCCATTTCAAAAGGTTTTATAAGTTTACCGTTGCTATCCATGTAACCAAACTCCTTCAGCTTTTTTTGAATTTCTCTGTTTGATATAATTATCGCCTGATCCAGTGCTGTCCTTGGAGCGACTCCGTTAAATACGACTTTGTTCCATGCATTGGATAATTCACGTTCTACTGAAAAATAAGCGGGATTTCTTGGTATTTCCTTTGTATTGTTAAGCTGCTGCAGTATGACTTTCTTATCATCTTCACTGTATGCTGTTGAGTTCTCAAGTGCCTTTAAATTAGCAGTATTCCATATATATTCAGGCCCGTATCTCAACTGCATGTCATTGGCATAACTTGTCTGAACATTATCGCTCATCCACCACTTAATAAACTTCCAGGCATCCTCGGGTCTCTTGGAGTTTTTCATTATAATGCACCCTGTATTTACAGATGGATAGTAATTCAGTATTTTACCTGTCTGGTCTTTGACGCCGATGGCGGGAGCTATGCCCCACTGTCCCTCTAATTCAGGTGCCGTATGCTTCAATAATATATAAGTATTCATATCGGACATGCCTATCGGTATAACGCCTCTTTTAAAGCTGTCGTAAAAATTTTGTATATTTTCAGGGAGGCTGTACCTTGTATATAGGTTTGTCATCAATTTAAATGCCTTAACTGTATTCGGATCCCCAAGTTCAACTTTTGAACCATCCTCAGAGTAAACCTTTCCATTATATTGTTGTATGAATGGGACGGTTGTTCCAAAATGTTTTAATCCCCCTACATTGGCAATCAACGTATTGAAGCTCATCCCGTACCTTGATAGTGTAGGAAGCATTGCTATTACGTCATCCCATGTCCTTGGAACATTCAAATTCAGTTTGTTCAATATATCCTTGCGGTAAAAAAGCACATTAAAATTGGCTGTTTCCGGCACGGCATAACATGAGTCCCCTATTATATATGGCACAAACATTTCAGGATTAAAACTGTTTATGACTTTGCCGAAATCGTCAAACTGCCTCAAGTCATACAATGCACCCCTCAATGCAAAGTCAAAAGGCCTGTATGATGACGCCCCTAATACAGCATCAGGAGCCCTGCCTGATGCCACTGCCAAAAGAAGCTTTTGCTCATCAGGCATCGCGGAAATGTTGACTTTTATGTGCTCGTTCGGCTCAAATTCTTCGTTTATCATTTCTCTTAATATATCTATATGAGTCATAGGCCTGTTTACCCATATATTTAACTTAGTTTCATCCTTGCTCTCATTTTTATCATATCTTTCAAAGAAAGAAGCCAGCAGTTTTCTAGTTCCTTCATATAAATTTTTTAAGAATCCGGAATTTGCAGGAGGGATCTTGCTATAATCACCGGTAATATATATCTTATCGATCCCCATCGGCTGCTTTAACAGCTCGGGTAAAATCAACGAAATAAGATCCGTAGCCGAACCGCTGCCTTGAGATAGCTGATCAAGGTTATTTACCATAAAGTTGAGATTGCCTGAAAATTTTATAAGTTTTTCCTCTGCAACCTTTAAGTCGGCAACTTCCGGCATGTTAGTCCTATTAACAATCGAATTCAGCTCTTTATATTCATTATCTATAATGCTTGCGCACTGAAGCAAATCTTTTTTAATATCAGGTATGAATTCATCGATACCCCAATCCCTGTTTTTATCTGTCTTGTCTCCGGTTATAAATTTTATCTCGAGGGCTATATTGTTCAGCTTGTTTATTACATACAAAAGATTTTCATTAGCATTATAAAGCTTGGACGCAGTGCTTTCAATAGTCAATGTATGTTCACCCTTTTTAAGGTAAAACATATACTTTTGTTCTTTATTCCCCAGCACATTATTCTGATACTTCATTCCTGTATAATTAAACATATAGCCATTCATTTCATCGAATAGGATTTTCCCGTCTAAATATATGTTTTTAAACACAGGCATATCTTTTTTCACATCCTGAGTAAATTTAAAACCTATATAATAAAAGCCGTCCCTTGATATGTTTACTTTGTATGAAACGCTTTCCCCAGGGTTTTCCCACATGGATTCGTCTAAAGCCTGTATCTTTTTCTTCACAGGGTCATATGGGAATGCATTTTGATTGTTTCCCTTTGAACCCCTTATATATGATTCTGATTTCTCAGAGTATTTTTCTCCTTCAATTTCAATGTACTGATCTTTCGCAGGCTCTGCACCTGTATATTGCTTGCTGTACTCACTGTAATCTATAGTTTTTTTACTTCCAACCAGCTTAATCTTACCAAGATAGAAAGCTATGTCATTATTCTGGATTGTAATAGTGTTTCTGCCTTTTTTTAAATTAAATATGAACGGAACTTTCAAATTATAAATAGTACTGTTTAAAGCTTTGCTCTGCCACTTATATATGCGTACCGGCGAAGGAAAAAGCTGATTTTTAAAGTCATCCTCTTTATAATCCTGAGTTGAATCCTTCCATGAAGCCGGTAGCTTTATATTTCTACTCTCATAAAATTGATACTCTCCGTTAATCAATAAAGATATATTGAGATCTTCCATGGACGTTTCGGGTAAAAAGTAATCTAAAACTATATTATACCCTCCTGCCGCCTTTACATCTATATCAAATTCTATTTTTGATTTTCCTTTAATGCTTAATATCGGCTCTTGGTATCCCCTGCTCTCTGATGCAGGAATCAATGTAGCCTTGCTGCTACCCGGATTAAGTTTCAGTTCAGAAGGGTTTATCGTGTAATCATCAATATTTTCAACGAGTTTAACATTATTTTGCTTTTGAGCATTGAAATAATTCTCTTCCGTCTTCTCATTATCGAGAGCCATCGCCGGAAATGCTGAAAATGTGTTTATCAGCATTGCAAAGCATAGAAACAATATATTAAATTTAACTTTTTTTCTTACCATAGAGTTCAATCCCTTCTGAAAGTTGACATCTTAGATTTTAATTATAGAAATGTAAAGGACAGCATTGTCCTTTACATTTCTATAATATTGCTACTGTACTATTTGTTTAATGCATCAAATGCTTTCTTTGTAATTTCATTCGCTTTATCCTGAAGCTCCTGTGCTAAATCTTCCGGAGTCTTCTTCCCTGTATAAACCTGTTCTACCACAGTCTTCTCGATTGTCTTGTGGTAAGCTTCATCGAATCCTGGCGTAACTTTGAATCCATCAACATAACCGGTCCCCATATTTCCTATCATATATGCAACTCCCGGTTTTGTATTGTTAAGCTCAAGCCATTTGCTTATTACCGCCTGATCGTTTATAGCAGGAATATTGCCAAAGTTTAGAGGCTCATTGAAGAACGTATCGTCCAGCACTCCCTTGTATTTTTCCTTAAGCTTGTCTTTGTTGTAATTTTTTACAATGTCATACCTATCGTCAAAACCCTTAACGTCATAAGTAAGATATTTCAAGAATCTGAATGCAGCATCAGGATTTTTGCATTTTGTTGTTATAGCAAGCGAATCGACAACCAGTCCCGGTCTGGATTTATCACCCTTGTCCTTTGTAGGGAAGGGATAATAGTCCCAGTCAAAGCCACCAAATCCGGCATTCTTGTCAAAGCCAAGAGACCACGAAAAGTCCATCCATGTAGCGGCCTTGCCTTTTAACCATGCATCATAGTCGGTCTTTTCACCGACGGTATCCTCCATGAATTTCTCTCTCTTTGCATTGACATCCTTTTGCTCTTTTGACCCCTCTGGATAATTACTTGGTACCCCCAAAGCGTCCTCATGTTCATAAAGGCTTACATTTGATTTGTACAGATCTGCTGCAACATTTGCGGCATACTTCCATTCGTCCCCGAGTTCATACTCTTTTTTGGCTTCATTAAAGCTTCCCCATCCCAAGCTATCATTCATCTGAGGAGGTAAATGCTTCATGATTTCATTAACTCCGTTTGTGCCAATCGAAACTCCCTTTTTAGTAGTCTTCTTAAGTATATTGACATAGTCATCGACTGTCCAGTCATATCCTGGCACAGGTATATTATAGGAAGAAAGTAAATCTTTGTTTACAAACAGACCCCATAAATAAATCTTTTCAGGAAGCATTATCACCTTATTATTTACTGTACCATATTTAACAAAGTTATTATACAACTTCTTGCTTCCCGTATCCTTATCGAGATAAGGTTTCAGATCGATTACCCAGTCGTTCTGAACCGGCACCACAGGATTTTCAAGGTTTATGATATCCGGCATCTGATTTGAAGCAACTAACTTGGACATCTGTTCATTCCCAAGCCATTGTCCGTTAGAGAAAAATTCAACTTTTATATCGGGATTTTCTTTGTTAAATCTTTCAATAAGTTCCAATGCCATGAGCTTGTTTTCCCAGCCACCCCAAACAATTTTGACTGGCTCCTTTTTTTGCGATGTTTCTTTAGACTTCGTTTTATTGCCTGCACATGATGTCATAATCAGTGCTAAAACAGTTAAAGAAGCTACAACAAGGCTTAGTTTTCTTTTCATTTCATATCCTCCTTAATTTTATTTATAAAGCGCATGAAGCGCCTTATTTACATAATAACCTCTACGATATGCTGCCCTTTATCGGCAATATCGGGTATTATATTCCCTTGAATTTCTCTGCCATCTACAGTGATTCTTGTTACGCCGCTGGTTTTATTGTTTGGATTTTTAACATTGATTTTATATATGCTGCCCCTAAAAATACGCTTTACATTATATTCCTTCCACTCTGACGGGATGCATGGCGAAATCTCCAGCCCGTCATCAACTGCCCTTACGCCTAAAATCCAGTTCGTTGCAACCCTATGAAGCCATTGTGCAGATCCCGTATACCATGTCCAGCTTCCCCTTCCATAATAAGGCGATATCGGCCCATCCGAATTTCCGGGAGTAACATATGGCTCCGACCAGTATGCATCGATATCCTTTGAACGGTTCGGCGGGCATATCCTTCTGTATGCCTCATAAGCATTTTTAGAATCTCCAATAAGAGCATAAGCCCATACCGCCCATGTAGCGGCGTGTGTGTATACTCCTCCGTTTTCCCTAAGCCCCGGAGCATACCTTGATATATATCCTATATCGTTTCTTGCTTTTGTATATGCAGGATATAAAAGCAACGCACCGTAGTCCTTAAGCAGATATTTCGTAACGCTTTCCATGGCAATCTTACCTTTTTCTTTATCTGCAACTCCTGATATTACCGCCCATACATTGGGATTTAAAAATATGCTGCCTTCATCATTTTCCTTTGATCCGACCTTAAGCCAGTTATCTGTAGTTGCCTGAAGATACCATTTTCCATCCCATCCGAATTTGTTCACCGCAAATTCCAGCGTTTTCATTACATCGCTGCATTTATCTGCAAAC
>ENA-UOOI01002432-UOOI01002432.1-fermentation-metagenome-genome-assembly--contig:-NODE-2432-length-16198-cov-3.801338_pt1 | contig 16198 bp, 9 predicted proteins | sample MGYA00245779_ERZ724027 | MGnify/ENA primary metagenome ERZ724027 (study PRJEB28704, sample SAMN03018318) | fermentation metagenome | biome: anthropogenic terrestrial biome; feature: soil; material...
GATGGGAAGAATGTTTTAATTCGGAATTTAATATAAAACTCAAAATATTCCGTAAACATGAGATCACGTTACAGACAGCAAGGCTTCTTTTTAATATTCCTTATATACTGATGATGATTGTCATTGGCATTGAGGTGATGCATGGCAGGCACGAAATAGGCTTTTTGATTATGGCGAATGGGCTGCTGAACCAGATCATCGACACTTGCCTTCAGGTGCAAAACAATATCACAAGGGATCATGTCAATCAAAGGTTTTTTAATACATGGGTTCAGGTGATAAATTACAAGGAAGATCCAGTCGATCTGCCCTCGGCAGATTTTACGGATGTTGAATTTCGGAACATCAGTTATTCTTATCCGCAGTCCCGTCGGAAAGCGTTGGATGGACTGACCCTGTCTCTGAAAAAAGGACAGAAGATAGCGGTTGTGGGATTGAATGGAAGTGGAAAGACAACATTTACAAATATATTATGTAATCTAGTACATGAATACTCTGGCAGTATCACAGATAATAGTCAGTCATCATTCTTTCATCCCTGTGTTTCCTGTGTAATACAGGATTTTGCTCAATATCAGATGACAGTACGGGAGAATATCGCTGCGGGAAACACAGCGAAAGACTTCTCAGATGCAGAGATTTGGTCTCTGCTTAAGCAGGTGGGAATGGATACTTTCATTGAATCACTCCCACTTGGAATCCAAACTCCTCTTGGGCAGCTTGATTCCGGAATTGAATTGTCCAAGGGTCAGTGGCAGCGCATCGCAATCGCGCGTCTTCTTGCTAAAGAGGACTCAGATATCTGGATTCTGGATGAACCGACAGCGTACCTGGATCCAATCTCGGAAATTAAAATATATGAAATGATTTACCAGCTCTCGGGTGACCGCACTGTATTATTTATCTCACATCGTCTTGGATTCGCCAGGCGGGCAGATAATATACTCTTGTTTCAAGATGGCCGGGTGGCAGAGAGTGGGAGTCATAAGGAACTACTGAATATAAACGGACAGTATGCCAGGATGTATGAGGCACAGAAAAAGTGGTATGCGTGAGAAAAGAGAGGATCGGATTCCACGGGAAAATATGCAAATTGTCTGCTGAAAAAAAGATTAATATATATTGAATAATAGATGTAGAATGGCGTATAATTAACTTGAAAGTAAATTACTTAAAAGTTAATTATGAGGTGAGGTTTATGTTTATAGGAAGAGAAAAAGAACTCTCTGATATGAATCGGATGTATCAGGAGAACCGCTTTCATTTATTCATTCTTTATGGAAGACGTCGAGTGGGAAAGACCACACTGTTGAAAGAATTTTGTAAAGATAAGGATTCAATATTTTATTCAGCTGAACAGAGTAATGAAAAAAATAATCTGGATAAGTTTTCCGAGCAGGTTTTCCTACATTATGGAGAATCTAACTTACAGTCATTTCGTTCCTGGGAAAGTGCATTTTTGTATATTGACGAGCGTCAGATCAGGAAACCTCTAGTGTTGGTTTTGGATGAGTTTCCTTATCTTGCTGATATCAATCCCTCACTCCTGTCTATTCTACAGCATTTGATAGACCATAAGCTTCAGGAGGGAAACTTGTTTCTTGTCCTTTGTGGCAGCTATATGGGATTTATGGAGAATGAAGTGCTTGGATCAAAGAGTCCATTGTTTGGAAGAAGGACGGCACAGCTTAAATTGAAAACATTTGATTATAAGACAAGTGCTCTATTCCTTCAGAACTTTACGAAAGAGGAACAACTTGAATTATACGGGGCTTTTGGCGGAACAGCTATGTATCTACGTCAGATTGATCCGGATAAGACGGTAAAAGATAATATAATAAACGCCTTTTTTCAGCCAACTGGTTATCTATATGAGGAAGCTTTACTTCTACTCCAACAGGAAGTACAGGAACCGGGGATTTATACGGCAATTATTGAGGCTGTTGCTCAGGGAGCATCAAAGTCGAATGAAATCGCTCAAAAGACCGGAGAAAATGCGGCGAAATGTCTGAAGTATATCAAGACGCTGCGTGAATTGGGGATTATTTACCGAGAGGTGCCCCTGGGGGGAAAAAGTACATCTCGAAAGGCAGTTTACAGGGTTTCTGATCAAATGTTTGGGTTTTGGTACAGATATGTGCTGCGTAACAAAACTCTGCTAGAGACAGGGGCGCAGGAAATTGTATGGGAGAGAAGAGTTAAACCAGACTATAATCATTATATGGGAACAGTTTTCGAAAGAATCTGCCGAGACTATCTTCTACACAAGAATAGCAGAGGAGAATTACCACTTTTATTCACTGAAATCGGACGATGGTGGGGAACAGATAAGAAAACTCATAGGCAAGTTGAGGTTGATCTGATTGCCAGAGATCATGACGATTATATTTTTGGTGAGTGCAAGTGGCGAAATGAAAAGCTGAATTTTGCAATCTATGAAGATTTGAAGAAGAAAGCAGAGGCTTTCGGTCATAAGCAGGATAAGATATACTACTGCCTGTTTTCTAAAAACGGATTTACTGATACTGTAATAAACGAGGCTTTGAAAGATGACAGACTGCTTTTGATGGATTTAAATGATATTTTATCAGATTAATAGCTGTGGGGAGTGTCGAATCTGACTCCGGGATTCCTGGGTGCGCAGCGGGTGAATCAGAATGACTGGTGCCATTTGGTGTTGAGGCGTTAATTGAGGGGGAAACAAAGATTATGGAAAAGAAATTCATATATAAAAACATTGATTTTATAAAGCTTCCAATGCATTTTATTCCGGTCCAGACAATATTTTCAATTGTATACACGATTGCGAATGCACTGATGCCTGCGTATGAAACGGTTGTACTTGCTGATTTTATTGACTGTGCAATGGATATTTTTGGAGGGAAAAGGAATGCTTCTGAAATTATACGCCCTATTGTCATGATTGTTTTATACATACTGTTTGTCAATCTTATGCCGTCAATTGTGAACATAATCAGCCTGACTGGAAAAAATAAGATGACGGTCAAAATTAAAGATCTGATTTTAAATAAGAGGTCGCTTCTGGAATATAAACATATGGAAGATGCCCAAACCCAGGATCTTATAAAAAGAGTTTGTTCTGATCCTGTTGAGGATTTTTCAAAAGGTTTTGACAATATATTGTCAGCTGTAAGTATCCTTATCAGTACGGTTTCCCTTTTAATAATTATTATGACTTCAGCTTTTATCAGTGGAATTGTGATCCTTGCAGTCAGCATCCCTCTTTTTGCAATCGCAATGAAAACGGGAAAAAAGAATTATGAAATGGGAAAGGAAGCCAAGAAGATACAAAGACGTTATGATTACCTGGGAACTGTTCTTACGGAGAGGGAATATGCACATGAGCGAAAGCTTTTTGGATATAGTGAGAGTCTGCGGAGAGATTATGACGATCTTTATAACCAATCCTATCAGATTAAATCGAAAATAGAAAAAAAGACATATGCAAATATGAAGAGCGGTTCCATCGTCACACTGCTCATTATTGCAGTTATTGTTTTGATTCTGCTGCCATCACTCGGTTCAGGAAAGATGTCAATTGGAATTTTCATTGCTCTGGTCAATGCACTCTTCGGACTTGTTCAGGCGATGTCATGGCGGCTTTCAGGAATCATGGGAGAGTATTCGAGGCTTCAGGAATACCTGAAAGATTTAAATTCCTTCTTTGCGTTGAGTGAAAAAGAAGATGCCTGTGTCAGGCCGTCCCGCCGGGAGAACTTTGTTTTTGATTCACTTGAATTTGATCATGTGAGTTTTAAATATCCCGGTACGGATAACTATGTGCTGAAAAATTGTTCTTTTTTGCTGCAGAGTGGCAACAGCTATTCCTTTGTGGGAGTAAATGGTGCGGGAAAATCTACAATCATGAAATTAATCATCGGTCTGTATGATGATTATGAAGGAGAAATCTTGTTAAACAGAATCAGTATCAGAAAGTATGACTATGCAGCGGTTAAAGGAATCATATCTGTGCTTTTCCAGGATTTTACATCGTATCAAATCTCGATGAAAGATAATATCACGATAGGCCGGGACATGAATTTTAATAAGGAAGAGGTGGAAAATATCATTTCCCAGGTGGGACAAAAAGAGCTTGTACGTGAGTTGAACGAGGGACTGGAAACTCCTCTGGGGAAGGTAAAAGAGGATGGGGTTGATATTTCGGGTGGCCAGTGGCAGAGAATTGCGATTGCCAGACTTCTCTATTCAAAAGCACAGATTAATATCCTCGATGAACCAACAGCCGCACTTGATCCGGTTGCGGAAAGTCAGGTGTATGAAATGTTTCACAGAGTCAATAAGAACCGGTTCACGATCTATATCACACACAGGCTCGGGGCCGCGAAGATATCTGATGAGATCTTTGTTGTGGATGGAGGAAGGATCGCTGAATCCGGCAGTCATGAGAAACTTATGAAGATTCAGGGTGGACTATATCATAAGATGTTTGACAGTCAGAAATCGTGGTATGAATAAGAAACAGACATGTTTTTAAAATGAGAGGGTTTCTACGATGAGGAAGGGAAAAGGTTTCATTTATAATAGTATCAAAGGGATACATCTGATGTTTCAATATGAACTTAAGGTACTGCTGCTACAAATTTTTTATTCGTTCCTTCATGGGTTATCCTGGGCGATGCAGGTCATGTTTACGCAGCGTTTTTTTGACTCGGCACAGCGTTTAGCTCAGAAGAAGGTTAATATGACAAGCACAATAATGGCCCTGTTTTGCATGATTGGGTCTTATATGTTCTGTCAGATAATGAATGGAGCTGCTAACTGCCATGGGAATATTTTGAGTCTGGCGATTGCAAAACATACAAATCTAAGCATATTCAGCCATATTGATGAGTTAGACTGTATTGAATTCGAGGATCCCGGAAGGCTTGATTACATCAATAAGGCTCAAAATGGCAGTGAGAATCTTGTATGGGTGGGGCTGACTTTGATCGATACGGTGTTCTTTTATTTTACCTATTTTGCATTCATGGGTATGTATCTGTTCACGTTAAAACCAATCCTCAGCATAAGTATTTTGGCGGTATTTATTCCCTGCCTTTTTTCAAACATAATACAGATCAAGACTTTTCGGAACCTGGAAAACCTGTCAGCGCCTGTACGGCGGGAATGTGAATATTATGAGGCATGTGCTTCTGATGTCCGCGAAACCCGTTTATGGGGCGCGACGAACCATTTTAAAAAACTGTTTGATTCAAGCCTGGAAAAACTAAATATCCTAATTCTGCGTGCGCAGATGAGGAAGAGCGTGGTCAGCTTTCTGGTGGACTCTCTGACTGTTATCGGGTATGGTGTGATTCTCTACATGATTTTTGTTCTTGTCCTGCGTCAGGAGATAACCGTTGGTGCATTTGCGGCTGTGTTATCATCCATTGACCGGATTTTCAGTTTCATGAGCGAAGTGATATCCGAAAGAATCGGATGGGCAGCTGAGAATGTCGGCGCATTGGAGAATTATATATCATTTATTTCGGAGGACACAGGAGATAAATCTAAAAAGAATACTTGCGGTCAGGCGGATATTGTTCTACGTGGTGTCTGCTTCAAATACCCGACATCAAAAAAATATGCTTTAAAAGATGTGAATTTAACGATTCCAAAGGGACAGACACTTGCAATTGTAGGAGAAAACGGCAGCGGAAAGAGTACTCTGTGCAGGCTGCTTCTTGGCTTGTATAAGCCGGAAAAAGGACAAATCAGTATTGGGGATATACCAATGAAACAGGTATCAAATAATAACTGGTCAGCAATATTTCAAAATTATCGCAGGTATAAAATGACTCTGAAAGATAATATTGCAATCAGTGACAGGAAAAGAAAGGTAGGAGATACCGGGTTACCAGATGTCTGTGAAAAGGCGGGAATTGTAATAGATGACGGAAAGTTTACAGAAGGCATGGATACTATGCTTGGCCGGGAGTTTGACGGAGCGGAATTATCCGGCGGTCAATGGCAGAGGGTTGCTGTTGCCCGAGGGATCTATCGGCCTTACGATTTTATCGTCCTGGATGAACCGACATCTGCCATTGATCCGCTGGAAGAGACACGTCTTTATAATGAGTTTGTAAATATCTGTGAAGGGAAAACCGCTGTTATTGTCACGCACAGACTGGGCTCTGTCAGGACAGCAGATAGTATTGTGGTAATGAAGGATGGCATTGTGGTTGAGCATGGGAAACACAAAGAGTTGATGGAACGAAATGGCGAATACAAACGAATGTATGAAATGCAAAGTCAGTGGTATACATAAATTCAGAAAATCATGGTTGTATCTGCGAAGGAAATATATGCAAACAGGCTTGATGTTATTGCCAGGACATGATAATATGAACTTTAATCGAACATATATTCTTTTAACGTAAAAGTTACACTTATGGAAACGGAGGACAATATGGCCAAAAAGAAAGATGAGATAACAATTCGAAGCTCGGCCGCAGAGTATCTGACATATGCTGCATCCGTGGGAGATACCATAGAAAGTATGGAGATGCGTTACCAAAACGAGAACATATGGCTTACTCAAAAGATGATGAGTGTTTTATATGATGTCGATGTACGAACGATTAATGAACATATAAAAAACATATATAAGGATGGAGAGCAGACAGAGAAAGCAACTATCCGGAAATTCCGGATAGTTCAAATTGAAGGTTCGCGTCAAGTCAATCGTGAAGTAATTCATTATAATCTTCGGATGATTATAGCTGTTGGGTTTAAAGTGAATAACGATCGTGCTGTCCAGTTTCGCAAGTGGGCAGGTAAGATTGTAAAGGATTATACAATTCAGGGCTGGACAATGGATAAAGAACGTCTGAAGAAGGGGCATATGTTTACGGACGAGTATTTTGAGCGCCAGCTGGAGAATATCCGCGAGATTCGTCTTTCGGAACGAAAATTTTATCAGAAAATAACTGATTTATTAGATAGTGTCGTAACCCTCCCTGCTTTAGCTATGGGAATATAAGACACTTCCATCGAATTTACGCAAGTAATTGAAGATGGACAAAATATATTTTATTAATTGGAAATATACCGTAGGAAATATAGACTCTGAAAAAGAACATATGGGACTTACATCTTGGGATTCGGCCCCGGATGGGAAGATTGTAAAATCAGATGTAGCAATTGCCAAGAAATTATCTGAGTGATAAAGAACTGTCTTATTTGGAAAGTCAGCGCAGAGCAGGCGAAGCTCCATGCAGAGACCGAGTTTGAGAAATACCGTATTGTTCAGGACAAGTTGTTTTTGTCAGACTTCGACAGGTATATGATGGACCAGAAAGAGTAAGTATGCTATGATAATAAAAAATAGAAGTCAGAAGCAAAGAGGTGATATGAGATGATTGATATTCCGATAGGTATTTCAGATTTCAGTGAGATTCGAACAGGTGGATATTATTATGTAGATAAAAGCGCGTTTATCCGGGAACTTTTGCGGACGAAGGCAAGCAAAGCAACACTCATCACGCGGCCAAGACGCTTCGGAAAGACACTTAATATGAGCATGCTTTTCGCATTCTTCGATATCCGCCAGGACAGCCAAGGGCTTTTTAAGGGACTGGAGGTTTCGGCAGATGAGGCACTATGTGATGAATGGATGAATCAATGGCCTGCGGTGTTCGTGAGTTTTAAGGGGGTGGAAGGTCTTAGCTTTGAGGAAGCATATTCCATGCTCAAAGCGGCTCTCTCCAAATTGTTCAGACAACACAGATATCTAATGGATGATCCCAAGATGGATCCTTTTGATCTGGAAACTTATAAACATATTGCAGAAACAACGGCAACTTCCACAGAGGTCAAAAACAGTCTTGAGACGCTCACGCATATGCTTGAGGCTCATTATCAGAAACGGGTAATTCTGTTGATTGATGAGTATGATGTTCCGCTTGCAAAGGCGAATGACAATGGCTATTACAGTGAAATGCTCTCTGTGATCCGCGGGATGATGGGGCAGTCTCTGAAGGATAACTCTTCTCTGGAGCTGGCTGTCATCACCGGGTGTCTTCGTATTGCGAAAGAATCGATATTCACGGGGGTGAATAATTTCATATCAGATACCATTTCCGGAGAACGTTACAATGAGTACTTTGGTTTTGTTCCGGAGGAAGTAGAAACTCTGTTAAAAGATACACATTTGGAGAACTTTGCAGATTCGATCAGAGAGTGGTACGATGGATATCATTTTGGGAGTGTCGATGTGTATTGTCCCTGGGATGTCATGAATCATGTCAATGCGCTGTTGATCAATTCTGACACTCCGCCGCATGATTACTGGAAGAACACGAGTGACAACGCAATTATCCGCTCTTTTATTGACCGGAGTGATATCGATGTGACGGATAAATTCGAAACACTGCTTTCCGGCGGCTATATCACAGAACAGATCACAGAAAATCTGACTTATGACATGCTTCATTCTTCAGAAAGTAATCTGTGGAGTATCTTGTATCTCACAGGTTATCTGACTCACAGACCGGCAGCTGATCTGCCACCGGAAGTAAGACTTTCTGATCGGGAGGCTGCCCTTCAGATTCCCAATGAAGAGATCAAGAATATCTTCCGGGAGACGATTTTGCTTTGGTTTCAGGATAAAGTCAGGGACATGGACCGAAGCAGACTTTTCACGGCAATGTGGGGAAATGATACAGGTACCATGACAGAAGAGGTCTCACAGCTGCTTTTGCAGACGATCAGTTACTATGATTACAAAGAGGACTTTTATCATGCATTTCTTGCGGGAATCTTCACGGGTGCAGGCTACTCGGTAGATTCCAATAAAGAATACGGAGAAGGCAGAAGTGATATTGTTGTCAAAAACATTCGCAACAGCCGGGCAGCAGTCTTTGAGATAAAGCATTCCAGAAAGCTGGATGCATTGAAAGATGACTGCAAAACAGCGCTGAATCGGATCGACACGAGGAAATATCATAAGAAATTCGAAGGAGAATACCGATCAGTACTCTGCTATGGGATTTCCTTCTATAAAAAGGAATGCATGGTACTGGGAAAGCAGTAAGACGACAAAAGCGAAGGGAGATGCGTATGAGCCATTTATTTCAATATCAGATTCAGACATCAGGAAAACAGGAATTTGTGACACTCGATTCTTACATTACCGATGCGATAGCAAAATCAAAGGTAATGGACGGCATCGTCGTGGTGTATTGTCCCCATACCACAGGCGGAATCACGATTAACGAAAATGCTGATCCGGACGTAAAGAGGGATTTGTGCACGGGGTTAAGCAAAACATTTCCCAATGATAAGGATTATGTGCATTTTGAAGGAAATTCCGACGGACACATGAAGTCATCAGTGATCGGAGCGAGTGAAACCCTGATTATTGAGAACGGTACTCCGATCTTCGGTACATGGCAAAGCGTGTACTTTGCAGAATTCGATGGCCCAAGAACCAGAACCGTGTACATTAAGATCATAGAAGGATGAAAAAACAATATCTTTCAACCCTATGAAACTCCGCCTGTAAGTTTTCAGGCGGAGTTTTTTGGACCTTTTTTCTAAATCTTATTTCAATGAGAGTAATATTCTTACAGGGGACCGTGTCTAATCTAATGAAAGGGGGAGCACCACATGACAGAGGAAAATCTAGAACGACTCATGAACGATTATGGCGATTCTATTTTGCGTATGTGTTACTTGTATTTAAAAGATTATCATCTTGCGGAAGATGCTGCGCAGGATACTTTTATCAAAGTTATAAAGTCGTATGATTCCTTTCATAACAAATCCAGTGAGAAGACATGGATCACGCGAATTGCAATCAATTGTTGTAAGAACATTATGCGAACCCAGTGGTTTCGAAATTCAAGAAACAAACTGGAGGAATATCAATTGGACCCTGCAGAAAATCAGATTGATGCATTTCTGGAAAAGAACAGTATCTCAACGGCAATTATGCAGCTGAATGTGAAATTTTTGATGCTAGAGATACACGGATTGTTACGCTCTTCGAGCTCTCACAATCCTATAAACATTCGAATTTCACCCTGATCGGGCTGCATTCTCATGTTTTTGCGGGTCTCAAAGTTCTGCTTTTTCATGCAAGCATGAAACGCAGAACCTTTCGACCCTTGTATCATACTATTACCAGGAATTGTCTATGAAGGAGATTGGAAATATAATAGGAAAATCCGAGAATACCACAATACAACGGTTGAATCGGGCAAGGGTGAAATTGAAAAAGATTTTGTTGGAGGTTGGCTTTAATGGATAATATAAAGGATAGAATCGATACAGAACTTGATATGGTAAAAATGAATGATGACATGAAAAGCAAAATAAGAAAAAATGCCTTACAAACAAAACCAAATAAAACATTAAAATGGATTGCCGCCTGTATTGCTTTTTTTATGATCGGAGGAACAACTGTTTTTGCGGGATATTATGTCACGAATAAAAACAACGTAAACGAGACAGAATTGCCTGAATTGGATGACATGCGTATCGTGGAAGTGAATCAACTGCCATATGAGGCAGATGAAGACGGGTTTATAGAGAAAGATGTTAAAGACTATCAGTCAATTCAAGAGGCACTGGGAATTCATCTTCTGAATTCAGGACTTTCAACAGATAATCCATACATGATGGCACATCTGGATACAGACAACAAGGATTATGTATCTGTCAAGGTGGAAAATTATATATTGGGAGACACCTCTGGTTATCATTATCTTTCAGAAGAAAACAGATATGATTATAAGATGGGAAAGGAGTATCAGTCTCCAATATCATTAACCGCTGATATGATTTTAAGTGAAAAGCAGCTGGAAACAGGATGGAATACTGATTATCTGGGGATGTATCGTTTTGTGGAACAATATAGTTCGAAAAATGGATATAAGGTAAATATAGTTGAAACCACCGGAGCAGAAGGATTTTCAAAGAAATGTGCGATTTTTGTTGCTGACGGGATCCGGTATACCGTGAAAGGAAACGTATCGCTGAACACGATGAAAGAGACTGTTGCTACTTTCGAATAAAGTTTCGCCATCGAATTAAGATGAAATCTTGTTTAAGATGAGCTCTTGACAAATGAAATAAAATCTTCTATGATTAGAAAATCAGGGGAATAGATGGATTTTGTTCCCCGCAGATAAGAAAAGTGTTGAGAAAGAGGAGTACGCAGTGCGTGCCGCCTAAGAGAGGATGATTCATCGGCTGTAAGATCGTCCGGAGGGCAGCTGCGGAAGGTAGCTTTTGAACTGAGATGCCAAAGACAGGCGAACTGTAAAGTCTGATTGTGTAGGCATTTCCGGTAGTTCCCGTTAACGGACAAGAATGAGAGATAAATAAAGGTGGTACCGCGGAGTTTTCCGCCCTTTTGGTGTAAGACCGCGGTCATGACCTGTTACAGTAATGAGTGGGAACAAGATTGCGTGTCCGGCACGATATTTTGTTCCCATTTGACGTTATTGTAAAGGAGAAAAAGATGAGTAAAGAACTTGCCAAGACCTATGATCCCAAGGGTCTCGAAGACAGATTATACAAAAAATGGATGGATAAGGGATATTTTCACGCGAAAGTAAATTCGGATAAGAAACCGTTTACGGTTATCATGCCGCCGCCGAACGTGACCGGACAGCTGCATATGGGTCATGCACTGGACAACACGATGCAGGACATCATTGTTCGCTTTAAGAGAATGCAGGGCTACGAGACATTATGGCAGCCGGGGACCGATCACGCGGCAATCGCCACGGAAGTCAAAGTGACGAATATGCTGCGTGACAAGGGCATCGACAAAGAAGAGATCGGCCGCGATGAATTCCTGAAATACTGCTGGAAATGGAAAGAAAAATACGGTGACCGCATCATGGAACAGCTCCAGAAGATGGGATCTTCCGCGGACTGGGAGCGAGAACGCTTTACCATGGACGAAGGCTGTTCAAAAGCCGTTGAGGAGGTCTTTGTAAGGCTCTATGAAAAAGGTTACATTTATAAAGGATCCAGGATTATCAACTGGTGCCCGGTCTGCCATACCTCACTTTCCGATGCTGAAGTTATCCATGAAGACCAGAACGGTCATTTTTGGAACATCCATTACCCGATTGTAGGAGAAGAGGGCCGCTTTGTGGAGATTGCCACAACCCGTCCGGAGACTATGCTGGGCGATACAGCCGTTGCGGTGAATCCGACGGACGAGCGGTATCAGGACCTGATCGGGAAGACACTGAAACTACCACTTACGGACCGTGAAATACCGGTTGTGGCGGATGAGTATGTTGACAAAGAGTTTGGAACCGGCTGTGTGAAGATCACCCCGGCTCACGATCCGAATGATTTCGAGGTTGGCAAACGCCACGACCTGGAAGAGATTAACATCTTAAATGACGATGGAACGATGAACGATCGCTGTGGAAAGTATGCCGGGATGGACCGGTATGAGGCCAGAAAAGCGATGGTGGAGGACCTGAAAAAAGAAGGACTTCTCGTGAAGATAGAGGAGCACGTGCACGCGGTCGGAACACATGACCGCTGTCATACAACCGTGGAGCCGATGGTGAAACCGCAGTGGTTCGTCAAGATGGATGAGATGGCGAAAACGGCGAAAGATGCCTTGAATAACGGAGAACTTGAGTTTGTTCCCAAACGTTTTGACAAGACTTATCTGAACTGGCTGGACAATATTCATGACTGGTGTATCTCCAGACAGCTCTGGTGGGGACACCGGATTCCGGCGTATTACTGTGATGACTGCGGGGAAGTAGTTGTGAAGAAAGGCGGAGCACCAGGCACTTGCAAGAAGTGCGGCGGCACGCATTTCACACAGGATCCGGATACCCTGGATACCTGGTTCAGTTCGGCATTGTGGCCGTTTTCAACGCTTGGATGGCCGGAAAAGACGCCGGAACTCGACTATTTCTATCCCACGAATGTTCTGATCACCGGATATGATATTATTTTCTTCTGGGTGATCCGTATGGTATTTTCCGGGATCGAGCAGACCGGACAGGTGCCGTTCGACCACGTTCTGATGCATGGCCTGGTTCGCGATGCCGAAGGAAGAAAGATGAGCAAATCCCTCGGAAATGGAATTGACCCGCTGGAAGTGATTGACAAGTATGGCGCCGATGCACTTCGTCTGACACTGATTACAGGAAATGCACCGGGAAATGACATGCGTTTCTACTGGGATCGTGTGGAAGTGAGCCGCAATTTTGCCAACAAGGTGTGGAACGCGTCCAGGTTTATTATGATGAATCTGGAAAAAGCAGAGGTTCCGGATACAATTGATGAAGGTGAGCTGACCAGCACCGACAAGTGGATCCTAAGCAAAGTGAATACACTGACTCGGGAAGTGACTGATAATCTTGAGAAGTTTGAGCTGGGCGTTGCAGTGCAGAAGGTTTATGATTTCATATGGGAAGAGTTCTGTGACTGGTATATCGAGATGGTAAAACCACGTCTCTACAGCGAAACTGATACTTCAAAGGCTGCGGCGCTTATGACACTAAAGACCGTATTAGGGAATGCGTTGAAGCTGCTTCACCCATATATGCCATTTATCACGGAGGAGATTTACTGTACACTGAATCCCGAAGAAGAGTCTATTATGATCGCATCCTGGCCAAAGTGGAAGGATGCATGGGATTATCAGGAGGACGAAAAAGCTGTCGAGACGATCAAAGAAGCCGTTCGCCAGATCCGTGCCGTGAGGACCGAGATGAATGTTCCCCCAAGCAAAAAGGCATCTGTATATGTCGTATCTGAAGATGAAAAGATCCGCGATATCTTCATAAGCGGAAAGGTATTCTTTGCCTCCCTTGGCGGCGCAAGCGAAGTGTTCGTTCAAGGGAACAGAGAGGGCATTGCAGATGACGCTCTTTCAGCAGTGATTCCGAATGCGACGATCTACATTCCATTTGCGGAGCTTGTCGATATCAAGAAAGAGATTGAGCGCCTGAAAAAGGAAGAGCAGCGTCTCAAAAAAGAGATTGGACGTTCTCATGGCATGCTCGGCAACGAAAAGTTCGTGAGCAGGGCGCCCGAAGCAAAAGTGCAGGAAGAAAGAGATAAACTGGAGAATTACGAGCAGATGATGGATCAGGTGAGGAAACGACTGGCACAGCTTTCCTAAAGCCCTGACCCCATAGGAGATTAGACATGAAGTTACTAAAAAAAATTAACTGGCAGAAAGTGAGTGCATTCTGTAATAAAATTTCGATTTTGTTACAGGCTCTCGGCTGCTGTGTACTTTATTTTGTGATAGAAGCGATTTCCCGTCATTCCTTTGTACAGGCCTGGGATTTTATGACGAGCCGCCCATGGGTATTTTTGTATAATTCATTTTTGATATTTACAACCTCGATTATTGTATACCTGTTTCGAAGACGAACTCTGATACGAGTGATCATAGGGGTATTATGGCTGCTTCTCGGCACAGTGAATGGCGTGATTCTGGCCAATCGTGTGACACCATTTACAGGGCCTGACCTGAAGCTTTTAAGCGATGCTTCGAAGATTATGAATAATTATCTGTCACCTACTCTCCTGGTGTTTGTTATCATATTTCTTGTCATTGGAGTGATTCTTCTGATATGGCTTGGAATCAGAGGTCCGAAATTTAGTGGAAAGATCCACTGGCCGGTCAATATCGCACTGGTCGTTGTCACAGTCCTTGCCTTTGGAGGCTCTACGAAACTGGCACTCGAGAAGAGAGTTCTCTCCAATTACTTTGGAAATATTGCATTTGCCTACCAGGATTATGGTTTTCCTTATTGCCTTGGGGTCACAATCCTGGATACCGGAATTTCCGAGCCAAATGGTTATTCTGAGGAATTGATGGATAATATCATAAAAAGTGAGGGTGATAAGCAAGATACACAGATGGAAAAACAGCCAAATATTATCTTTTTACAGCTGGAGTCTTTCTTTGATCCGGAACAGGTAAACTTCCTGAACCTCTCAGAGGATCCGATTCCTCATTTCAGGCAGATGATGAAAGATTATTCTTCGGGCTATTACCGTGTACCTGTTCTAGGCGCGGGGACTGCGAATACAGAATTTGAGTCAATTACGGGGATGAGTCTTCATTATTTCGGACCGGGAGAATATCCCTACAAGACAATCTTAAAGGAGAGTACCTGTGAAAGTGCGCCTTTTGTTTTGAAAAGCCTTGGATATTCTACACATGCGATTCATAACAATGAGGCAAATTTCTATTCCAGAAAGTCGGTGTTTCCGATGCTCGGTTTTGACTCCTTTACTTCTGAAGAGTATATGCCGGACATCACGGATACAAATGAGACCGGATGGGTGAAGGATCATATTCTGACGGACGAAATTACAAAGTCTTTGGATGCTACGGCGGGACCGGATTACGTATACACGATTTCGGTACAGGGACATGGTGATTATCCGACAGAGCCGGTACTAGACAATCCGGAAATTACGGTTACCGGCGCGGAAAACAGGGAAAAGAATAATTATTCCTGGGAATATTATGTCAATGAGATTCATGAAATGGACAACTTCGTCAAAGAACTGACGGATACTCTGGAAAAATATCCGGAACCTGTGGTCCTTGTGATGTACGGGGATCATCTGCCGACGATGGGACTTGAAACCAAGGATATGGCAAACCGTTATCTCTTCCAGACTGAGTACGTCATGTGGGATAATTTCGGAATGGAGAAGCAGGATAAGAATATTTCCTCTTATCAGATGGCCGCGGAGGTGTTCGACCGTATCGGAATCCATGACGGGACGGTCTTCCGGTTCCATCAGGCACGTAAAAACACGAAAAACTATCAGGTAGATCTGGAAGCACTGCAGTATGATCTGCTCTATGGTAAAAAATATGCTTATAACGGGAAAAGCCCATATAGAAAGAATCCGATGACACTCGGTGTGCTTCCGACTGTGATCGATAAAGTAGAAAAAATCTCGGATGATACCTATTCTGTTACAGGGGAGAACTTCACGGCGTCGAGCAGGCTGGAGATCAATGATGAGATGCTGGAAGATACACGGCCGGTCAGCAATACGCAGTTTCTGGTCAAAGATCTGGATCTGAAAGACGGCGATAAAGTTGATATTGCACAGCAGAGTAATTCCTCAACGAAGAGGGTGCTGTCCCGCAGCGCGGCGATTATATATCAGGATCCGAATGTGGAAGATAGCCCTGTACCTTCCACAC
>ENA-UOOI01002433-UOOI01002433.1-fermentation-metagenome-genome-assembly--contig:-NODE-2433-length-16198-cov-3.641331_pt1 | contig 16198 bp, 12 predicted proteins | sample MGYA00245779_ERZ724027 | MGnify/ENA primary metagenome ERZ724027 (study PRJEB28704, sample SAMN03018318) | fermentation metagenome | biome: anthropogenic terrestrial biome; feature: soil; material...
TCTTTTCTGCGCGGGAAAACTGGAAGTTAAAAACGGAACAGTGAAAATTAAGGAGGACTAACTTTGCAAAGCAGAAAAATCGCCCAGGTTTTAGGGACGAACGCCTACCCGGGGCGCGGCATAATACTTGGAAAGAGCGCCGACGGACGTTACGCGGCGGCGGCGTATTTCATTATGGGGCGCAGCGAAAACAGCCGCAACCGTGTTTTCGCGCAGTGCGGCGACGGCATAAAAACAAGGCCGTTCGACAGCTCTAAGGCAGGGGACCCGTCGCTTATAATCTATACTCCGGTTAAGGTGCTCGGCGACAAAACAATAGTGACGAACGGCGACCAGACCGATACGATATACGAATATCTGGCGCGCGGCGATTCTTTTGAAGATGCTCTGCGCACGCGCACTTTTGAGCCGGACGGGCCGAACTTTACGCCGCGCATATCCGGCCTGCTTGAAACGGGCGGAAGTTTCAGCTACAAACTGTCCATCGTCAAAAGCGCCGGCGGAGACCCGTCAGGCACTGAGCGCTTTTTCTACGAGTATGCTTCTCCCGCGGACGGAAAAGGCCACCTCATACAGACATATAACGGCGACGGCGACCCGCTGCCGTCGTTTGACGGCGAGCCTGTTACCGTTGACATTGACGGCGGTATAGACGAATTTGCAAAAACACTGTGGGAATTTTTAAACGAGGACAATAAAATTTCGCTTTTCGTCAGGTTTATAAACCTTCAGAACGGCCTTACGGAAACAAGGATATTTAATAAAAACAATTAATGCTTATTCATTATTTTGATTTAAGGCGCCGCATTTGGCGGTGTAAACGATCTGAATGTATTAGGGGGAAATATAATGGCAAAGGAGATAACTCTTAAGTACGGCTGCAACCCAAACCAGAAGCCCGCGCGCATTTTTATGAAAAACGGCGGCGAACTGCCGGTTGAAGTGCTTAACGGCAGGCCGGGGTACATTAACTTTCTCGACGCGTTTAACAGCTGGCAGCTCGTAAGGGAGCTTAAGGCCGCGGCAGGCCTGCCGTCGGCGGCATCTTTTAAGCATGTAAGCCCTGCCGGAGCGGCCGTGGCCGCGGATATGACCGAAACAATGAAAAAAATCTGCTTTGTCGATGATTTGGAGCTGTCGCCTATTGCCGGAGCTTACGCAATGGCAAGGGGAGCCGACAGGATGTCGTCTTACGGCGACTTTGCGGCGCTTTCCGACGTGTGCGACGAGCAGACCGCCGTGCTGCTGAAACGCGAGGTGTCTGACGGGATAATAGCGCCGGGCTATACTACGAAAGCGCTTGAAATATTGAAGTCAAAACGCCGCGGCACATACAACGTCATAAAAATAGACCCGGGCTATAAACCGGAGCCAGTTGAAGAAAAAGACGTTTTCGGCATTACCTTCAGCCAGGCGCGCAACGATGCTGTCATAAGCGAAGACCTTCTTTCCAATATAGTCACGGAAAAAAGGGACATTCCCGCCGGTGCTAAGCGCGACCTTATACTTTCCCTTATAGCTTTAAAATACACTCAGTCAAACTCCGTATGTTACGCTAAAGGCGGCCAGACCATAGGCGTAGGCGCGGGGCAGCAGTCGAGGATACACTGCACGCGCCTCGCTGGCGGCAAGGCGGACAACGTGCTTTTACGCAGCCACCCTAAAGTCATGTCGCTGCCGTTTAAGGGCGGCATACGCAGGCCCGACAGGGACAACGCCATAGACGTCTACATTTCCGACGACTGCGAGGGGCTGCTTGCGGACGGCGTTTGGCAGGACACGTTTACCGTGAGGCCGGACCCGCTCACAAAGGAAGAAAAGCGCGCATGGCTTTCGAAGCAGGCAGGAGTGTCGCTCGGTTCGGATGCGTTTTTCCCGTTTGGCGACAACATAGAGCGCGCGCATAAGTCCGGTGTTTCGTATATCGCGCAGCCGGGAGGCTCCATACGCGACGACAACGTTATAGAGACATGCGACAAGTACGGCATAGCTATGGCGTTTACAGGCGTCCGCCTTTTCCATCACTGATAAAGTATACCCGTCGCGCAGAACGGCGGGCTATTTATTTTAATGACAGGGAGATATGAAATGAATATTCTTGTGGTAGGCGGCGGCGGCCGCGAACACGCGATAATCCGTAAGCTTAAAGAAAGCCCCAAGGCCGGCAGGATATACTGCGCGCCGGGCAACGGCGGCATTTCAAAGGACGCCGAGTGTGTAGGCATAGCATCTTCAGACATAAAAGGCGTAGTTGAATTTTCAAAAGAAAACTCCGTTGGCCTTGTTTTCGTGGCACCGGACGACCCGCTTGCCGCCGGCATGGTGAACGCACTCGAGGAGGAGGGGATACGCGCTTTCGGACCGCGCGCGGAAGCGGCGGTAATAGAAAGCAGCAAGGTTTTTTCAAAAAACCTTATGAAAAAATACAATATCCCTACGGCCGGCTATGAAGTTTTTGACGACCCGGCAAAAGCCCTCGGCTTTATAAAGTCAAAAGATACTTATCCGACGGTTATAAAGGCCGACGGCCTCGCGCTTGGCAAAGGCGTTATCATAGCCGCAAATTACGCTGAGGCTGAAAGCGCCGTCAAGACTATAATGCGTGACAAAAAGTTCGGCGACTCCGGCAATAAAGTCGTCATAGAGGAGTTCCTCACGGGACCTGAGGTTTCTGTCCTTGCGTTTACCGACGGCAAGTGCGTAAAGCCGATGGTTTCTTCAAAAGACCACAAGCGCGCCTTTGACGGCGACAAAGGGCTTAACACGGGCGGAATGGGAACCATAAGCCCTAACCCGTACTATACAGGCGATATGGCGGCAGAGTGCATGGAGAAGATATTCCTGCCTACCATACGCGCTATGGCCGGCGAGGGACGCGTATTTAAAGGCTGCCTTTACTTTGGGCTTATGCTGACAAAGGACGGCCCGAAAGTCATAGAGTACAACTCGCGGTTCGGCGACCCGGAAACCCAGGTCGTACTGCCGCGCCTTAAAACAGACTTAGTGGATATTATTGAAGCCGTTATAGACGGAAAACTCGGTGAACAGCCTATAGAGTGGAGCAGCGACGCCTGCGCGTGCGTTGTAATGGCTTCCGGCGGATATCCGCAGCAGTATAAAAAGGGCATAGAAATAAAAGGCCTTGACACCGGCGGGCAGCTTGGCGGCGTCACCGTTTACCATGCCGGTACAGTATGCAGGGACGGTAAATTTTACACTGACGGCGGGCGCGTGCTGGGCGTGACGGCGCTCGGCAAAGACCTGCCGCAGGCCGTTTCAAAGGCGTATGCGGGTGTTGGCAAAATACATTTTGACGGCTGCTTTTTCAGGCACGACATAGGGGAGTAGCTTTCTTTTATTATAAAATATTAAATTCAACAATAAAAAAACGCTCCCTTGCTTTTATGAATAGAAATAAAATTCACACCCAATAAAGCAAGGGAGTTCATAGGTTTTACGCCGTTTTCATGTGCAGCCTGAGCCTGTCGGATATCATCGCTATAAATTCTGAGTTAGTAGGCTTGCCGCGCGTGTTGTGGATGGTGTAGCCGAAGTAGGAGTTGAGGATGTCCACGTCGCCGCGGTCCCACGCGACCTCGATGGCATGCCTTATGGCGCGCTCAACGCGGGAGGCCGTAGTGTTGTACTTCCTTGCTACACTCGGATAAAGCTGCTTTGTCACCGCGTTTATTATTTCAGGGGTTTCTATGGCCATTATGATGGAATCACGCAGGTAATGGTAGCCTTTTATATGGGCCGGCACGCCAATCTGGTGGAGGATTTCCGTTACCTGTATCTCAAGGCCCGGCTCGCTTTCCTGCTTTTCGGCGGCTTTAACGCCCGGTTTTATCCTTGCCATGGAGTAGAGCTGCTTTATGCGTTCCGCAAGCCCTTCCGGGTCAAACGGATATACGGCGAAATAAGATGCGCCGCACATCATTACCTCACGTTCCAAATTGGGATTTGTAAAGGTTGAGATTATTACAAACATCGGCTTTTTGCCGGACGGTTTCTTTTCGACCGATTTCATTACGCCTATGCCGTCAAGGTTGGGCATGAAAAGGCTGGCAAGGACTACGTCGGGGCTTGTGTTTTCAATTTTTTCAAGGAGCTTTAGCCCATCTTCTTTTACGTAGCTTACGTCAAAACCGGCGCCGGCAAAAATGCCGCCTTCCGTTTTCTGAAATTCCGGGTCACTGTTAGCGATTAACATTTTGATATGTTCCATATTATTTTCCCCCTAAGGTAGATTTATTTTGTACTTATAATACCATATATTGTTAATTTTGGCAATAGTTTGGCAAAATATTTTTTTGAATTAGAGGGAAAATAAATTTGAAACAAAAAAATCAGGAAGCTTTTGAGTTAACATAGGAACCGACAGATTGGGATTCTGCAAGCATATTTTCAGCAAAAACACCGTACCCGCGTGTCGGGTCGTTTATAAACACGTGCGTTACGGCGCCGACGAGCATATTGTTTTGTATTATGGGGCTTCCGCTCATGCCCTGCACTATGCCGCCGGTCTGCGCCAGGAGCTTTTGGTCGGTAATGTGCAGGACAATATTTTTGCTTTTAACTCCGTCGCGGTAATCAACTTTTTCTATATAGGCATCGTAATACGACGGCTTGTCGCCGCTTATGGTTGTCAGTATTTTCACAGGGCCTGTTTTGACGTCCTGCTTCATGCCTATTTTAACAGCGGCGCCTTCGGGACGGTAATTAAATGAGCCGTAAACGCCGTCCTGAATGTTTTCGGTCAAGTTACCTATGACTTTGTCGCTTGTAAAGTACCCCCGGAGTTCTCCCGGGCTTCCGCTCTGCCCTTTTGTAATTCCGTTTATTGTGACGGGAACTATCTCACCGGACAAAAGCGGCATGATTTCCTGTGTGTCGGAGTCGCATATGCCGTGGCCGAGACCGGCAAAACCTTTCGTGTAAGGATTGTAAAAGGTGAGCGTGCCAATGCCAGCCGTGCTGTCCCTTACCCAAAGGCCGGCCTTGTAGGTGTTGTCCGCCTGTGACCGTACGGGGCGCAGCAAAACGCTGAAGTATTTGCTTTCGCGTTTAACGGTTAACGTTACGTCTTTGCCTTTGCAGCCTTCAAGCGCGCCTGCGAGGCCGTCGTTCGTCACTACTTTTTTGCCGTTTACGGAGGATATGACGTCGCCGATGTCAAGGCCGGCTTCTTTTGCAGGGTTTACAGCGCCGGAAACCGTGTCCACATCGTTGAAGCCGACTATGACTACCCCGTTTGCGTACAGTTTAATGCCGAACGGTGTGCCGCACGGTATGACGCACGTTTTGTCCACTACGTTAACGTCTACCGACTTTACCGGTATATGGTTGTAAAACATAAGCGTACCCTTATATGACTGAGGCATGCTTCCGCTGGAGCTTGCGTAAACGTTGCTTCCGCTTTCACCAACAACGGTGAAAGCACCGGAAAACCACTCAAGCTTGCCTCCCTGCGTAACGGTGTAAGTGTTGGGCGTAAAGTAATCGGCAGTGGCTAATACGGCGGAAAGGAACAGCTCAGCCGTTGCTGCGGCAACAACCAGAAAATTCATAAATTTTTTCAAAAAATTCACCTCCCCTGCGCCGCATTATTAATCTGCGCACAAGGGAGGCGTTTTATGTTGTCAATTCGTTTTAATTTTCCCAAAAGTTAGAAAAAGACACCGCTTTTCAGCGTTTGGGGGCTAAAATCCCTTAACTTGCTTGCAAAGGGAAAAGAATTTTGAATTATTTTTAAATTTTGTTTAAATGCTAAACAGGCATTTTTACTTATGGGTTATTTTTTCTGCTTCCTAAATTCTTTTACTATATTCGTACCGGCTACCGCACCGTCGTAGACGGCTTTTGAAACTTGCAGCATGCCGCCCGTGCAGTCGCCTGCCGCGTAGAGGTTTGGTATATTAGTCCGTTTGTTACCGTCGGTCACGATGTAAGCGCCGTTTGTTTCCGCGCCGATTTTTTTAGCAAGGTCAGTGCTGCCGGCTACGCCGACGGCGACAAATAACCCTGATATGGGAAGCGATGCCCCGTCGGAGAAACGGACGGATTTAAGCACGCCGTTTTCACCCACAAGTGAGGAGATTTCTTTTTTGTTTATTCCCATTTCGGGGGGGAACTCCGCGGACGCTTCGCCGCCGTTTGTGAGCACCGTCACATTTCCGGCTATGGGCAGAAGCTCAGAAGCCTCGTGGAGTGCGTATTCGCCGCAGCCTAAGACCGCTACTTCCTTTTTACGGTAAAAGAAACCGTCGCACACGGCGCAGTAGCTGACGCCCTTTCCCTCGAATTCTTTTATGCCTTCGATTTTAGGCGTATGGCGGGAGGAACCCGTAGCCATAACCGCGAACGGCGCAAGGTAATCGCCGCTTTTCGTTTTGACGGAGAAGCTGCCGTCATAAGAAATACCGACGACCTCGTCTTCAATTATGCTAATACCTAAACGTTTGGCCTGGGTTATGCCGTTTTTTATCAGGTCTTTCCCCGGGATTGGTTCCGGAAAGCCATAGTAGTTTTCTATGCTGCCTGTTTTTTTAAGCGAACCGCCGCCGCTGCCTATGATAAGCGTGTCAAGTCCGGCGCGCGCCGTGTAGAGTGACGCGGAGATTCCCGCGGGTCCGTTTCCAAGTATAATGACATCAGCCATTGCCGCAGCTCCTTTTCAAACTTAGCTTTTGTATTTTTTATTATAATAAACGCCGCATAAACGCTTTTCAGTGATTTTATCACTGTATAAAGACGGATTATCCGTCTTAAGCTGCTCTAAATACTTAGCCGCTACAATGACATTTTACCATATACGGGATGAAATTAAAAGGTTTCGTTTCGCAGAAAGCCTTTTGCTATTTTAAACTTTATTTATTCTTTTTTTCCCCGTGCTATTTAGGAGTACGCATTGTACGCGTGGCGTTGAGTACGGCAATCACGGTGACTCCGACGTCGGCGAAAACCGCCTCCCACATGGTAGCGATACCCATGGCGCCGAGCGTGAGGAAAACAGCCTTTATAACAAGGGCAAAGACAATGTTCTGCATAGCGATTTTACGTGTCCTTTTAGCAATAGCTATGGCGCTTACGAGCTTTGAAGGCTCGTCGGTCATAAGTACGACGTCGGCCGCCTCTATGGCCGCGTCGGAGCCGAGGCCCCCCATGGCGACGCCAACGTCGGCACGCGCCAAAACAGGGGCATCGTTTATGCCGTCGCCGACAAACACAAGCTTTTTGCCGGCGGGGATTTTTTTAGCGAAGTCCTCCATTTTTTCGACTTTCTGCTGCGGCAGCAGCTCGGTGTAGACAGCGCCCAGGCCGAGTTCTTTGCCGACGCTTTCACCGGTAGCCCTGCTGTCGCCTGTAAGCATTACGGTATTGTTTACGCCGGCGGCTTTTAACCCGCTGACGGCCTTTTTGCTGTCGGACTTTATTTCATCGGCAATGACGATGTAGCCGGCAAAATTCCCATCGACTGCAAGGTAAACGACGGTGCCCGCGGCAGCGCCTTTCTGCCATTTTATTTTTTCCGAATCCATAAGCTTTGCGTTGCCGGCAAGGACCGCTTTGCCGTCCACCTTTACGCGTATGCCGTGGCCCGAGACCTCTTCGTAGTCTGAGATACGTTTTACGTCTATATCCTTGCCGTAGGCTTCACGTATGGAAACCGCGATAGGATGGCTTGAAAAACCTTCGGCGTAAGCTGCGAAAGCGATGACGTCGTCTTTTGAAAAGCCGGCTGAAGTCGTTACTTCCGTAACTTTAAAGTTGCCTTTTGTGAGAGTGCCCGTCTTGTCAAAGACGACGGTGTCGACGCTGTTGAGAGCTTCCAGGTAGTTACTGCCCTTAACAAGTATGCCGTTCCTGGAGGCTCCGCCTATGCCGCCGAAAAAGCTTAGCGGAATGGAAACCACAAGCGCGCATGGGCATGAGATGACAAGGAAGATAAGGCCGCGGTTAATCCAGTCTGAAAACATCGCCCCGGGTATGACAAGCGGAGGGATAACCGCGAGCGCAAGGGCGGCGAACACGACTACGGGCGTATATATGTGTGCAAATTTTGTAATGAAATTTTCCGTAGGGGCCTTTTGGCTGCTTGCGTTCTGCATAAGGTCAAGAATTTTTGAAACGGTTGATTCACCGAAAACTTTTGTTACTTCAACTGTCAGAAGCCCGCTTTTATTTATGGAGCCTGACAGCACCTCGCTGCCTTCTTCTACGTCGCGCGGCAGCGACTCGCCTGTAAGGGCGGAGGTGTCGAGCGAGGAACGGCCTTCAACGACTTTGCCGTCAAGAGGGATTTTTTCACCGGGTTTTACTACTATAAAGTCGCCGATGGCTACTTCTTCGGGAGTTACGCGGCGTATCCCTCCGTCTGTTTTAAGGTTTGCGTAATCCGGACGTATATCCATGAGCGCCGATATGGATTTGCGCGAACGGTTGACGGCAATGTCCTGCAGCAGCTCGCCAATCTGGTAAAAAAGCATGACGGCGACGCCTTCGGGATATTCACCGAGCGCAAATGCGCCCACGGTAGCTACGCCCATAAGGAAATTTTCGTCAAAAACCTGCCCTTTTGTAATGTTGCGCACAGCCGTGTACAGCACTTCCCAGCCTGAAAGGAGGTAAGCGATGAAAAATACGGCGAACTCGGCCTGCGGCGGTAAATTGAAAATAATGCCTGCCACAAACAGGACTGCGCCGGCTATAAGGCCGATGCGCGAAAATTTTTCTTTTAAGTCGGAGCCCTCCGGCTCGGAATTTTTGCTTTTTGTATAAGAAATCTTTACGTCAGGTTCAAGGCTGTGCACAGTATCGGACGCCTTGCGCAGAACTTCCGGCAGGCTGCCTTTATCAGCTGTTTCAATAGTCAGCCTTTCCGTCGCGAAGTCGACGGCAGCCGTTTCAACCCCGTCAAGCTTTTTTACAGCTCTTTCGATTTTGGCGGCACATTCGGCGCAGTCAAGGCCGTTGAGGTACATAACCTTTTTACCGGGCACTTTTTCATTTAATACAATGTCGGAATCATACTTTTTTGCGATACCTTCGATGCTGCCGGCAAGCGCGTTTGCCATCTCTTCATTTTCGGTTTCAAGCGTGAGTGTCTTAGAAGGAAAATCAACGCTCGCGGCGGTTACGCCGTCAAGGCCGTTTACCTCATGCTCAATGATCTTTGCGCAGTTCCTGCAGCACAGGCTGTTAAAACGGTACGTTTTCTTTAAGGCTGCTTCCACTTTTGATTACCCCCCATATTATTTTTTACAAGTGGCTGTACAATAATGTATGGTGAACGATTGCTCAATAATTCAACCGTTTAACAAAAAAATTATTTTTCCTGGACGTGCGACAGTCCCTGGTCAAAGATGGTCTTTACGTGGTCGTCGTCGAGTGAGTAGTAGACAACCTTGCCGTCCCTGCGGTTTTTAACAAGCTTTGACTGTTTAAGCACCCTGAGCTGATGTGAAATAGCCGACTTGGTCATGCCTAAAAGGGCGGCTATGTCGCAGACGCACATCTCCGACTTAAAAAGGGCGCAGAGGATCTTAACCCTTGTCGTATCCCCGAAAACCTTAAAAAAATCCGCAAGGTCCATCAAATCCTCCTCGTCAGGCATATGCCTTCTGACTTCACTGACGACGTCTTCATGTATGATGGTGCAGTCGCACCTGTCAATATCGGGTATATCCTGATGCATAAGTGATGCCACCTTTCGGACAGGATTAACGGTTGACTATCCGTTCAACTATATTATAGCTTTTCTTATGTAAAAGTCAATATTTTTTTGCAATAATATGTGCGGGGCCGGGCATTTTAATTTTCCTTTACGGCCATAAGGAGTTCCGCTATTACGGCGCGGCGCGGCCTAAACCGTTTGAAATATGGCGAATGGGCGGCGCGCAAAAAAATTCCGAGGCATAATGCCAGTATGCGTAAAGTGCGTAGTGATGCGGTAAAACTTCACTTTAAGTTAACTTTTCCCGCTAAGTGACGATATAAACCTGTAGGAATATTTACCTAACATACATTGTTATATTTATCTTAGAAACGGAAGAGGGAGAAATATTTGAAGAACAAACACTCGATCAAAAAAACACTGCTCAGGGGAATGATAGGCCTGACAGTAACGGTTTGCCTGCTAAGCGGCATTGCAAACGCGGTTGTCCTTTACAGGGACTCCGCAGACAACATGGATACACGCCTGCAGGAAAACATGACGGCCTATAACCATTCGGTACAGAATGCCATTAGTAACTACAAAACGAAAGTTGAAGCCATCGCGGCGGATTCGGACATTACGGACCCTGCAAAAACGCAGGAGGAACGCAACGCGCAGATGAGCCAGCTGGCAGAAAAATACGGTTTCGCCGCGGTAGCCGTGGCGGACGCTAACGGCAAGACGTCGGACAATGCCGACGTTTCCAAGAGGGACTATTTCACCCAGTCCATGGCGGGAAAAACATACGTTTCTTCTCCGCTTGTAAAGTCCACTACGCATCAGACAGTCCTTATTGTTTCGGCAAAAATAACAAGCGGTAATTACGACGGAATAGTAATGGCTACGCTCCTGAGCGACACGTTCAGCAAGATGATACGCGATGTTTCCATAGGCAAGTCTGGCTACGGCTTTATTACGGACAAAAAAGGTACCATAGTCGCACATAAAAACCAGAAAACCGTTACAAATGCGACTAATTATATAAACATGGCGCAGAAAGACAGCGCATACTCCGGCATGGCATCCGTTATAAAAAATATGAAAGCCGGGCAGACAGGGCTGCAGACCGTGAAATTCAACGGGAACAAAGTAGCCGTGAGTTACTCCAAAATTTCAAATACAGACGGATGGGCAATAGGCGTTACGGCCAAGACATCTGAAATGCTTGGGAATTTCTACCGTGCAATAGGCATTACCGCGGCTATAACGGTTTTGTTTATAGTACTTTCAATATTGCTTGCCGTGCGCATAGCAAAACCTATTGCTGACCCGATAACAGCGCTTGTCGGCAGGATAGAAAAACTTGCAGACGGCGACATACACTCCGAAGTCCCGCAGATTAATTCCAACAATGAGATAGGGGCGCTTTCGCGGTCATTCACTAAAACAGTCGCCACGTTAAAAGGGTATGTAGGCGAGATATCGGACGTGCTGTCGAGCCTTAAAAACGGCGACTGCACAGTGGTGACGCGCCAAGACTACAGGGGCGATTTCGTGGCTATACGCAATTCGCTTGAGGGTATTATAGGCAACCTTAACGGTATGTTCAAAAAAGTACGCAGCTCTGCCGACCAGGTTGCCGCCGGTGCCGAGCAGGTTTCCAATGCGGCGCAGTCGCTTTCGCAGGGGGCGACGGAGCAGGCCAGCTCCATCGAGGAGCTTTCGGCTTCAATAACCGAGATAAACGATAAAACAGGGAAAAACGCTGAGGGCGCAACCCACGCCAATACGCTCTCGGCTGAAGCCTCGCGCAGGATGGAGGAAGGCAGGCAGCAGATGCGGCAGATGGTTTCGGCTATGGCGGCTATAAGCGACTCGTCCATGCAGATACAAAAAATTATAAAAACAATCCAAGATATAGCATTCCAAACGAATATTTTGTCGCTGAACGCCTCAGTTGAAGCTGCGCGTGCCGGAGAAGCCGGCAAGGGCTTTGCCGTTGTAGCGGATGAGGTGAAAAACCTTGCCGGAAAGAGCGCCACGGCGGCAAGAAACACTTCGGAGCTTATAGAAAATTCGCTCTCCGCCGTAAGAAACGGCGGCGAAATTGCCAATGCAACGGAAAAATCGTTTAATGCCATACTCGAGACATCTGAAAAGACCGGCCAGCTCATAGGGGACATAGCCACAAGCTCTAACGAGCAGGCCGCCTCCATAAGCGAAGTAATGCAGGGAGTGGAGCAGATTTCGTCTGTTGTACAGACAAACTCGGCTACAAGCGAAGAAAGCGCCGCCGCCAGCGAGGAACTGAGCAGCCAGGCGAAGGTGATGAAGGACACGCTCGCGTTTTTAAAGCTTAAATAAATTAATTAAGGCGTATATTATCAACCTGCGCCGCCATACTGCATAGCGGCTTAACAAAATAAAGTTAAATATTTTTAAGGGCAGGCTCCTTTGGAAACCTGCCCCAGGATTGCAGAAGAACCCATCCGATGCACTAAGCGTCGGATGGGTTCTTCTGCAGTATGCTCCGCGCAAATAAATACGGGAGAAACTTTTATTAGAATAATGGTTTATTTGCCGTCAGCAAATCCGCGGCAGGCCTTCCCCGCGCAGCGGTGAAACAGTGCGCATAGAGCCGACAGAGGTCTTAAGGGCAACGCCCTTTCCCGGTTTGACTTCGCCGATTACTGCCGCGTTTTCACCGTAAGGAGCGGACTTTACTATTTGCAGCGCCCGTGCGGCGTCAGGCTCGGGAACGGCAATGAGCAATTTACCTTCATTGCCCATGGTAAGCGGGTCAAGGCCTAAAATGCCGCATAAAGCCCGTACTCCTTCGGAAACCGGAAGGGCTTCCTCGTCGAGCTCGGCGGAGCATCCGGACGCTTCGGCAAGCTCGCACAGGACAGTCGCTAAGCCTCCGCGCGTAACGTCCCTTATAGTATGGACGTCAATATGCCCGCTGAAAAGCTTTTCAACCATACCTGTAAGGGGGGCGCAGTCACTTTTAAGGCTGCTCGCCAAATTCATCCGTGCGGAGAGAATTGTCCCATGGTGGTCGCCGAGTGTCCCCGAAAGGATCAGCTGGTCGCCTGGCTTAAGGTTGGCGGAGGAGACATCCCTGCCGGCAGGCCGGACGCCGCATCCGGCCGTGTTGATGAACATCCCGCCGTTCCCTTCGACGACTTTGGTATCGCCAGCGACAATCTGCACTCCCGCTTCGTCGGCCGTATGCGCCATGGAGGCTACTATACGCTCGAGAAGATCGGCTTCAAGGCCCTCTTCAAGGATAAACGCGGCCGTCAGATAGCGCGGCTGTGCGCCCATACAGCTGAGGTCGTTTACGGTGCCGCAGACGGACAGGCGCCCTATATCACCGCCGGCAAATTCAAGGGGCTGTACAACAAAGCTGTCGGTTGTAAGTACAATGTCTCCCTCAGGCCTCGGCAGGACCGCTCCGTCTTCCATGCGGTCGAGTACCGGGCTGTGAAAATGGCGGGCAAAAATATTCTTGATAAGCCGTGAAGTATCAACTCCGCCTGCCCCATGCCGAAGCTCGATTTTCATTTTGAAATTTCCCCTTCCACACAGTAAATGCGGCATGCCCCTTCGGAAGAAACCATGCACGCGCCGATAGGATGGTCGGGGGTGCATTTCTGATTAAAGAACGGGCACTGCCGCGGGTTGATGTCTCCGGTTAAAACGTCGCCGCATCTGCATCCGTCCGGCAGATGGTCGTCGTCAAGGCCGTAGCTTCCGGCATCCAGCTGAGCGTACTTGCCGCGCAGGTAAAGGCCGGAACACCGCAGGACGCCAAGCCCGCGCCAGCAGGCGTTTCCGGGCTGAAAGACGCGTGCAATCGCGGCCTGTGCCTTTTGGTTTCCTTCGGGACGTACGTAAGACGGATATTCGTTCCACAGGCCGCCGCGGCCGCACGATGACTCGTGCACAAGCCTTGCAAGCGCCGCGAGCAGAAGCTCCGCCGTAAAACCGCCGACTACCATGGGCCTGCCCCATTTTTCCGCCAGCGGACGGAATGCCTCGCTGCCGATAATGACAGCAACGTGGCCGGGGCATAAAAACCCGTCGATTTTTCCTGTAGCGCAAAGCGTATCCATGGCAAAAGGCATCGTTTTCAACGCTGTGAGCAGTTTTACGTTACGCAGTTTGCGCTTAAGCACTGCATCAACGACCGAAACCCACACGGGGGCTGTTGTTTCAAAACCGACCGCCGCCAGGATAAACGTTGTTTCAGGCTCTTTTTCAGCGCGGTCCAAAGCCTGCTCCGGCGCGTAGAAAAAGTCTACGTGCCCGCCGCGCGCGCGCGCTCCCAAAAGGGAAGTTTCACTGCCTGGTACTGAAAGCATGTCGCCAAAGGAAAGCACACATGTGTTTGCTTTAAAAGAATACTCTACAAGCTTGTCAATGTAATTAGTCGGAGTCACACACACCGGGCATCCCGGGCCCGACAGCATGTTAATTTCATTTGGCAGCAGCGCGCGTACGCCGGTGCGGTACAGCATCGACGTATGAGTGCCGCAGACCTCCATCAGGCGCAGCGGCCTGCCGCTATATGACTTTAGGTAGTCTGCCATGGCTTTGCGCCGGCTTTGCTGTTCAGGATTCATTTGTAGTCTCATTCACCTCAGTAAACAAATTGGTAAGCGACTCCGCTTCTTCCTGCTTCATCTTCTGCAGGGCCATGCCGGCATGAACAAGCACGTAGTCGCCGACTTTGGCGTCGACCATGGAAATATTGATTTTTACCCGGGAACCGGCAAAATCGACATTTGCATGGTCACCGTTTATATTAATAATTTTGCCCGGATATGCAACACACATCGCAGCTCATCCTTTCAAAAGTCCGTAGTAAGCTTGCCCGAGGCTGATGCCGCCGTCGCCTGGGGGAACACTGCGGTTCCAGTATACTGAAAAGCCGCGCTTTTCAAGTTCGGAACGGCAGCCTTCAAGCAAGATGCGGTTGGCGAACACGCCGCCGCAGAGGGCAACCTGTTCTGCCCCGACTTCTTTCGCCATTTGGCCAACCATACGTATAACGGCATGGTGAAAACCAAGCGCGGCGGCTTTGGCGTCTTTAGCAGACAACAGTACAGGGAACAGAGGCGCGGGGTCAAAAACGCCGCTGCTTTCGCTGAACGCCATCTGCAGCGGCGCTTTACCGTCGCTTAAGGCCGCGGCCGCGGCGTTTTCGCAGGCCACGGCGCAGCGGCCCTGGTGGGTGTTTTCACGGCACAGGCCGAGTACCGCCGAAACCGCGTCGAAAAGCCGCCCCATGCTCGAGCTGCGGATGGTGTTGACGCCGCACCGCAGTGCTGCACGCACAACGGGAAAACGCGGATCGGCGCTTTCAAGCCCTGCATGCTCCAAGTGGCAGAGAGCCGACTTCCAGCCCTGCTTCATGGAAATATCGCCGCCAATCATAGGAATTTCGGCGAGGTGACCGGCGCGCGAATAGGAGACCCCGTCGCACAAAAGAAACTCACCGCCCCAGACAGAGCCGTTGTCGCCGTATCCAGTACCGTCAAAGCAGACGGCGAGTACTTTCCCCTTAAGGCCGTGTTCGGCAATGACTGACATGGCATGCGCATAATGATGCTGAACCTGTACGCACTTAAGGCCGAGCGTATGTGCAAGCCCGGTCGTGTAGTAAAGCGGGTGCTTGTCACAGACGACGGATTCGGGGCGTATATTGAGCAGGGACGAAAGGTCCGCTATAGTATCCTTTAATAAACTGCGTGTGGAAGGCTCGTCAAGGTCGCCCGGCACGGCGACAGGATAGATGCGTCCTCCGGACGCAAGGCAGAGCGCCGGTTCAAGCTGCGCACCGAGGGCAAGCAGATTGCCAGAAGGAGCGTTTGTGACGGCCGGTTCAGGCTCGTAGCCGCGTGTCCTGCGCAGTATCTGCGGTGCGCCGCACACGGCGCGGGCGACAGAATCATCGGCCGGCCGAAGGATTTCACGCCTGTTCCAAAAAACACCTGAAACCGCATCATGGCTGAGGAAGTACTCGCGCATATCGCTGTCACGAAATAAAATCGGTGTGCCGGAGCGGTTGCAGCTCGTTACGACGAGCGGCAGGTTTTCCGCCAGCATGGCATAAAGCCCTACCGCCGGCAGAAAAGCGCCGAGCAGGCCGTACGCACCGGCAACTTCATCGCAGACCGAACGCCTCCACTTTGGGGAACGGTCCAAAAGGACAATCGGCCGCGCCGCAGAACACAGAAGTTCACGCTCAAGGCTGCTAACCAGGCATGCGGAAGAAAGCTCCGTGAGGTTCGCAAAAAGGACGGCGAACGGCTTTGTCGGCCGGTGTTTAAGCCGCCGCAGTGCCGTAACGCTCTCCGCGCGGTCAGCACGGCAGACAAGGTTAACCCCGCCGACAGCCTTAACAGCCAAAATCGCGCCCTGCTCCAGCAGGCCGCGCGCGTCAAGCACCGCGGCTTCTTTTTCTGTACGGGCCCCGTCACGCCTTATACCTGTAAGCTGCGGGCCGCAGTCCGGACATGAAAGGGTCTGCCC
>ENA-UOOI01002434-UOOI01002434.1-fermentation-metagenome-genome-assembly--contig:-NODE-2434-length-16191-cov-11.186787_pt1 | contig 16191 bp, 14 predicted proteins | sample MGYA00245779_ERZ724027 | MGnify/ENA primary metagenome ERZ724027 (study PRJEB28704, sample SAMN03018318) | fermentation metagenome | biome: anthropogenic terrestrial biome; feature: soil...
CAAAATGCCTACAGGCAAGACAAAAGGTCTTTTGAACGACATAGGCACTGAGGAATTGGTGCCATGATGTTATAAATTATAAAAGGCAAATTGATAATATTTCATCACTTCTATATGTTATACACATAACTATACCGACTGATATTTTCGGTCGATAAATCTGGATTTCCCTTGCTTAATCTACATTTGTTATATAAAATGCAAACCGATGTTTCGATTTGCAATCCAGCCTTGACATTAGTATTATTCTATTAATGGCAATGGGTATTATTGGATATTTGAAGATCTATCCCTATAATCATATAATAGGGGGCAAAGGAGGGAATCGGTATTCTCAAGGTTTTGCAAACTCGGTATAGAATTATAATATCCGTAATGGTAAAATTATGTTGGTGATGAATCATGAATGAATATCAAATGGGTATAGCATGGGGAATTGGAGGATTTGCCGAAGGAAGGTTTATTCTCCGCCATGAAGATAAGTATTTCCTTGAGCAAATGAAATTGCCAAATAAAATATATCATCAAATAACTGGGAAAGGCAAACTTCAATATGTTGTTAAATCAGAAACAATAACACCTGACGATTTGCCGGGATGGTCGCCTCGGAATTCATCCGAAAGAGATATTCCCATTCTCAAAGATTATCACGATTTTGTACGTGCATATATAGAATTACATACATGCCTTGATTATTGCCTTTCTCATTCGACAAGAGACGGCAAAATATATAAATATAAGCGCTTCCGTATGCGCATTTATGGCAACGATATTTTAATTCAATCTATAAATAACTTGTTGCATGAAAATTGTGGAGCAAATTTGAAGTCCCCTCAAAAAACTCCAAATCAGACAACAAAACATATAGCATATACTTCTTTGGATGAGTTAACAGATATATTCAACTGGATAGACGATACGCCAAGATTTGAACCGTTTTGGCAAGACGTAAATCAAAAGTTGCATCATCCAAAGATAAAAAAATAAGCCCTTCAAGGTTTCCCCCTGAAGGGCATCAAAATCACAGCGCCTTGATGCCAAGCGATGCAAATTTGGGCATGATAATCAAGTTGTAAAAGCAAAGCAAAAATTTTTCTTGACAGTTATTAAACTCTATATTATTATTAAAGTATCAGATTAATAGAATACCTATGAGGAATTGAAACGTTTTTTCTTCTTTCTTTAATCTATTTTTTTATAGAATACCTATGAGGAGAGTCGCTCCATCAAGGAGCGTGGATTGAAATGTTTTTAAATTTAAAGATTTAGCAACAAAAATAAGAACTCGGCATAAAAAAACCGAGTTCTTATTTTATATACTAATTAGGATTTGGCATACCGGGCATAGTACTGTTAGTCGTTTCAGATGAACCTTGTACACAAGTCCCCTCGGCTCGTACACTGCCGTTTATCTGCCCATCATCAAGGTAATCTTTGAACTTCACATAATATTCATCGTACATACTCTGGAGGTAATCAGTAACAGTAGTTTCGGGTAAAAATTTTGATAGCCATCCAGGAGCTATAAGCCTGTAAAATTGGCCTATAACCCATTCCATTTTTGATTTGCCGGCATCTCTGCCGTATAGTTTTTCTGCTTTCAAAAACAGCTGATATGCAACTTCCCTCATCTCTGCGATTGCTGCCTCCTTGCCTTTCTCTTTATACGTTTTAACAACATGGAATACAAGAACTGCAAGCAATAACACGATAAGAGCAATTAAGAAATATGTTCCGATACTCATTTAATATGTTCCTCCTTTTATACTATATGCCAATCATCTGCAAGCATATCTGTTTGCGATGCTAACCATGGTACCCTATCTTTAGGTGCATACAGGTTATCCGTCTTCAAACCTGTAGTATCAATGAAGATATAAGGATGTGTCATCTTACTCTTTTTATCAGGGACCTGGAGTTCAATGAATATTCCTTTGCCATTCCAGCCTTTTCTTGCGACTTTGAAACCTTTCTTCATGGCTTCAATTGCAAGCCCAAAATTCAATCCATCAGTTTCACGGTATGCTTCTTCGAATACAGTTTTTGGCGACCAGGATACATATCCATCCGGATATACGACTTTGTAGCCTTCCTCATTCTCTTCTTTACAATCAATTTTCTTTACATTCATATAGAATTCAAATTTATTCATTGGCTCTGCAAAAATAATTTTTGTACCGATATATTTCTTTCCCCCCATTATTTCTTCCTTCCTTTCTTCTTATGGTTTACTTTTACTGACTTTCCTTTTATCTTAATTGGCGTATTCCCTGGACTTGCTTCCGCTACTGACAAATCAGGTCTTTTGCTTGAAGGTATACTATGTACTGCCCTTATCCAGTTTAGTTCAGCTCTCTTTGACTTAAAATTCAATGTTTTCTTCCCCATGATGTTCTCCTTCTATTTACTTTCAAGTTTGCCAACACGATTGAGCAAGTCAGTTACAACCAATGTATGTGAATCAATTACAGCATCTTTAGCCTCTAATGACTTTTTTAAGTCCTCAACTTCAGCTTTAAGGTCTGTTATATCAAGGGCCAATTTTCCAAGCGTAACATTCTGTACGCCATCCAATATGTTTTTATTTATTTTATCCGGCATATTAAATATCCCTCCTATGATACTTTGAATTCTAATACTTTCTGCATTGTTCCAATTCTGTCTAATCCGGCAATAACTGCTTTTGCATAACTTGTAAACGGTAATTGCCCTGGTGCTCCAACGCAGTAAACATTTTTAACCGTTGAATAATCAAATGGTATGTCAGCGTCCATCACAGGGCACATCAATCTATATGCAAGCATTTCCGCTGCTGCCTTATCCTCTTTTTTGCCATAGACAACCAAGCTTTCCACTTTTGGTTTAGCCTCCTTTTGCTTTATAATCTCATTAAACGGGAATAAATAGCCTGGACAATTAGGCTTTGTAATGGGATTGATCTGATAGTGACCGACAATGTGTTCTCTATCCAAAGGGATTTCAACTCCATAAAGCCGTTTTACCTCACTTCGGATCCATGCAATTAACTCTATAGTTGCTTTTAATTGGGCATCAGTCAGCCTTCCTTTTGTCTGCTTAAACATACCCTCGTGCTCTATGCCTATAGTATAGTAATTAGCATTGGTTGCACGTTGCCTCACAGCCGCTAACGTTGAATGGCCATAGTATTTTTTATCTGTAGGTTTTATGCTTGTACCATTGCACCAAGCACTGTCTGTTAATTCAACCAGCTGTGTAACTCTGCCATCTTTAGCGACAACAAAGTGTGCGGAAGCTTCTGCATCTGGATTGCAAAGCCAACTTATAGCACCAGCATATGAACCCTCTGTAATATGGCATACAATCATATCGGGCTTCCATCCTTTTCGGCCATTGTATTTGTTCGGTGATACCCGTTTTGTGATATTCATTATTAATCACTTTCTCCCTCTCCTACTTAAACTTAAAGCATGTAGTTTTGCAGCTTGTATAATGTTCACTCACAGTCTTTTGAACATTATCAATCTTGTCTTCCATGCGGTTAAGCTGTTCTGCATAATGTTTATTGTCAGCATCTTTACCAGCATCCCTAGTTTTTAAATAGAGCATAAGTTCTTCGGATATTTCATTATTGTGCTCTACAACCTTGCTGACATTTTGGATAAGACTTTTTAAATCCTCATCGCTACCACCTCTTTTATATTTTTTTATACTGTCAAATGCCAGCTTTAAAACCCATCCTAAAAATATCAATATGCCTCCAAGGGCTGTCCCCTCAACTCCAGTAAGTTGTGGCATTTAAGACACCTCCTGCTTTATCTTTTGTTTGCCTTCATTATAGCAATAGAAAAGCCATGGTAAAAAACCATGGCTAAACGCTACTAATGCTTAATTTTTAATGCTATTTTTGATACTCTGGAAACTGATTTTATTGTCCAATGTTTCATCATAAAACTTTTTTGCCCTCTTAAAAGTTTCTTTCTCCTGTGGAGTTAAAGTCCTCATAAATTCGGTTTTCTCATTAGTATTCAGGCCATACAGAGGATCCAAGCTTTTCATTGATGTTTTATATCCTTTTTCAGTTCCGCCCAGTTCAATATATTTCTGCATGTATTTCTTAACAGCAGCTTTATCTCCATATTTTAAAGCAGTTTTTAAATAATATAATGCATTGCTTTTTGGAGAAGTAGTATAAGAAGCATATGGAAGTTTACCATTCTTAACTTCAAACTTATTCTTCAAGTCAACTATTTTGTAGTAAGCTGATTCTTCGGGATCCGACTTATAAAGGAATGTATCGCTTAATGTGCTTAAATATGGTTTATGCGGAAGCCCTGCGATATTTCTATATTCCTGGTCTAATCCCAAGGATTGTGCAATATATGCTCCTTTATCCCTTATCGCCTGCGGCTTTTGAATATTAGGGTAAAGCTTGCCGTTTAGCAGTAGTTCAAATGGCAATTTTGTCGCTGGGTTAAGTGAATTCACGGCCTTGCTTGCAGGAGCATAAGCCATTTGTTCAACTTGTTCCTTCAAAGTCTTATTGCCATTCATTATATCTCTTATGTCGCCGGCAAGCCTGTCTGCTCCAAACCATTCAAGGAAGTCATTCAAAGCACCCAAGCGGCTGAAATATGATATTTTACCATCTTTATCTCTGCCTAATATTAAATGCGGTTTATCCTTTACCTGGTCTGAAAGTTGATCCTCTTCTTTCTGGAAGAATAGGTTGTTCCACACCGAAATTACCGCTGTCATCAGGAACATCTTTATAAATAGCTTACCTAATCTTTTAGCAGCGCCTCCGATTATCTTTATCCCATATTTAGATGCTACGGCCTTTCCTATGTTCTCTACATTTCCATTATCGGTTGCAGCATTCCTAATGGCTCTGATATACCTAGTGAGGTTAACCTCGTTCCATCTATAAAACGGTATCAAATGGTCTGAAACATATCGCCCGAAGACACTTGTTTCATCATAGCTACCCAGTAAATCCTTTGACAGTTTAAATGCTTTCTCCTCGACTGTATCAAGGCCATTTACAAGCTTTGGATTAGAGTATCCATAATTCAAAATCTTGCCGTTGTTCTTTCTTATGGAATTCTTGTAGTATAAATATGCGGCATATCTTAATACGGCCTCTCTGTTGTTTGACAGATTGATTGCAAAACCCTTGTACCTCTTTAATGGATTAAGCTCTCTGTATCCGGTAAGCTTTGCAAATTTTCCTAACTTATTCACTCCTCTTATGCCCTCTGAATTAAGCAAGGAATCTTCAAAGCCTCCAAGATCAACCCACTCACCAAAGTTCTTTGTATAAAAGCCTTTCCTTGCCTGTATTATTTCCTCCGTGGCCCTGTGAACGTACTTTAATACTCCTGGCACTTCTCCTACCACAGCGTCAAGGTCTCCGCTGGCGTTCCTTATATTAAACTTCGCCATTTGTTTAGGGTTGATCCCAGTCACCCAGGATTTCCAAGCGCCTAATATCTTTTTAGATAATTTTGAGACCCATACATCTTCTTTTTCAGTAAATAAATGGTTAAGAGTATCGGCTACTTCCTGCTTGACAACATACTGCTTGCGCTTTTGCCCGACAGCCAATACCTTCTTAATATCATTAGGATCTAGTGATAAATCTTCCCCTATCCCATCGACTAAACTATCAACGATTTTTTCGGGGATTGAATATGCAAGGTAATATATCCTTCCCTCTCTCGGCTGCCATGTAGTGTATCCCTCTGGGATCAAATCCTTCCATTTTACGTTTGAAGTATGATCCCTTTTCCTTATCTCTGCTGCCTCTTTCTTTAGCGCATCTGTGATACTGTATTTTTTCTCTATACGTCTTATCATTTTGGCTATTTCAGTATCAGCCTTCATTTGTGCCATGACTTCCATTTCAGCTTGCAGATAGTCAGTATTGATACTACCGATATAGCCCTGCCTTTGCTTTAAAAATCCTCTTTGCGTAGCTACTCTTAGCCTCTTGCCGGTTCCATATATACCGCCATGTAAATTCTGATACTCTATTACCTGATGTCTGAAATAGCTCTCCTTTGTGAACCTTTGAGATACATCAAAGCCCACATCAGACATAGCCTGTACATATTGATTCTTTATTTCATCCCAATGCTGTTTACGCTTATCCAAAGCCTCCTGCACTTCAGGGGTTATATAAGGCTTAATCCTTTCAAGCTCATCATCGACTATTTCAGGAGTAAAATCATTAGGCAAATCATGCTCGAGCAAGTATTCTTCTTCCAAATCGTCAAGCAGGACTTTTCTCTCAAATGTATTGTACATGTCTTTGTTTAGACCGGATAGGATATCATCAAGTGTCCTTATTGTGCTTTGAATAGCAATACCTCTGATTTTAGGGTATCTGACAATCTCAAATTTCAGCTTTGCAAACTCTTTTTCCTCTGGTAGTGTTGAAAAGGTCCTAGTAAAATCATTTTTCATATTTTCAAAGAACTCATTAAGTTTGCTTTTTATCGGTTTTCCTTTTATCCCATGTGAAGCATTCCAATTCTTTTCAACTTCTGCGTTTTCAAACGTATAAGATGAACGATTATTTGACGGTCTTTTAAGCCTATAGCTGCTATATCCAGGAGGGAGAAAGCCAACATTCCCTATAATCTCAATATCATTAGAGCCAGTTGTATTACCATAAAATTTCTTAATAATACTGTTTGCACTATATTCAGCATTGCTTGTAAGCTTTCTCTGCCATGCATTGTTTAAAGATGACCAATGCCATCCCTCTTTATGAAGTGCATCTATGACTTCAGGTGAAGGCTTTTCATTGAATATAATTTGCACCCTATCAATATCATTATTTTTAACAATCTCAGCCCCATTATATTTGCCTATAGTTGACAGCCCATTTTTAGCTTCAACCTTTGAAGTGGACTTCAAATCAAGCACTTTCCATATTGAATTGTTTTTAGCAAATACAGGTTTTTTGAGATAATTCCCCTCATTTTTTTGTATCCATTTTAGTACCTTTTTCACTTCGTCTATGTGGCCGTTGTCAGCGCTACGCTGAAGTTTTTTCTGTAAGCTTGTTCTAAAGGCACTTGGATTATAAGGGGCACCATTTTCAATATCCTTCAATGCGTTTATTGCATGTATGGCATCCTTTTTGAGCTTTTCAAATTCAGCATTTGATACCTGCTCTGTATTCATTGCTGATTTTATCTTTTTCTTGATGGAACTTATAGCCTTCTTATTCCAATATAAAAATTCAGTCACCCTTTTATCTGCAACATCTAAAGCCTTTTGATTTCTTGATGTTGGAAATTTTGCAGGGCCCGTAATCATGACGCTTAAAGTTCTTGATTTGGCATCTAACACAGCATTCAAATGCTCAATATATTTGGATTTATATATATTAAGCTCATTCAATAGTACCTTTTTCTGTTCATCTGTTTCAGCTAAAGGTTTTAATTCCTCATATACATTTTTCATATCCTTAACATAGGATTGCTGTTCTTCATTCGCCCTTCTATCAGGTTCAAAGCTTGTACCTCTGTATGCATTATATGCTCGTTTGTAATCTACATCACCAGGCATAACTGTATCAACCCACTTATCAAGCACAGACTTAACTTTATCGTTGTTAATATCTGTCTCTTGAGTTATACTGTTATCAGGAGGTGATATTATGTTATCAAGATTCTGTTTATTAGAAAGTGGCAAAGTATTTGATTCACTGCCAGAGGAATATGGTAAACCTGGTTTAGTATTTGATAATGGTTCATGGGTGCCATTCAAAGGAAAAGTAGGCGAACTATTTTTAGCCAAACCCTTAACCGATGAAGAAGCATTGCGTTTAACCACATCAGAAACTGAACGGAAATAATCATTCCATAGTTTTGCAGAGTAAGCAAAATCCTTGTCTCTTTTTATAACCATTTCTGGGGTCATATCATCATAATCAATGTCTCTCCACTTCTCATAAATCTTATCTGTCTCTTTTTTTATCTTCCAGCTTTCATTAGTATGCAACTGAATCTCGCCGTTTATATTGTTGCCGAGGTCAAGAACAAGATGTATCCCTCTATACCCACTTTCATTTAGAGGCTTTTCAATAGATACTTCTCCAGTTAAGCTATCATTCATTTCCTTCAAAGACTTGACAACCTTTGGAACTTCTGAAAAGTCATTTAAAAATATTACGCCCCTTGCATGGTCTTTCATTGAATATACAGTATACTCCGGATTCTTATGTCTTAGGACCTTATTGGCAATACTTTCAGCGCTCTTTGCATTGCCTTCAAAACCAGCAAGGTTAAACCTTTTTACGATCTTGTCCATTATTTCATTTAACTTTTTTTGTTTTACTACGGCTTTATTATGAACATCTATAGCTTCATTTTGGAGCTTTATTTCTTTATTTTCAGGGCCTGGAAGTTTACCCTTTTGCAACCTATTTTCTTTTACTTGAGTCTTGGCTTTTGACTTTGTTTTTTCTTCTTCAGTTCCGATTCTCTTTTCTTGTCCGCCTCTATTATATGCGCTCCCAATTTCAGAACCTCTGCGTTTGTTAATGGCATTATTAGCACCTCCAAATATATTAATTTGCCCGTCTATGGGCTTATCTACAAGCTCATTACTTTGAGCAAGCATTTTGCTTATATATTCGCCAGATTGCATTATGCTTACAATTTCCTTTTCAGCTTGGTTAGATGCTTCGCTTAAAGGCATACCAGCTTTCACCATTTCAGCGTATTTTGTTATAACCGAATTTATTGGATCTCCGGCCTTACCCTTCCCTAAGTCCAACGCCTTCAGAGCGTTTTCCAGCAAGCCCTTTGTCTTCTTGTTTTCAGTGGTATTAAGAATATTACCTTTATCTTTTAGCGATGACTCACTTTTAATTACCCTACCAAACGTATTTTTATCATTCACCATTTTTGCTTTAATTCCTGCTATCAATTGAGGAATTGTTTTAAAATCAATCCCCCAATTTGTTACTGTCCCGAATAGAGTTTGCTGCTCTACTCCCTTTGCGTCGGTATTCTTTATCAAATCTATCATTTCTTTAAGAACGCCATCGCTGACACTTTTATCACTTATCTCATCATAAATGGCATTTTGCTTGGCATCGTTAATGCCCCCATCTTTAGGCAGCATTTCCCCGATTATTGCACCTTGATTTTCTGATAGGTGTTTGCTTATAACTTCGTGAAATAGCCTATCATTTAAATGTGCTATTGCCAAACCTTTTTTTACAACAGGCTCTGTTTTACTAAGTCCGGATTTCTCAAGGTCGTTAAGTGTGAAATTGCCATCTCTAAATAATTTTGCCGCGTCCGCAGCTGTGCCTCTACCATTTGCAAGGTTCCGCTGGGCTCCTATAACCCTGGCTTGCTTATCAGTAATTCCATCAGATTCCCTTAATATCTGCACAGGCATTTCGGGCTGGCCGGTTCTTATAGCAAGTTCTCTCCTATGATGTCCGTCTACTATCCATGGTTTTCCTTCTTTATCTAACCACACAAGGGCTGTGCCGGCTAGGTCCTTGTTCCATATATTCACACCTTTAAGGAGCTTGCTTGCTCCTGTTCTTGTGTCTGTATCTGCTTTGAATTGAAAACGTTCGGGATCAACATTTATAAGTTTAGGATTGATGTTATATATATTATCGACAGTCTTAAAAAGCTTGCTGCGATTATTATTGGCAATAGGCTGCTCTGAATTCTTTAAATTTTGGGTCACTTGTATACTACCAACTTGTGGCTGTATAGGCTGTGTAGAAGGCAATTCAACATTACTTTTTGGAATATTTTTTGGAATATTTTCAGATGAATTGACGAATTGGTTATTTATCCCTTGGGCCTTAGGCGCAACACCTGCAGCCTGCCTGAAGTTATCTACAATACGATTTACATTTTCCGTTTTCTCCTGTGCTGAATCACTTTCAACCTGGTCCGCCAATAAATTGGCCTCATTTACTGTAGGAACATGTCTATCTTGGACATATCTTTCTGCAATTCTTCTTGAGGCATAATTGGCCGGCAAATGCAATGCAGCCATCATTATGGCCATCACACTGCCGCCTATTGCGTCTTCTCCCATCTGCGTAGGGTCTATTATCCCGCCTTTGCCTTCAACAGGCATATCGGGTTTGTATATCATTTTCTTTGCTGTAGCTGTCATAGGGTCAACTATCGCTTCCTGCCATGCCTCAGAACCAACATCTTTTAAATAATCCAATCCAACCTTGCCAAACTTTTGTAAAAAGTTTTCAGTGCCATTTAATATAGCCTTCTTGCCCCCGATTCTATCTATCCATGAGGACATGAAAGGCATTTCGGTTATACTTTCAGCAAGGCCGCCGGCCAATCCATACGCAACCTGCTGTCCGTACGTTGCTCCCTCCTCTTTGGCTTCGCCTGCATAATTACTTCCTGCCAGGGCTCCGAATGGTGCTAATTCTGCCGCTTTAACCAATGCCCCACTTGTACCTGAGGCTGCCGCCTTGGATGCTAAAGGAGCACCTCCTACCATAGCAGTTATCATCAAAGGCATTGAACGCACAGCCCCGCCTATCATCTGCTGAGTTGGATTGTCGTTTTGTATCTTGCTTTCTATCTGCTTATTAGTATTATCATAAAATGAATATAGTTTATTTAACCCTTGCATGGTAACATCTTTATTAGGGTCATACATATTGTCCGGCAGTGCCTTGTCCAATAATTTTGTATAACCTTCCCATGCCATCCTCGGTATATTTACTGCTGCTTTATTAACGTCTCCGGCACCAGCGGCAAAATTATTATATGCGGTATTTATCCACTCTTTTGGAGATGTATTGTTAATATCATTACCTATTGATTTAATAGCTGATATGAAATTATTCAATAACTTGCCTAACCTATTCCCTTCATTGCCACTCTGCGGCTGAACGTTAGGAGCAACAGGATATGTAGACTGTGCCTTCGTATTCGCTTGGGTTCTCTCTTGATAAGGAACATAAGACGGCCCTGGAGGTAATGAAGGGCCGTTATTCTTTGGCTTATTAGTACCAAACAGTCTTGCAAACCATGACTGGTTCTTATCCTTCTGTTCATCAGGTACAACTATAGGCTGTGAAGGGTCTACATCAGCATTGTAGTTAACTTTATTTATATTCTTTTCAACCAGGTTGCCATTGCTATCTTTAGTAATGACCATATGTTCCCATGGGTAATGTCCATTTCTCTTCTTATAGCTTTCAGCTTGCTCTAAAGGGGAAATATCATTTGTCTCCTTCTCATATGCACGTACAGCACTCATTTTTGCATTCCATTGCTCTTGAGGTGTCATCTTATTATACTTTTTAGCCATCTTAAAACCCCCTTATTAGCTTACTCATTGAATTTTATATAGTTTCTATATTGCTGAAGCAGCCTCTGATAGCCAGACTGTCCATAATAATTAATGTATGGTTGCGGATTATTCAACAGATAATCATATGCTGCCTGAGGGCCGGACTTTCTCTCTATCGTGTCCAGGTCTCCCAATAGCTGATATTTCTTTATTTCAGAGCTGCTCATTGTCAGACCGTTACTGCTCTTGTATCCACCAGATGAGGTTGTTCCGGATCTGCTACTGCTTCCACCGCTTCCACTTCCGCCTCCGCTCAAAGCTCTTTGCTTTTCAAGATTAAACTCTTGCTGCCACTGGCTGTCTGACACTGTATCTCTGTTCTTTTGATAATCAAATGCATTTTGCCTGTATCTGTTATCTATATCCCGCTGAAGTAGTTCATTATTTAATTGCTGCTTGGCCAGAGTATCATTTCCGTTCAATAAACCTGTAAGCTGTGCAGACTGTAAGGCATTATTATAATCATTCTGCTTCAGTGTCTGCATTTGTGCTGAGATCTGCGAATTTTTATCTCTATCCATCTGTTCAAGTGTGTCAGCCAAGCTTGAGCCAACATTAGCTATTTGCGTATCAACGTTATTTAAAGCATTTGAACGGTAATTTTCAATCGTATTTAAAATACGGTTATTTGTATTATTTATGCCGGCAAGTCCTGATGTTGCGATTGTGCTTCTTGCTAATCCTCTAGAATTAACATTGTTATTAAAGTTATTTTGGTTCAAAAAGTTTTGCCTGTTTTGGTTTTCGGCCTGTTCATCATAACTATCATTTATACTGCTCTTTGAGTTCTTCAGAGCTGTTATTTTTGACTTTGCTGCATTCTTGGCAGCTTGGACATTAGCATTGTATGTTGGATTTATAATATCCTCCGCCATATTCTGATAGTCATTGTAACCTGATACTGCATTCGCTGTTGCAGCACGGTCAGGGCCCCACAACCTCAATGCACCATTTGTATTTACATCAGAGCCAATACCTTTGTTCGCTCCTGCACCGCCTATGATAATATCATCCTTTGTAAAGGTGGTTTTATATGGGTTTATAGTATCTGTACGGACAATATTGTAATCCGGATTATCGAAAAACTTCTGTCTTATGCTTGCATCTCCATTGTTTAGCAGATTGCTGTAATCATCAGGCGCAATATAGACATTACGCTTTGTCATTTGTGGCTTCCTCCTTCTTTACATTTTTACTCTTTTCTAATTCTGTATTATATGCATTAAGCTCTGAGGCAACAACTTCCCTTGCTTTAGCTTCAGCAGCTTCATAGAGCTCATTAACTATCATGCTTTTAACCGAAATTGGCAATGGTGAAGAATTAAGTACCCTTGTCAATGTAGTTTTAAGTTCTAGGACCTGAATATTAAACGGCTTATCCATATAAAAACCTCCTTTTAAGATATTGGCGTATAATCACCATCAACATAAACACCAGCAGCCCCATCCTCTATAACAAAGTAATTGCTTGAATCAAATTTAAGCCTTATTCCTGTACTAGTGGCTTCTATATATGAGCCTGAATCGCCAAAGTACACTCTGCTGGCATTCAAATGAGTTGTTCCATCAACATTTAATCCACCACTTATTGCTGCTGAATCTGATAAATCCAAATAACTACTTATATTTAAATAATCCGACGATATATTAATATCGCCGCCAGCACTTATATTGATATCATAATCAGCATCTAGTTCAAGATTATCGGATACCATTCCAATAAGGCATCTTTGATAATCATTATAATCGTAAAATTTAAGGCTACCAGTTGACATATCTATACATTTAAAGCCACCATTGTATGTTATAAAAGCATCATTATCCATCTCTGCACGGACATCTCTTGTAGATGTTCGTATAACGAACCCCGTCAAAGTGCCTGCCGTAATCTGATTAGCATATATCTTGCCAGTGACAATATAATCTTCACCGAGGATTGTGGTTAAAGCAGTATTTGTTACAAAGTCTTGAATAGCATTGTTCAAATCTGTCTCAGTTGGATAACTTGCAAGCAATGTATCTAAATTACTGTTTGTAACGAAATCAGGAACATTCTGTACTTGTGACCAGCTAATAATTGCATCAGGCCCCATTGTAACGTTCTTGCCTACTTCGAGTTCGCCGGCTTTTATCTTATCCGCAGTAATAGAGCCAGCCTTTATCTTCCGGCCTGTTATGGCTTCATCCTGGATGTCGGCAGTATCTATATTACCGAAAACCTTTAGCCACAATATCCTGAAGTTATCATTTAAGTTTTGCAGACTTCTAGGAGTTATATCATTAATGTTTTTTCTTACGTATCCCATAGGTTCACCCTCTAATCGATGTCAATAGTACCGACAAATTGAGGCTGCTTGATTTCAAAATATGAGCCATTGACATTTTCAAACTTAAATGCAATACGCCGCCCTTCATTCATTAAATCACGCTGAATTACTTTTTCTTGGCCTGAAAGACTTACAACAATGCTCTCAGTACGTTCCTCTGTAATCACAGATATTTTTACTTGCCCATCGCCCTTGCATATGAAATTAACAGCATCAAAGCTGAATACCTTGTTTGCAAGAAACACCGTACCAGTAGTATAAGAGGACGCTATAGGCTGATCACCATAAGTATCCCCGATATTGTACTCATACAATATTCCATTTCCATCTGCGTATATAAGCCTCTCGCCCAGTTCAAGGAAGGTAGAAATATTCATGCCTCTTTTAACCATGAACGTCTTTTTATTTATGTCATATTCAAATATCATATTTGGCACCGTACTTGAACCTTCCGGCATGGCTAAAATATATTTATCCTTGAACACAATTCCGACAGAGTTGTCTATTGCTGCCTTATTAACTTTTGAAAATTCCTCTTGAATGGCCGGAGTAAGGTCTGCGTCTCCTGTCCCTCCCAAGTACATGAATACACCGCTGCTTGTAGCCCAGAATGCCACGTTGCGTCCAGCCGATATAGTCTTGTCCAGTATATGCCCATTCATCTCACTAAACACTTGTATCAATTCGAAATTGCCTGGGTATGTACCAAATATCCTATGCACGGTCTTTGTCTTGAATATGAGCAAGTCATCCCACAGGTTGCGCAGCCCTATAATTTGCCCTCCATCCCAAGTAGGGATGTCAATATATCCTCCATGCTGATTTACTTCTATCTCATCGGAAGGAGCTGTCCAATCATCAGGATCCATGTCTTTAGAAAAGTATATTCCTTTGTTATCAGCGCCCCATACACGTTCTTTATACAAAGTTATATATTTGAATACAGGAGCAAGCGATGTACATTCCGCCTCTGAACTATGAGTTGAACCATCGCCATCCAACCAATTCAATATACTGCCATCAGGATTATGTATAGCTGCACGGTTTTTTAAGTTTCTGAATATACTCCCGTCATATACCTTTATAGGATCAACACCATTAGTAAATATGAGTATCTCATCCATATCCTTCTGATAGTTGATATATCTCATATCACTTGATTGAAGTCCAGTTAGTATTGCACTCCCCCATGAAGAGCCTGTCAATTTGTATATATTACCTTCAGAGACGGCCAGGATTGAACCTGTGCCGCCTTTGAAGTGAGCCATAAGTGATGTTATGTTTGTGGCAAGCTTGGCTGTATTATAGACAGTTGAACCTTTGCATCTTTTTAATACGCCGGAACTAATATCACAATTTTGTGCTGATGAAGCATATTCCAGCCCTGTAAGCACATTATCAAGTGACTGATTTATACCATTAAATTTGCTTATCGCCAATTCCGGTGGCTTACTTTGTTTAATATTCGGATACCTTATCATTTACCATCCCTGCCCTACATGATTATTATCCAATATATCTCCGGCATGTATTTTTTCTTCAAGTGCCGTATATAATGACAGCCAATAACTTGCCTTATCGTACTTTCTATTAATTTGATAGTGCATAAATGCTGCCCAATAGCTGAATATTATCGGCTGCAACCTTGATTCAGGTATTGGTATTTCATCATTCACTGATGTTATGACTTCGGGAACATAGTAATAAGAAACTGTCTTAATATCCGTATCCCTTGAGAGGCACTTTATTATGCCGTCCTCACCCATTGTCCAAGATACCTTATCTCCGTTTTTATCCTTTATGCTCTTTATAGCGAGGAAATTATATGCCAGTCCATTAACATCAATGGTTGTCAGCTCCTCTGTAGTCCATAAAAGCCTTCTTGATGTTGCAAGTTCAATAATTTTATTGTTTATGCTCTCCATAAGCTCATTTTTTAAAGTGTTGGCCGCATCATCAGTTAGATATGCCCCTTTGTAACTATCACCTGAAGCAAACAGAGTGGATTCAGATTTTATAAATCTTGCAGCTTCTCTTATTGCCTTGTCCATTGTCCACATAAAATCACCCCGTTATGCAGCATAAGCCTGTCCGGTTATGGTCTGGTATTCCTCCGATGTTATCTTGCCTTCGCTTACCCATGTCCCCATTTGAGCCAAGTCTTGAGTTATCCCGTAATACTCTGCATAGGTTATCTTGTTACCTTCAACCCATATAACCAATTTTGCATTATCAGCCCACCCATGCTCATAAGCATATTGACACCATTCAAATGTAGTCATTATATAACCTCCTTCACAATTAACTGAGTTTGTAAGTCAAATAACTGATTGCCTAAATCATTGTTCATATTTTGAGACTCTATTAATTGAGTTTGCGCATCAAATAGCTGTGCACCCATGTTGTCCCTTTCTTCCCTTGCAACTATTACATCTGTTTGAGCATTAAACAGTTGCTCTCCCAAATTATTGGCTGCATCTTGCAGCTTTTGTATATCTGACTT
>ENA-UOOI01002435-UOOI01002435.1-fermentation-metagenome-genome-assembly--contig:-NODE-2435-length-16189-cov-4.105492_pt1 | contig 16189 bp, 12 predicted proteins | sample MGYA00245779_ERZ724027 | MGnify/ENA primary metagenome ERZ724027 (study PRJEB28704, sample SAMN03018318) | fermentation metagenome | biome: anthropogenic terrestrial biome; feature: soil; material...
TAACAGACTCTAAAAATTTTCCGCTAATTGCTCTTTCCATAATATTTTTCAAATATAAAATATGTATCATCCATTTCATGGGCATATATTATCTTTAAATATTATGGATAATCTCTTTATGGTTTAAATATAATATTCTATGACAATAATTACCATAAAGAGGTGAGATTATTGGATATATCTGTAAGGATTCCTGTATGCAATATTATAGCATGTGAGAATATTACAAATAGCAACGGCAAAAAGATGTATATCTGCAATCCATTTACTGCTGCGGCCAGGGCAAATATAAAGAAGTTTTATACATATACGATTATTCAGGGAATACCAAACGGATTAGTAATATTTAAAATAATGATTACCGATCCTTTTGGAAACATTGTTAAAGAAACAGAAGAGAGCATAGTGCTGGCTGAAGAAAATATCATAAGAGTGAAAACGCTATGGATGAACATAAATTTTGATAATACCGGAGAATATAAGTTTGCCGTGCTTATCAAATGCAATAAAGGCTTTGAAATTACAGGTACCGCATATCTTAATGTAATGTGATTTTATAGCATTCACTGGAATTGAAGTAACCTAAATCTATTTTGCATAAAGCGACTGATATAGGGCATACTTTTCTTATGGTAGTATTTGGATAAAAAGCAGCAAGGCTGCTTTTTATTTTGAATTTTTGAGGTGAAAAGCATGAATGATAGTGAATGGTATAATTTAAAAAACAATCATGTGTTAAAAAATCTGAACAGCAACGTGAATGGATTGGCAGATGAGCAAGTAAAGCTTCGGCAGGGCAAATACGGCCTGAATCAGTTGAATCCTAAAAAGGGCAAGTCCATATGGAAGATGCTTGCCGAACAATTTTCAGATGTTCTTGTAATAATATTGATAATTGCAGCGGTTATTTCAGGCATGCTGGGGGAAATAAGCGATTCCATCGTCATACTGTTTGTCGTCGTACTCGATGCCGTCCTTGGCATCATCCAGGAAGACAGGGCTGAAAAATCACTGGCTTCCCTTAAAAAGCTTACATCACCTATGGCAGTTGTAAGAAGGCAGGGGAAAACGTTTAAGATTCATTCAAAGGATCTCGTGATAGGTGACATAATAAATCTTGAAGCCGGAAACTTAGTACCTGCTGATTGCAGGATTATGGAATCATTTAATTTAAAGGCTGAGGAGTCTTCTCTTACCGGAGAATCGGTGCCCGTTGAAAAAATTTCTGAAGTAATAGATGAAAGAAATATACCTCTTGGCGATAGAAAAAATATGCTTTTCGCATCATCGTTGATAACATATGGAAGATGTACTGCTGTAGTCACGGAAACCGGGATGCATACGCAGATAGGCAGAATTGCCGAAATGATCCAGGAAGATGACGACAAGCTCACACCGCTTCAGGAAAAGCTTGAAGAGCTTGGTAAGGTTCTTGGCATCGCCGCTATACTTATCTGCGCGACAATATTCGTTATAGGCATATTGCAAAAAAGGCCCTATTTCAGTATGTTTATGACATCTGTAAGCCTCGCTGTTGCAGCGATACCTGAGGGGCTTGCCGCCGTTGTGACGATTGTACTTGCAATAGGCGTGCAGAGGATGATAAAGAAAAATGTAATAATACGAAAATTGCCGGCAATAGAGACCTTGGGCAGTGCAAGCGTTATATGTTCCGATAAAACAGGCACGCTGACGCAGAATAAGATGACGGTAATGAAGATATTTACAGATAATAAATTGCTGGTACCTAAGCAGATTGTGACCGATAAAAATACAGGTATGATGTTTAAGATAATGGCTCTTTGCAACGATTCAAGCATTTATAAGGAGAACGGGATAGTAAAATCAGTCGGGGACCCTACGGAAACGGCGCTCGTTGAATTTTGCGACAAGTTCGAAATAGATAAAAAAGAATATGATATAAAGTATAAAAGAGTAGGGGAGATTCCGTTTGACTCCGAAAGAAAGCTTATGACTACGATAAACGAATTTGATGGGAAATATAAAGTCCTTGTAAAAGGCGCTCCCGATGTGCTTTTAAAAAGATGCAAGTTTATTTTAGATGAGAATGGAATAAGGCCTTTGAATGATGATGACGTTAAAAAAATCAAAGATGCCAACGAATCCATGGCAAGGGATGCTTTAAGGGTGCTAGCAGCAGCATATAAGGATTTGGATGCTCTACCGGAAAGCAAAGACAGCAAGGCTCTGGAAAATGATCTTATCTTGGCGGGGCTTATAGGGATGATGGATCCTCCCAGAGAAGAAGCTAAACAAGCTGTCGATATATGCAAGAAGGCCGGGATAATACCCGTTATGATTACAGGGGATCATGTAACGACTGCAGTGGCTATAGCCAAGGAGCTGAACATACTTGATGACAGACATGAAGCTATAAGTGGGGAAGAACTTGATGGCATTCCGGATGAAGAACTTGCATCCGATATTGAAAAATACCGCGTATATGCTAGGGTGTCACCGGAACATAAGGTTAAAATCGTAAAGGCATGGCAAAGCAGGGGATATATCTGTGCCATGACAGGCGATGGGGTAAATGATGCGCCGGCCTTAAGGAAGGCAGACATAGGAGCGGCGATGGGCATTACCGGGACGGATGTCGCTAAGGAAGCTTCTGATATGGTAATTACAGATGACAACTTCGCAACGATAGTCTCAGCAGTAGAAGAAGGAAGAACGATATTTTCAAATATAAAAAAATCCATACATTACCTTTTATCATGTAATGCAGGGGAGATTATAACACTGCTTATTGCCACAATCATGGGCTGGGAGGAGCCTTTGATACCTATACATATTTTATGGATAAATCTTATAACTGATTCGCTGCCTGCGCTGGCTCTTGGACTGGATCCCAAGGAAAAGGATATAATGGACAGGAAACCCAGAAAACCAGAAGAAGGCTTTTTCTCAGGTGGAATAGTTACCAGAATAATTTTCGGCGGATTGATGATAGGAGCCGTTTCTTTGTTTGCATATTCGATAGGACTCAGGGATAATTTAAAGACTGCTCAGACTATGACATTTGTGGTGCTTGGAATGTCGCAGCTTGCACATGCGTATAATGTAAGGTCCGATAAAAAATCGCTATTTAAAATAGGACCGTTTTCAAATAAGTATCTTGTCGCCGCGACAACATGCTCGGTGATTTTGCAGCTTTTGGCAGTAATTGTTCCGGCATTCAGAAGCATATTCAAGGTTGCATCCCTTAGTTTATTGGAATGGATTGCTGCTGCCGTGCTTTCATTTATGCCTGTGATTATTGTTGAGATAAGAAAGGTTGTAACAAGATAAATATTATCTTCTAAATGTTTATCAAGTAGAATGGGGGCAATAATATAAACGGCATCAAATATTTTATGTATTTTTGCTCCATTTGGAGTGAAAATGCTCGCCAAAATAAACAAAAATAAATATTTATTTTGAAATAGCGGGAAATAATATTATTCAAATCTGCATATACCCTTTTGGCGAGCATGGCTCATAATTTAAATGGGAGGAAATATTATGATAAATAGCATGATTGTCAATCGCGAACGTGTCGGGGATTTGTATAAACTGAAATTGGAAGTACCCGAGAAGGAATACTATGAAATATATAAAAGTTTAGATGATTCAGCAGCAGAAGACATAATAAATCAGTACAGGTCATACTATGGGGATGACGGAAATTTTTTCAATGCCAAAATACATCACAATAAGAATCTACACATAATCAGGATAACATGTGATATCGATTACCAAAATGGAGTTCATACAGCGCAGTTTAATATGCCGGCACATCTGGGCGATATAAAATAGAATGCAAAGGATATTATTTTGGGCCTTCATGTTTTACAGCATGGGACTTATTTTTGGCGCTGCCTTAAGACCGTTTTCATATATATTTTTAATTTCAAGCATATTTTTACTGATTCTATCAATAGCATATTATATAAAAGGCAGAAGAACATTTTACCTTTTATATCTGCTTGTCTTATCTCTTGGAATGTTCTATTATCCATACAAATTGAACAATTTAAACAGGTTGCATGATAGGTTTAAGGGTAAGGATGCCATGTTGTACGGACAAATATCCGATGAAGTTTCAATTAAGGACAGACTTAAAAAATACATATTGCATGTGGATAGAATCGAGATTGGCAATGTTATTTATAGATGCAAAAGTGAAGTACAGGTGATAGATTTCAGGAATACAAAAAGTTACGTCACACCTTATAAATATATAAAAATAGATGGGACATTTGAAGAATATAAGCCTTATAAAAATATAGGAATGGACAATTATAGCGATTATCTATTGAGGCATGGTGTTTTCGGAACATTTACCGCAAACTATTCTAAAGACATAAATCCTGAAAAATGTTCGAAAAGGTTTTTAGAGCAGATAGCATACCGCATCAAAGAAAGAGCAGAAAGCAGGCTGATGCCGGTGTTAGATAAAGAATCATACGGCATGATGAAGGGGGTACTTTTTGGCGATACCGAAGGCTATGACAGAGATGATTATGAAGCATTTAAAAAATGCGGGATTGCTCATATATTTGCAGTATCAGGATACAATATATGGCTTATTTATTTTATCCTGAGCAATGTATTATTTTTCCTGGGAAATAATAGCAGACTGAAATCATATATAATAATCTTCTTCCTTATGCTGTATACAGTCATGACGGGGCTCACGCCATCGGTCATGAGGGCGTTTGTAATGGCTTCCATAATAATTGCAGGTAAATTGATGAACAAACATGCCGATTCCCTGACATCGCTGTCACTATCCGGCTTTATCATATTAACTGTAAATCCTCTGCTGATCATGGATATCGGTTTCATACTATCATTTGTTTCGGCAGCGTCTATCATATTGATATTGCCGCGCATGGAAAAGATTAAAATGCCGATACACGGTAAAATCAAGGATGTATTCCTGGTGACTCTGTCGGTACAGATAGGGATATTGCCCGCTATAACATATTATTTTAACAATTTGCCTTTGCTTTCCATACCGGCAAACATGATTATCATGCCTGTTGTATCCGTCTTTACAGTTTCAGGCATCGTTTTTTTGGTATTCAATTTCGCTTTTATGGGAGCTTATGTAAATTTTATAGCTCACATGATTTTATGGTTCACCAGGTTTATAAACACTATTCCTTATTCTAACCTCAATACGATATCTCCGAATATTTTAGAAATAATGCTCTACTATATATTTGTGCTGTGTGCTTTTAAAATAATAATAATTAAAAAAGAATACAGAAAGGTGCTGTATTATGCTTTGTCGATTGTATTTGCCATGTCCATCATATACGATTCGATTTCCGGGAAGCTTAAAATAAGCTTTATAGACGTCGGACAGGGCGACAGCATTTTAATCACGACGCCTGATAGAAAGGAGATACTTATAGATGGGGGAGGGAAGCCTGTATCCGAATATTCAAGCATCGATATAGGAAATGAAGTCGTAATGCCTTTTCTTTTAAAACATGGTATAAACAGGATTGATATGGTTATATCTACGCACAGCGATTATGACCATCTGGGAGGATTATATGCGGTTATGAAAAACTTTCCGGTTGGATATTTTGTTAAGTCGGATATGGGCAGTATCGATGGCTATGCAGATATTTTCGAAAAATGTCCTGTTAAACAAAGCAAGGTTATAAATATAAAAACAGGAGATGAGATATCGGCAGGAAAATATGTAAAGTTCTTTGCCCTGAGCCCTTCGAAAAAACAGTATGATGAGAATGATTCATCCATCGTACTCAAGCTTGTTTATAGAAATTTTTCAGCGCTGTTTACAGGCGATATAAGCGATAAAATAGAGAGCGGCTTATTAAAAGAAGATATACATGCCGATGTATTAAAAGTCCCCCATCATGGGAGCAAAACTTCGTCAAGCCAGGCTTTTTTGGACAAAATAGATCCAAAAGCTGCGGTAATATCCGTCGGGAAAAATTCATTCGGGCATCCTTCACCGGTTGTTTTAAAAAGGTTAACTGATAAAAAAGTCGAATTGTTCAGGACGGATAAGCAAGGGGAAGTAGATATAACTACAAACGGGAATTCATTTAACATAAGGACCGCTGTGGCTCATTGAAAGGAGTCGGCTATTGAGTTATAATATTGCCATATAATACTAAGGATACAGGGTGGTAAAATTGGCGGATATAAAAAATTACAGGTCGTTACTATCTGATCTCGATAGGGGCAGATTTAAAAATGTTTATCTTTTTTTCGGCCCTGAGACTTTTCTTATCAATGATGCGGTAAAAAGATTCATTGACAAATTTGTAAGCAATGATTTTAAAAATTTGAACTTTATAAGGCTTAATTATAACTCCATAGATTTCAATGATATTGTCAATGCCTGCGAAACTCTTCCATTCATGGATAAAAAAAAGATAGTGGTTGTTGACGACTGCAGTTTTTTTAAATCTTCAAGGACCGATAAGGATACAGCTTCCGATAAACACTCACCGGGTATAAGCAAGTATATACCCGGTCTGCCCGATACTACCATTTTGATACTTATAGCGGGCGCTGAAGTTGATAAGAGATTAAAAGCATATAGTGCAGTTAAAAAAATTGGAGATATCGTAGAGTTCAGCCCGTTAAAGGGTCAGGAAATGGCCATGTGGATTGAAGGAAGATTGAAAAGTCAAGGTAAAAAAATAAGCGGCGCTGATGCTTTTTATTTTAGCGAAAGGGTTTTAGATTCATTATTTGATGCCGAAAACGAGATTCAGAAGATGTGCGCTTATGTAGGCGAGCGGATACAGATAACAAGAGATGATATAGATGCCCTGGTGCCAAAATCCCTTGAAGCAAATGTTTTTCAATTGGTAGATTCCATATCGGAGAAAAATACTGGTAAAGCCCTTTATTTGTTCAATGAGCTTCTTTTGGATTCGGAACCTATCCCCTTGATACTTGCGATGATCATAAGGCAGTACAGGCTTCTTTTGCATACAAAACTTCTATCGGCAAAAAAACTTTCAAGCCAGGAAATTGCAAACAGGCTTTCTGTAAGATTTTTTGTATGCAGCAAGCTGCAAAAGATCATAAAAAGATATACTGAAAGCGACATTCAAAAAAGGCTGTACAGGTGTTTGGATACCGATGCGGCTATAAAGTCCGGAAAGGCGGATCAGAGAATCGCAATAGAGACACTTATTGTGGAATTTTCAAGATAGAACAGCACCTTTTGCTTCATATTGATGAAACCTAAAATAAAAAAAGCCGTAAATCGGCTTTTTTACTGTGAAACTGCTTTATTCAACTTTAAAGATAATTTGGATTTTTTCCTTGCAGCCGTATTGCGATGTATAACACCCTTTGCGGCGGCTCTGTCTATAACATGACTTACTCTTGGAAATAACTTTTTTGCTTCGTCCATATTACCTGCAGCCACATACTCATCAAACTTTTTAACTATGGTTTTAACGCTTGATTTTACCATTCTGTTTCTCAATGTTTTCTTTTCAGTTATCTTTATCCTTTTTATAGCTGATTTTATGTTTGCCAATACATTCACCCCCTCTGTCATATTTTTTACCTGGATCATCTGACTTATTCAAAGAACGTATGCCTTCTATAGCAGCAGATTGGGGAAATCCACAATATACTAATTTTTCAACGCCTATTATTATAACATTAAAAATTTGTGGCTGCAAGCTTTAGAATTTACAAAACTTGAATCTGTCGAATGAGTGTTCAAAATAACATAAGTTCATATTACGAATCGAAGATTTGCATGGATGCATAAATATTCTTCAAATATAAAATATGCACCTTAAGAATGTATATTTTTCTTTTGGTATAGTATTGCACGCTATGGAAAAAATATATATAAATATAAAGTATCTACGGAGGGCAAAAACATGTTTAGTATAAGAACGGATCTTGCATTAGAGGCAAGAGAAGCATATAGCAAAGAAAACAAGGGAGAAATACCAGGTGTCGAGGTAGATGTAAAAAAAGAAGAAAACCTTACAGCGACTACTGTTAAAGTGGTGGATAAAAGAGGAGAAAAGGTTATCGGAAAACCTATGGGAACATATATAACCATCGAAGCACCAGAGCTTAAGAATTTTGATCAGGAGCTTTTAGATGATACGAGCAGATACATGGCGAGAGTTCTTGAACCGTTGATTAAGCTTGATAAAGATAAGACCGCCATGGTCGTAGGGCTTGGGAACTGGAATGTAACTCCCGATGCATTAGGACCTAAAGTCGTTTCGAGGCTCATGATTACAAGGCATCTAAAGCAGATGATGTCCCATGATATCGATGATGGCATAAGGCCCGTATGCGCACTTTCGCCGGGAGTACTGGGGATTACTGGAATCGAAACAAGCGAAATAATACAGGGTGTCGTAAATAAGATAAAGCCGGATATCGTCTTGGTTGTCGACTCGTTGGCATCAAGGAAACTATCGAGAGTAAGCACGACGATACAAATTGGGAATACCGGCATAAGTCCGGGATCGGGTGTTGGCAACAAGAGAATGGGTCTGACGCAGAGCATACTCGGTGTTCCCGTAATAGCCATTGGCGTGCCAACTGTCGTAGACGCCGCCACGATGGCCAATGATACGATAGATCTTGTAATCGACGATCTTATCAGGCAAACGGAAAAGGGTAAGGAGTTTTACAATATGTTAAAAAGCCTGAATAAAGATGAAAAGTTCCAGCTTATACAGGAAGTGCTTTCACCATATGCAGAGAATTTAATGGTTACTCCTAAGGATGTTGATTCCATTATAGATAATATTTCAAAGATAATCGCAAATGGGATCAATATCGCTCTTCATCCTTCCATAGATATCAAAGATGTAAACAGGTATATCAATTGATCTTAAAATATAAAATATACCCATGAAGTGAACTGACTGCAAGCTGCAGGGAGCCTTCGGCAAATGTCAGGTTTATTTTATATCATATATGCTGCTAATTATGAATATATTTTCTAAAGGATACAAATGGTGAGGTGGCATATATGATAAATAGAAAAATATATACTCTGTCCAATTTTAAGATGTATGCGTTGATTATTTTTTTGCTGCTGGGAGCATTTTTACTGATTAGAAAGCCACCGATAAATATAACTGCCGGATTGCCCAAGATCGACGTCGAAGGCCAAGAGGACAATATATATAAAATAATAATCGATAAAACCATGCCGATGCTTGATATAAGCATGCAGGAAGATTCTGATAGCAAATTGCCTCAATTCATAGGAAATATTTTTTCAAAATATATATCAAAAATAGATGTATCAAATCCCAAAAACTATCTTAAGTCGGAAATACCACTGCTTGGGCTTACGAATACCAAGCCTTTTAGTGCAAGCATTGCGGCAAGATCAGGAAGTGTAATAAACGCTAAAGGAGACAACCAAGAAAATAAAAACAATAATGAAGTGATTAAAAACAGCGTAAATTTCCCTGACAAGCCTCTGGAAAATGTCAAGATCAACGCCAGCAAGCCGGAAGTTATTATTTTCCACACCCATACTGATGAAAGTTTTACTCCGTCAGCCAAATACAAGTTCAAACTGATAGGAGATTATTATTCGGCAGATAAAAATTATAACGTATGCAGGCTTGGGGAAGAAGTTAAAAACTATATAGAGAAATATTATGGCATAGCTGTCGCACACGATACTACGGTAAATGATATGACAAACGGGGTTCCAAACCGGAGCGGGAGCTATAACAGGGCAAGGCCTGTCGTTGAATCGCTTATAAAAAAATATCCTGAAGCGAAGTTCATAATCGATCTGCATAGAGATGGCGTGACTGATAAAAGCGTTGTAACTGCAAACATAAGGGGAGATCAGGTTGCAAAGACGATGATTGTATTAGGCAAGGGGAATCCACACTGGCAGGAAAATTACTTTACCGCATCAAAGATAAGCCAGAAGATGGAACAACTTTATCCAGGCCTTTTTAAGCGTATAGATTATGCAAATAAGTCTATATATAATCAGGATATCTCCAATAAGATGATACTCATAGAAGTAGGCGCACAGCTCAATACTTTAGACGAGGCAATCGTTTCTGCAAGGATGCTTGCACGTTCAATAGGAGAAGTCCTTAAAGCCGATTAGTTTTATGCGTATTAAATTGACTAAGGATGCGTTAAGATTATTGAAATAATATTTTTCAGATATAAAATTGTACCCGATAACCAGAATCTATTTCTTATGACGGCGGATGTTTAAAAATAGTAAGTATACTTTGTGTGCACTTTGCAGAAAAGGTGCACGTTTTTTTTGCTGTACCCTTAAATGGGTCCATATTCTTCAAATGATCTTTATACACCCTCCTTAAATTTGCTGTATATTGACACATAACGGTAATTGTTATTATAATTTATTATGATTTAAATTTAATATTTTACTGCAAGGTACAAAATTTGAATCCGGCAAATGAGAGTTTAAAATAACACAGGCTCGAATTACGAATCGGAGTACAATAGTGAATCGGGTGCATATAAGTTATTTCAAGGATATCGTTCCAATATAAAATATACACCCTGTAAAGGAGGAGCAAAAAATGGATAACGATCGTCAAAAGAGAATAAGAAACTTTTGCATAATTGCACATATAGACCATGGAAAATCGACATTGGCCGACAGGCTTATAGAGATGACAGGCACGCTCACAAAACGCGAGATGGATGAGCAGGTGCTCGATAACATGGATATTGAAAGGGAACGCGGGATAACAATAAAAGCTCAGGCTGTAAGGCTTATATACAAAGCCCGCGATGGCAAGGAATATATATTGAACCTTATCGATACTCCGGGTCATGTCGATTTCAATTATGAAGTATCCCGAAGCCTGGCAGCGTGTGAAGGGGCGCTTCTCATAGTTGATGCCACTCAGGGAATACAGGCTCAGACACTTGCAAATTGCTACTTGGCCCTTGAGCATGACCTTGATGTGATTCCCGTTATAAATAAAATAGATTTACCCAGCGCAGACCCTGATGAAACAAAAAAGGAGATAGAAGATATAATAGGACTTGATGCAAAAGACGCTCCTTTGATATCTGCAAAACTCGGCATAGGCATTGACCGGGTATTGAATGCCATAGTGGAAAAAATATCATATCCAAAGGGCGATGAAGATGCGCCGCTTAAGGCTTTGATATTCGACAGCTATTATGACAATTACAAAGGGGTTATTGCCCATATAAGAATTAAGGAGGGCGTCATCAAAACGGGCATGAAAATAAAAATGATGGCGACAGGCAAAGAGTTCGATGTGACAGAAGTCGGTATATTCAGGCCCGATATGGTACCAACAGGGATATTAAGGGCAGGGGAGGTCGGATACGTCGCAGCGAGCATGAAAGAAGTCAGGGATACAAGGGTTGGTGATACGATAACAAGTGCCGAGAGGCCTGCTCTTAAGGCTCTACCGGGATATAGGCCTGCCATACCTATGGTGTTTTGCGGTATTTATCCTGCTGATGGAGCTAAATATAACGAACTCAAGGAATCCCTTGAAAAGCTTCAGATTAACGATGCAGCGCTTTTGTTTGAACCTGAAACATCTGCAGCTCTTGGGTTTGGATTCAGATGCGGATTTTTAGGGCTCCTTCATATGGAGATAATACAGGAGAGGCTTGAGAGGGAATACAACGTTGATTTAGTGACGACGGCTCCAAGTGTAATATATAAAATAATAAAGACGGATGGAACGGAAATGGAAATAACAAATCCTGCAAACATGCCTGATCCGTCGGAGATAAGTTCCATGGAAGAGCCTATTGTAAAAACTACCATAATAACTCCGGCAGATTATACCGGCCCCATAATGGAATTATGTCAGAGCAGGAGAGGAATACTTAAGGATATGCAGTATCTTGAAGAAAAAAGGGTTATGTTTCACTATGAAATGCCTTTAAATGAGATTATTTTTAATTTTTTTGATGCTCTGAAATCAAGGACAAAGGGTTATGCATCCCTTGACTATGAGTTATGCGGTTATAAAAAAGCCGAACTTGTGAAACTCGATATACTGATGAACGGCGAATTAGTAGATGCCTTATCGATGATTGTTCCAAAGGAAAGAGCGTACAACAAGGGAAGAGCTATTACCGAGAAGCTTAAAGAAGTAATGCCGAGGCAGCTTTTTGAAATACCCATTCAGGCGGCTATAGGTTCTAAAATAATAGCCCGCGAAACTGTAAAAGCATTGAGGAAGGATGTGCTGGCAAAATGCTACGGCGGTGATATAACAAGAAAGAAGAAGCTTCTTGAAAAGCAGAAGGAAGGGAAAAAGAAGATGAGGAAGATAGGTACGGTGGAAATCCCTCAGGAGGCATTTATGGCGGTGCTCAAGATAGATTAGGAGGCAAAAGCATGGAAGACATAGGGCTTTATATCCATATCCCATTTTGCAAATCCAAATGTTTTTACTGTGATTTTAATTCATATGCTGGCAAGGAAAAACTTCAGGATGAATATGTAGAATGTCTCATAAGTGAAATGAAGATGAGGTCAAATGTATTAAAAAACAAAAACGTTGTTTCGATATATATAGGCGGAGGCACTCCCACTTATTTGAATCCAGGCGCGTTAAGGAGGCTGCTGCAGTTTATAAAAAGCATGGGGTTTGTAAATATAGAATATTCCTGTGAAGCAAACCCAGGTACGCTGACAGATGAAAAGCTTCATATAATGAAAGAGAACGGTATAAACAGGCTTAGCATAGGGCTGCAGTCTTGGAATAACAAGATACTTGAATTTTTGGGTAGGATACACAGCTTAGAAGATTTTTTAAGCAATTATCAGGTGGCAAGAGCCTTAAAATTCAATAATATAAATATAGATCTTATGTTTTCCATACAGGGGCAGACTGTAGATGAATTTGATAATACATTGGAAAATGTAACGGCATTGAATCCGGAGCATATTTCGTGCTACAGTCTGATTATAGAAAAGGGTACTTTATTTTATGATAAGTATAAAAAAGGCGAGATAAGAGAAATAGATGAAGAAATAGACAGGCAGATGTATTATAACGCTATAGACATTTTAAATGAAAAAGGCTATCACCAATACGAAATATCAAATTTTGCAAGATGCGGTTTTGAATGCAGGCATAATATAATCTACTGGAAGACGAAATCGTATCTTGGAATCGGAGCCGGAGCCCATTCATATCTGGACGGGATGAGGTCGTCCAATGAGGTATTGCCCGAAAAGTATATAAGCAGTATAAAAAAGGGAAAATTGCCTGTATCTCAAAGAGAAGTCCTAACACTTGATGATATGATGGAAGAATTTATGTTCATGGGGCTCAGAATGACAGAGGGAGTATTTTTAAGCGAATTTAAGACAAGATTCAATAAAGATATTTTTGAAATATACGGTAAGCAAATCGAAATGCTGCAAAAATGCAAACTTCTGGATATTAAAGATGGAAGACTTTTTTTAACAAAGAGGGGTATAGACATTTCCAACCAGGTTTTCGTCCAATTTATGTTCTGATTCTGTCCCAAACAAGTTTGCAGATTTTTAAGACTGTGAATCTGGCGAATGGGTGCTCAAAATAACATAAGTTCATATTACGAATTGAAGTAATAGTTTAAAAAGGTATTGACAAAACTATTGGGTAGTGATATTTTTAAAACGTAAATAGTTAGCACTCAATATGAGAGAGTGCTAACAAGTAGAGGTGAGTTTATGGATTTGGATGAGAGAAAGAGGCATATTCTCAAGGCTTTAATAAATGATTATATTGTATCTGCCGAACCTGTGGGGTCCAGGACGATTGCCAAAAGATACAGGCTTGGAATAAGCTCTGCGACTATAAGGAACGAGATGGCAGACCTTGAGGATATGGGATATCTGGAACAACCTCACACTTCTGCGGGAAGGGTCCCTTCAGATAAGGGCTATAGGATTTATGTCGATCAACTTATGGGTGTTGAGAAACTTTCACAGGAAGAAGCTCAATATATAAGGACAAGTATACAAAAAATTGCTATGGGTGAAATAGAAAGAATCATACGGGAAACATCGAAAATATTATCTTTCCTTACGAATTATACTGCGATGGTCATGGCGCCTGAGACAAGAAAAAGCACTTTAAAACGTATTCAATTGGTGTCGATAGATACAACGCATATTGTAGCTATTGCCATTACGAATTTCGGAGTTGTAAAAAGTACAAATATAAGCCTTTCCAAGGCTATAGACATCGATAAACTTGTAGCCATAAACAATCTTTTAAATGATAAGCTGACGGGTCTTACAATTGAAGAGATTAATTTAGAGGTAATAACCAAGATCCAGAGAGAAGTAAGGGGATATAATGAAATATTGAATGAGATATTGCCTATACTTTATGACAGCTTGAAATGTATGGATGATAGAGAAGTTTATCTGGAAGGGAGCTCAAATATTTTCAATTATCCTGAGTATAATGCAATAGAAAAGGCAAGATCCTTCTTGAATATTCTTGACAGAAAGGATATATTGTATAAAATACTTTCATGTGATGACGACGATATAAATATATCCATAGGTCATGAAAACAAATATGATGAAATCAACGACTGCAGCATTATAAGCACTACATATAAAATTGGGGATTATGCTGTTGGAGCCGTTGGTATAATTGGTCCTAAAAGGATGAATTATGCAAAGGTCTTGGCAACGATGGAATACTTTACAACCTGCCTTAACAAAATACTCAAAGACTATTTTGATGGTTAATGATGCGGACATACCTTAAACCTTTGACAATAGGTGTGTCTCATTCATATATAGATTTATAGAGGTGATGATATGACTGAAGAAAAGAATAAAAAAGTCGATAAAGAAAGTGTGTCTGCAGATGATGTAAAAAGTGAAAAAGCAGGAGAAGCTGCAAGCGCAGCTAATATAAAAGATGAAAAAGCAAACAAAGCTGAAGAAGCTGAGGGCAAAAAAGAGGTAGAGTCATCGCAGTCATCAGAAAAGGCAAAGGAAAAGGCCGAAGGTGCAGGCGATAATAAAACAGTTGACGCTCTCAAAGATAAGGTGCAGACATTAGATAGCGAGCTTAAGGAAAAAGATAAACAGCTAAGTCAGTATATAGAACTTGCTCAGAGGATAAAAGCAGAGTTTGATAACTATAAAAAGAGGACTATAAGGGAAAAGGAGCAACTGTATACCGATATATCTGCCAATGTGATTTTAAAATTGCTTCCGGTTGTAGATAATCTCGAGAGGGCTGTTTCATCGGATGCCTCCGACGGGAAGAGCATACTGGAAGGATTAAAGATGATATTGAAACAGATTAAAGATGTGCTCTGCAAGGAAGGCGTAGAGGAAATACAGTCGGTTGGCAAAAACTTCGATCCTAATCTTCATAATGCCGTAATGCATATTGAAGATAAGTCGTATAAGGCCAACACGATAGTGGAGGAGTTTCAGAAAGGTTATAAGTTAAAGGATAAAGTTATAAGACATAGTATGGTTAAAGTTGCTAATTAAAGTTTAAATATATTATTTGCTTTTTAAGGAGGAAAAAATATGGGAAAAGTTATAGGAATAGATTTGGGTACTACATTTTCATGCGTTGCCGTGATGGAAGGTGGAGAGCCTGTTGTAATTCCAAATGCCGAAGGAGCGAGGACAACGCCATCCGTCGTAGCTTTTTCGAAAACAGGAGAGAGGATGGTAGGCCAGGTTGCAAGGCGCCAGGCTATAACTAATCCTGAAAGAACAGTTTATTCGATAAAGAGAAAGATGGGTACCAATTATAAAGTAAATATCGATGGTAAAGAATATACGCCGCAGGAAATATCCGCTATGATACTCCAGAAATTGAAATCAGATGCCGAAAGTTATTTGGGCGAAACCGTCACACAGGCGGTCATTACTGTACCTGCATATTTTAATGACAGCCAGAGGCAGGCTACGAAGGATGCAGGCAAGATCGCCGGGCTTGATGTTTTAAGGATAATAAACGAGCCGACAGCAGCATCTTTAGCATATGGGCTTGACAAAATGGAAACCAATCAGAAGATACTCGTTTATGATCTCGGCGGCGGTACATTCGATGTATCAATACTTGAACTCGGTGACGGTGTTTTTGAGGTAAAATCAACAAATGGTAATACGCACCTTGGCGGTGATGATTTTGACCAGAAGATCATG
>ENA-UOOI01002436-UOOI01002436.1-fermentation-metagenome-genome-assembly--contig:-NODE-2436-length-16182-cov-35.040305_pt1 | contig 16182 bp, 18 predicted proteins | sample MGYA00245779_ERZ724027 | MGnify/ENA primary metagenome ERZ724027 (study PRJEB28704, sample SAMN03018318) | fermentation metagenome | biome: anthropogenic terrestrial biome; feature: soil...
TGACTTGTTGATTTTTTAGGCATGCTCTAAATGAATTTAGCAGCATGCAGCTTTATGTTTTTAGTTTCCAATTAATAAGTATGGACTAGGATTTATGTATTCGCCGTTTTTCATCACGCCAAAATGAACATGAGGGCCGGTCACTCTTCCTGTTGCTCCGGAAAGTGCGATCTTCTGGCCTCCGGAGACTGTATCCCCGACTTTAACAAGCAATTTGTTATTGTGAGCATACAACGTTGATAATCCGCCGCCATGGTCTACGACCACGGCATTGCCGTATCCCCCGTACCATTTGGCAAGTATCACTTTGCCTGAAGCCATAGCATATACGGGTATATTTGTGGTCCTGCCTGTTCCTATATCAATGCCTGAATGGTAAGCTCCCTTCTCGCCTGTTATAGGATCAATCCTATATCCAAAACCAGATGTTATCACCGGGGAAGTCCCCTTAGGATAATCTGATCTTTTTAATATGGCATATTTGCTTCCATCATAGTTTCCCGTATTGCTTTGCAGCGCTTTGATTTCATTTTGCAGTTTCTTTGCCGTAGCTTCTTCTTGATCCATGTATGACTTCAGCTGGTTCATCTGCCTGCTGACTTTTGCCACCAGAGTTTTCCTTTCAGCTTTTTGCTGCTCAAGTTGATTTTTCTTGCTTTCAATAGTATTCTTTTGTGCTAGGAGCTCGGCTTTGCTCTGCTCAAGTTCGGCTTTTTCTTTATCTATAGCTTCCCTCTTTTGCTTCATCTCTTTAAGCATGTCCACATCATAGTCAAGGATTCTTTGCATTATATCCGTCCTGCTCATAAAATCCGAAAAACTCGTTGAATCCAATATAACTTCAAGATAACCATAGGATGTACCGTTTTTATAGATTGCACAGATACGTTTTTTCATCCTTTCATCTTGTTCGTTATAATCTTCAATAGCTTTATTGAGTTTATCAGTAGCACTGTTGATTTTGTCTTGCTCAGCTTCGATTTTGGAATTCATATTTTCGATTTCACTGTTCAAACCCTGTATACTGCTGTCGGTCGTCCGAATCTCTTTCTCTCCGGCTTCAACCTCGTCACCAAGGCTGTCGTACTGTTTTTTTGCACCATTAAGCCTGTTCTGTACCGCATCATACTGGTTCTGCTTGTCAGTCATCTCATCCGCATAAGCTGTAGAGCTGGAAACCATAACCAATGTTAGAATAAGCATGATTGATACTAATTTCTTGCATTTCAAACAATATCAACCTCCCTTACATTTTTTCATAACCCACATGCAGGCCGCTGATTATATGGTCTACAATCAAACATGAAGGAATTTTCTCATAGAAACCATACTGCCCATAGAACCTATGACCATCCCTATGACAATAAATAAAACCGACATATATGGAACGATATCTTCAGGTTCAACAAGTTTGATAATGGCCCAGTTTTTAGCCACAGCATCTACGGCAACCGTATAACCGTAGCTTAACACTATTCCAGCTATTGCGGCACCTATGATCCCAAGCAGTATGCCTTCTATTACGAACGGCCATCTTATAAACCAATCAGTAGCACCTATATATTTCATAATCCCGATTTCTCTTCTCCTCGCGATAACAGTAAGCTTTATAGTGTTTGAAATCAGGAATATGGATACTATAAGAAGCACAACCATAAGGCTTATGCCAAATGTCCTTATAAAACCCGTTATCTTCATAAGTTTGTCCATTAAAGGACGTGCATCGTTTATCTTGTCAATGCCCTTGATATCCTTTAATTTGCTCACCAATCCGTCCACATATTGAGGGCCTTCCATCCTTATTATATATGAGTTTGGCATTACTTTGTTAGCATCGATGCCTGCCACCAAATCACCGTTATTCCCAAGCTGCTGCCTAAAGTTTTCAAGCGCCTGCTGCTTTGTTTCAAACGATACATCGCTGACACCATCCGAATTTTTAGCTATGGACTCTATCTCACTTTTTTCATCATCCGTAATGTCATCCTTTAAAAACACCTTTATCTCAACGCCGGCCTCTACATCTTGCATATAGAAGTTCACATTTTCCATTGTTATGAAAAAAATGCCAAGTATCAAAAGGGAAGCCATAACCGTACTTACAGATGCAATGCTCATCATCTTATTCCTTGCAATGCTCTTTAGCCCTTGCTTGAAATAATATCCTACCGATCTAATCTTCATAACCGTATGCACCCCTCTTCTGGTCTCTTACCATCACACCCTTTTCGAGCGCAATGACCCTTTTTTTCATTTTGTCAACAATGTCCCTTGCATGGGTTGCCATGAGGACGGTTGTCCCAGAACGATTTATATCATTTAAAATATCCACTATCTCAAACGCTGTATCCGGATCCAAATTTCCGGTAGGCTCGTCCGCAATCAGCACAGCAGGATTGTTCACAAGAGCCCTTGCCAGAGCCACTCTCTGCTGCTCTCCGCCTGATAACTGGTTAGGATACGAACTTGCTTTTGAGCTTAAGCCCACCATGCTTAATACCATTGGTACCCTTCTTCTTATATCCCTGGCCGAAGCTTGGATTACATGCATTGCAAAAGCTACGTTTTCATATACAGTAAGGTTCGGCAGCAACCTGAAATCCTGGAAAACCGTACCGATAGTCCTCCTGTAATAGGGTATTTGCCTATGTTTTAACTTTGATACATCTATATCATTTACAATTATTTTCCCGGATGTTGGTTCATACTCCCTAAGCAGCAATTTTATAAATGTAGACTTTCCCGCGCCGCTGGGTCCTACCAGGAATACAAATTCACCTTTATCAATAACCAGGCTTATATCTGAAAGTGCTATTGTGTTTTCCGAAAACACTTTAGATACGTTTTGCATTTCTATCATTAGACTAACAGCTCCTGTATTTTCGACATATATTTATAAACATCTATGCAGATATTATACCATAACAAAACTATCGATAAAAGGGAACATGTTTCCTCTTTTTGAGTTGGAATATTAAAACATAGTCATGACTTTGTACGGATTTATTCGCTATCTATCCTTTTAAAGCCTTCACCCAATACCTCATGCGCATCGCTCACTGTAATAAAGGCTTTGCGGTCCACCTGTTTTATATATTCCCTCATTCTTATGAATTCTCTCCTGCTTACCACAGTATATATAACCGTTGAATCCTTGCCTGAATATCCTCCCTGCCCTTTAAAAAAGGTCACCCCGCGGCCAAGCTCATTCATTATGTATTCCGAAATCAAATCATACTTGGATGTCATTATGAATACCTGCATCGCTATATTGACACCGGCTATAACATAATCTATCACAAATCCATTGAACGCTACTGAAAGGAGTGCATAAAGCCCCTTTTGGATTCCAAATGCGATAGAAGCAAAAAAAGTGACTATAAAATCTGTTATTAAAAGGGATCTGCCTATATTGATATATGCATATTTATTGAGGACTTTAGCTAAAATATCGGTTCCGCCTGTCGAGGCATCATGATTGAAAATAATAGCCATGCCTATGCCCGACATAGCGGTTCCTATTATGGTGGCCAGGAGCAAATCATCTGTAAGCTGCTGCCTTACCGGGAAAAAGCGCTCAAGAAGCATTATTATACCTGAAAATCCCAAGCTGGCATAAATGGTCTTTATTCCAAAGCTGTTTCCTAATGTTATGAATGCGACAATAAGCAGAGCTCCGTTCATGACGAGAATCAATAACCCTACCGGTACCTGCGGAAAATACTTATTTATCACCATTGCAATTCCCGACACTCCGCCGGCCGCAATGTTGCCAGGGATCAAAAAAAGATGAAGCGCCAATGCGACAACAATAATACCCGCAGTGATTATCACATATTCTTTTATGGTGTTTTTCACTGACTCACCCCTTTCATGTACTATCAGACTCTATTAAACGAGCCCTTGTTTAGGATAATTATTGATTAAAAGGACACTTCTCTAAACATTTTATGTAAAGTGAAGTGCCTCATCTTGCAAACAATTTATTTTCTTTCGATCTATTTTCTTTTGATAATCTTTTTAGCTTCCGCCACTATGTTATCGGCCGACAGCCCGTAAAAATTCAGGAGCTCCCCGGCTTGACCTGACTGGCCGAACACATCGTTTAAACCGATTCGCTTCATTATTACCGGATATTCTTCGGATAATACTTCTGCAACGGCACTGCCAAGTCCTCCTATTATGCTGTGCTCCTCAGCCGTTATTATGGCGCCTGTATCCTTTGCCGCCTTTATGATGGCATCTTTATCAATCGGTTTTATCGTATGCATATCTATGATTCTTGCAGAAATTCCCTCTTTGTTCAAAATATCATATGCCTTGAGAGCTTCTGAAACCAACACACCTGCTGCGATTATGGTTACATCCTTGCCGTCCCTTATGGTTATTGATTTGCCCAGTTCAAATTTATAATCGGCTTCATCATATATCACCGGCACGCCGTATCTTCCAAGCCTTATATATACCGGGCCCTTATGCTCTGCCGCGGCAAATATAGCTGCTTTAGTCTCAACTGCATCTGCCGGGTTTATCACAACCATATTCGGTATCGATCTCATAAGGGATACATCTTCAACCGATTGATGGGTCGCACCATCTTCGCCAACCGTAACTCCGGCATGGGTTGCCGCAATCTTGACATTCAGTTTAGGATAGCATATCGAATTTCTCACCTGCTCAAATGCCCTTCCAGTTGCAAACATTGCAAATGAACTTGCAAACGGTATCTTGCCGCATGTGGCCAAACCCGCTGCAGTGGCCATCATGTTTCCTTCGGCAATTCCCATATCTATAAACCTTTCAGGAAACTCCTTCCCGAACTCAGCCGTCCTAGTGGATTTGGACAGATCAGCATCAAGCACCACAATATTTTTATTTTTCTTTCCAAGTTCAACCAATGCCTTCCCATAGGCTTCCCTTGTAGCAATTTTATCTCCCATCACTTTGCACCTCCAAGCTCATTTAAGGCTTCATCCCTCTGCTGCATATTAGGAGCGGAACCATGCCAGCCAACCTGGTTTTCCATGAAAGATACGCCCTTGCCTTTTATCGTTTCGGCAACAATGACTGTAGGCTTTCCCTTGATATTTTTAGCCTTATCTATCGCATCGAATATCTGTTTAAAATCATGGCCGTTTATGCCTATCGTTTCCCATCCAAATGCTCTGAACTTGTCGGCTACGGGTTCCGGACTCATTACTTTTTCAATAGGCCCGTCAATCTGCAGCTTGTTATGATCCACGAATGCCGTAAGGTTATCAAGCTTGTAGTGGGCAGCTGCCATTGAAGCTTCCCAAACCTCACCTTCCTCAAGTTCTCCATCACCCAAAAGCGCATATACCCTATAGTCTTTTTTATCTATCTTGCCCGCAATCGCCATTCCTACTGCTGCTGAAATCCCTTGCCCAAGCGAACCTGTGGACATATCAACTCCGGGAGTACCTTTCATATCGGGATGGCCTTGCAGCATAGCGCCAAGCTTTCTCAATTTTAGAAGTTCTTCTTTGGGGAAGTATCCCTTTTCAGCCAGCACACTGTAAAGCAGTGGAGCAGCATGACCTTTCGAAAGCACAAATCTGTCCCTGTCTTCCCATCTTGGTTCTTCAGGCCTTATATTCATCACCTTGAAATAAAGTGCTGTTAAAATCTCCACAGCCGATAATGATCCGCCGGGATGACCTGATTTAGCTTCGGATATCGCCTTAATTATATCGCGCCTTATTTCGCGCGCTGTATCTTTCAAGTATTGATACTCATCCATTACAAACACCTCCTGCAGTTTTCAAAAATAATCAGCACAATATTTATTATAACAAACAAAAATAAAAAATGAAAATGGAATAGGGAATCTATCATTGCCTATCATATATCTATTTGTTTTATTATATCTTTTAATATATTTGCAGATTTATTGAAAAGGCGAATTTCCTCATCTGATAGAGGAAGCTCAAGCACATTTTCCACACCGTTTCGCCCAACTATTGAAGGCAAGCTCAAGCATACTCCGCTTATGCCATACTGCCCGGTCAAAAGCGATGATACCGTAAGAATGGATCTTTCATCCCTTAGTATGCATTCAACAATCCTTCTTATGGATAATGCTACAGCATAATATGTGGCACCTTTCTTTTCAATTATCTCATATGCAGATCTTTTTACCTTCTCAACTATTTCATTCCTGAAATCGGCACCGCATGCATTTTTGCAGATGTTGCAGTAATCATTTATTGGAAGCCCGGCAATATTTGTTATGCTCCAGGCCGCAAGCTCCGAATCCCCATGCTCCCCTATCATATATCCATGTATGCTTCTTGGATCTATCCTGCAGGATTGGCTTAGCAGATACCTAAGTCTTGAACTGTCAAGAAGCGTGCCTGAGCTTATGACCCTATTGGGGGGCAGCCCTGTAACCTTTTGCGTAACATATGCCAGTATATCCACCGGATTTGCAACTACAAGATATATGGCGCTGTCATTTGCCTTTACAAGCTCTGGGAGAAAACTTTTGAATATGGCAGTATTTTTATGCACGAGATCAAGGCGGGATTCATTAGGCTTTGAATTTGCTCCGGCAGATATGATTATTATATCCGCATCCTTTGCATCGCTGTAATCGCCTGCGTAAATCTCAAGCGGTGCTATCAATGGTATGCCATGGGCTATATCAAGCGCATCTCCTTCAGCCTTGGTCTTGTTTACATCTATCAGAGCTATTTCATTTACCGTACCGCTTACGGCAAGAGTATATGCGGCTGTCGCGCCTACAAAACCTGAGCCTACAATAGCTACTTTGTTCATACAAACACCTCCACCAATATTTTTTTCATTATAATGCTTTTTATCCAAGACTCACGTCAAGCAGCAAAATATTGTCCAACTTCCTGTTCTTTGAGTATAACTGCTGCATACGAATCATACTTCAAATATATAGGGAATATCCCAAAAAATCAACCCGTCATATTGCATATGCAATATGACGGGTCATGAGGAGAACTTTCCGCCTATATATCTTTCAAGCTGAAACTTATGTTAAGACCTTCATTTACTTTCTCCATAAGTTCATCGCTTATATGGCCTATTTTTTCTTTTAACCGCCTTTTATCTATCGTTCTTATCTGTTCAAGAAGTATGACTGAATCCTTGTTTAAACCGTATTCAGCAGAACTGATTTCAATATGGGTCGGCAGTTTTGCCTTGTTTATTTGGGATGTGATTGCCGCAATTATCACAGTTGGGCTGTATTTATTACCAATATCATTCTGGACTACAAGCACAGGTCGTATACCACCCTGCTCAGAACCGATGACCGGACTTAAATCAGCATAAAATATATCTCCTCTTTTTACTGCCATCGTCATCTATACTATCACACTCCGCGAGCCTTGCTTCATAATCTTGCAATTCGTCAATATCCACTGCAAATCCTAATTCTGCAATTTCCTGATTAATACTTGACATTTCAATGTAACCACTTATCATTCTTTCTCTTATCCTGTATCTTTTTCTCTCCTCAATATATACTATTACTGCATCCTTTATAAATTCACTCATATTTTTATCATCTTTATCTAAAATTTCATTGCATTCTTTTAATACACTCTCTGGGAGGTTCACTATAATTTTCTTGGATTCAGCCATTTTACTATTTACCCCCTAAAAATCTTATGTATTCTCATTTATTATAATGTATGTATGCTATCTATGTCAAATGAACGCTTTGAACTATGGGGTAATGTATATAATAACAGTATTTCCAATTATTTATTTTATATTAATTGGTTTATATTAAAGTTTATTTTACATATTACATAAATTGTTGATAAGATGCCTCATGCAAGCCAATTCTTTACTTTGTACACCTTCCCGTTTTTAATATAAACTGTTGGAACCCTTTTGCTGAACATGCATACGACCTCATAGTTTATAGTGCCTAATTGAGATGCAATATCCTCTGCGGTTATGCTGATGTTCCCGTCACTCCCCATTATTATGACTTCATCCCCTATCTTTACATCTCCTGCTTCTGTGGCATCTACCATGCACTGATCCATGCATATGGTCCCAACAACGGGAGCATACTTTCCGTTTATGATAACTCTTGCTTTTCCAAAAAGCAACCTTGTGTAGCCGTCAGCATATCCTATAGGTAGGGTTGCAATCTTGCTTTTTCTTGTTGTTATATATTTTCTTCCATAGCTTATAGATGTACCCTTTTCCACTTCTTTTACATGAATTATATTGGCCTTTACCGACATCACAGGTTTTAAGTCCAATTTTGACTTTGTGACCTCATCTGAAGGATACAGTCCATATTGTATTATGCCAGGTCTTACAGCATCAAGGTTAAAATCCGGTAAATCCAGTATTTCCGCGCTGTTCCCCACATGTTTGATCCCAACATCCACTTTTAATGATTTGAGAATATCTAAAAAAGCCTTATACTTTTTAAACTGCTCTTTGGTATAGAGTTTATCCTTTTCATCTGCAACAGCAAAATGTGTAAATATACCTTCAATCTTCAAATTAGGGAGCTTGCTTATTTCCTTTACGATAAGCGCATCATCAAAAGACGGCTGAAAACCTATTCTGCCCATGCCGGTATCGACGGCAATGTGTATCTTTGCAGTTTTTCCAAGCCTGCATCCGGCATCCGATAACGCTTTAGCAAGCTCATAAGAATAGCATGTTTGGCTTATATCGTTCTCCACTATAGTATCAGCCATGTTGGAAGGCGTATATCCCAGTATCAGTATATTGCACTTGATTCCAGCATTTCTAAGTTCCAATGCTTCATCCAGCATGGCAACAGCCAAACGGTTTATACCGCATTCCATGCAAGTTTTTGCAACTTCAACGGCTCCATGCCCATATCCGTCGGCTTTTACCACAGATATGTAATCCGTACCCGGTTTTAATAGGCTTTTAATGCTCCTTATATTTGAAGCAAGATTATCCAGGTTTATCTCAACCCATAATGGTCTGTGTTCTCTAAACATTTTTATCCCACCCTGTTTGTGCAATATTGTTGATTGTTGTATCCAAAGCTCAATCGTTTTCCCATTAAAAGGCTATGTCAAAGTGCTATGTTTCTTGAGCACACCTTCTAAAAATCAATATCTATTATAAAACAAAATATCAAGATAAACTACCTTGATATTTTGCGGATGCATCTAAACCAGCAGTTTATCTTTTTAAACCGGCTTTAGCATAGAAGTTTACAGCATCCGATCTTAAGATTTTTCCATTTCTTCATCTAATAAAAATATTTTATTGTCTAACTTAGCATTATATAAAAAATCCCTGTAATATATAGCGACTGCAATATTCTCTTCTGAATCAAGCACTTCCATCTTCACAGGTTTTATAGTCTCTTTATCGAAATACAATATCTGCCACTTTCTATAACGATTCCCGCCTGGTATGGCAACTTTGACTGATATATATTCACCGTCTTTGTCCTTTTCGTCATCATATATTGCATGTTCGCTTGAAAAAAGGTTTTTAGCAAAATGGCCTGGGAACATGCTTCCCTCTTCAACCTCTTTATAATTTTCCATCACATAGAGCTGTTTTATGCTTGGCTGGTATATCTTTAGGTTTACTCCATCGTAAATAGTTATCTTGCCCTGCTTATCGGGAGGGCTTATAACTTCTATCCTGTATCTGTCAGGATACTTAAAATACTGCTTTACAACATAGCTCTCCACATTTTTGGTGCCCTTTACGATTATTTCAGCTCTGGTGGTATATGTGTCCATGTCTGCCAGCATCCTGTTGACCTTTGCGTACTCATTTCCAACCTGCTTGCTGCAACCCTGCACAAACAGCATAAGCACTGCGATTTGAATAAATGCTATCAATAGCTTCTTCAATATATTTACCCCCTGGGTTTTCCACTTCAAAGCTATTAATATATATTCAAACCCAAATGACATTATACCGATACGGATTTAATCGCATCCGGTATGAAATCAATGATGTCTCCGGCTTTCATACCATACTCCCCTAATCTTTCAGATGCCATATCGCCGGAAAGTCCATGCAGATATACTCCGCATTTTGCAGCATCTATAGGGCTGAACCCCTGAGCTAGAAACGATACGATCATGCCTGTTAAAATATCGCCTGCTCCCCCTTTTGCCATTCCGGGATTGCCTGTAGTATTTATGAAAACTTCACCATCAGGTGATGATATGATTGTATTTGCACCTTTTAATACGGCAACAACTCCATATTCCTCTGAAAGCCTTTTTGCCCAGCCTATCCTGTTGCTCTGTATTTCTTTTACCGTCTTGCCTAAAAGCCTTGCTGCTTCACCCGGATGAGGTGTAACAATTATTGCGCTCTTTGCATTATACAACATTTTAATATCCTGAGCCAATATATTCAAGCCGTCGGCGTCGATTACTCCCGGCACTTTGGCCCTGCTTATTATTGCCTTTAAAAGTTCAGCCATATCATTTTTAGCCGTAAGCCCGGGCCCTATGGCATATCCTGTTGATGAGTTTAAATATTTGAGTATTGATTCTATGGAACACTTTGCCATATGGCCTTCCTCCTCATCGATCCCTCTGATTATAGCCTCCATAGCCATCGGGGCCACAATATCCTGTATGCATTTGGGAACTCCTGCCTCAACTATGCCTGCGCCGCATCTTAAAGCAGATTTGATGCACATTATTGCAGCACCCGCCATATCTTTAGAACCCGCGGCTATAAAAGCACGCCCGTATGTTCCCTTGTTTGAATCAGGGTTTCGTCTTTTAAACATTTTCTTTATATCGCTTGCAGACAATATATTGATATGTAAATCCTGCTTCTCAATCAGGCTTTCAGGTATAGATATATCCTCTATAAAAACTTTGCCCGCATATTCTGCACCCGGATATATATACAGTCCCGCTTTGGGGAGAGCAAGAGTGATCGTGGAATCAGCCATCACACCCTTTCCTAATATTGCTCCGGTATCACTATCGACTCCAGACGGCATATCCACGGACATTACATTTTGACCATGCTCATTTATTATATCGATTATTCTAGCATAGATTTCCGAAACATTTCCCTTCAATCCGGTACCTAAAAGTGCATCAACCACAATATTACTGTCCCTTACATCATCGATTAGATTTAAAATGTCATCATCAGATATTACATGCTTTATATTCAAACCCATCTTTTTTATTATATTGTAATTGATCAAAGCATCGCCTTTCAATCTATCTTCATCACCGGCTAAGTACACAACTATTTTAATATTCCTTTTAAATAAATGCCTTGCAGCGGTAAACCCATCGCCTCCATTATTGCCCTTTCCGCATATGATGCACACTTTTCCGCCATCAGACACAGTGTCTGCGATATGGCTGCTAACGGCAATCCCTGCATTTTCCATAAGAACAATGCTTGGCATGCCATACAATTCAACTGCTTCCCTGTCAATATTTCTCATCTGTTCTGAAGTTGCAACTTTCATATCAAATCACCTTCCGCTATTGCCGCAGAAACAGCAAAATCGCGGCTGTGGGATATCGATATATGCATCTTCTCTATTCCTTTTTTTTGAGCTAAAGCCTTAGCTCTGCCCATAAGATGCACTTCAGGTTCTCCCAATACGCTTCGCAGTATCTCAATTTCCCTCCAACCTATGCTTTTAAATCCGGTCCCGAGAGCCTTTGAAACGGCTTCCTTTGCCGCAAATGTCCCTGCAATATGGCAAATATTATTATTTCTTGAATTAAAATATTTTCGTTCATCTTCTGTAAATATTATATCTAAAAATTTCGGCCTCGCAGCAGCCTTTTGTATTCTTTTTATTTCAATTATATCGATGCCGGTACCTATGATTCTCATGAAAACATCTCCTGCTTCCTTATCGCTCTTCTTTAATAGTTACCATAAGTCATTGAATATTTCAATGTTTATTGGCATAAAAAATAACCCCCTAGAGGGTTATGCTAAATTTATAATAAAATAACAAGAGCTTTCACCATTTATTGTACTATTGCTTTCATATGTACTAATTTTCTGTTGAACTCCAAGATAGATAAGTACTGCAAATATGACTATACTAAAAACAAGCAAGAGCCTTCTCATTCGATCACCCCATGAAATGTTATCTATAAATATAGACGTCATATTTCATGGAATAGTTCCAAAATCAAAAAATTATTGTGCTTGTATGTCGTTTAGGATTTCATCAAAATCGCATACCCATTCATCTGCTAAACTGCCTGCTATATCAATAAGATGGAGCGGAGATACGCAGTTGTCATAAAGCTTTTTGATAAGCTGCACCACCTTGTATTTGTACGTCGTCATATATTCAATACTGTTTTTTTCAATAGAATATATATCATCTTGGTCCAGATCCTCCCTGATTATTTCAACACCATAACAGGGCACCGTTATTTTCTGATTAAAGTATTCTATTTCCTTTTCCTCTTCAAGCAACATATACCTATAATTAGCTTGTCTTCCATTAGGATATCCATCGATAAACATTTGGGTCGCATAAAGTTCTAGTGCCTTAGCTGTCATTATACTACCCCCCATACTAAAATTTAATGTAAAGAATAATAAATAAGTTTACAGATTATTCTACCAACTATTTTTTCTATTTTAACATTTAAATTATGTTTATTTTGTAGTTTTGTGACATGCCGTTCTAATTAATAAATAACTAAAATTGACATCAAATTTATTAATTAGCAATAATATATTATTATCTATTGTACAGGCAATACAAAATATATGATTTCAAATTTATTAACTGTCGAAGTTAATATTTATTTGTTGAACGATTTTTATATATAATTCATAAAAATAATTGTATTCCTGTTCAAAAAATTTATATACCGCTAATTTTTAGAATAATAATACATTTGCAGCACTCCTTCAGCTAAAATGCAAGTTTAAAATAAAAGGAGTACTGCATCATTTATTCAAAGCTTGCTATATAATCAGTATTTATAAAATAAACACTGTCTCCTCTTTTCAACGCGGCTATCTCCTCGGAGCCAAAAACTACTTCCCCGGTTATTGCTAAATTATTTACAAAGCGTTCTGTAATAGCCGCACCCACAAACTTGCCTTTAATCAATCTAGAAATTGCATCACGAGCATTTGAACTGCCGTTTATTTTATTTGGTATTTCAGTTTTTGCAGAATCATTTATTACAGACGGGAGATTATCTTCACCAGTCTTTGATATATTTTCCGAGTCGATATCATTTTCTGTTTCTTCATCTTTAGTTTTTTCGCTTTCACTATCGTTTATCACAGCATTATTGTTTTCCTCCTCATCATTATGGAGATTATATTTGCCTGTGTTATCCATCAATCTCAATGAATCGACAGTAAGAATGGTAGGAATATAAGCATCATCCATGTAATCGGTATAATTTTCCTCTTTGCTGCTTACCCTGAAAGAATTTGGATCACCATATACATTTTCTTGTGAGCTGACGTTGAACATATTTTTTCACATCCTTAAAACACGCCATATATGATCTTGCCTTATCAACTCTATTTTATATTGCCTTTGCTATATCATATTAAAAACAATCGAAATATGTCACATCATAATCATGTAACATACAATAAATTAAGAATAGATATCTTGGGGAAACTCAATAAATTAAAAAGGAGTGAGCAATATGGCAGACCCATGTGTTTCATGCAGCAGTATGTCCAACACAAATATATGCAGTTGTCCGCCGCAAAACGGCATATCTGTTCTCCAGCAGTCATGGCAGATGCTGATTGATGGGAATATTGTGAATAACCCTTGCTATAATTCAGTATCGGGAATATCAACATGGACTTATAAAATATTTGCAGACTATGCCTCTCAAAGCCCTATAAGCACTATGTTAATACCGATATGCGCAAATATACAAAAAGCCAGCATAGCCGTCGAAGAAAAATTCGATGGTTCTGGAAGATATGCTATAATCCCGTTTACTTTAAATACAACAGACCCTGAGTTTGGAAATGCACCACCGCAATTTCAGTGGCTCAAAATTGATATAAACAATCGATACGGCAGAGGCGTTTATGCGGAATACCGAATCAGTATCGAAGGTAATTATCCCGTGGCGCAGCAACCTATGATGGTAAAATCCGGAGAAAACAATCTATCATTCAACTGCCAACCTGACGGATATAAGGTACCGGGATGTCCCATTCCCGATAAGCTGGAGGTTGATATAAACTGCGATACAAGCATCTCAAACAACGGTTCATCATTGCTATATGATATAAAAGTACAAAACAAAGGCGCATCAACGCTAAACAATGTGCAGTATCAAGATATAATGAGTTATGACGGCAACAGCGTGAATTTGGATGCAATAAAAATCTCGGGTGATACCATGCTTCAAGCAATACCGATAGCGCCAAATACAGCAATCATATCAGGTATAATACCATCAATCGCCCCGGAGCAAGTTATCCCGGTCAATTATACGATCCCTGTAGCAGCCCTGACCCGGCCGGGTACTTTTATATTTACAGATATGGTCACGGCGGCTGTGAAAAGTGCTTCAGCATCAAATTACAACACGGTTTCGATAGAAGCGGTAAAACTTACAACCAGCCAGCATTTTACAATAGCCAATGGAAATGAAGTATCATTCTACACGGTCATAACAAGTGTAGGGCAATCTCCTGAAACCACAATAAACATAACTGTCCAGATCATGATACCTTCTAATATAGTCGTACGATTCACTGATTTTAGCGGATGCAACTTCTCTTTTTCAGGAGGAGACAAAATTCCGTTGAATACAAATATAACCGATGCAACCGTAAACATTGAGCGAAACGGCATTGTAATACCGTCAGGGGGAGGAGTAAGGCTGTCCATACCGTTTTTGATTATGTCGGCATCATCGTTCCAGTCGCCTGTCAGGATAACCGGCACATTGCTCAAAATTTCAGGAACAAACCCGAAACAGATATTCTTGCCGCCATCCATACCATCTCCAGTTTCACTCGAGGGGCAGTTCTCCCTCAGGGACAGTTCAGCCGTCTCTTAGGGACAGTTCAGGTATATATGACATTTTGTATATTCTATCCATTATTGGCAATACTATGTCTATCAAACAAAAGAGGTGGTTTAATATGCCCAGATGCGCAAGGATTAAAAGTCCAGATTCCGTCTATCACATAATGGTAAGGAGCATAAGCGATACGCTACTGTATAAATCGTGCAAAGATAAAGACAAATACCTTGGCCTCATAAAAAAATATCAAGGAATATTTCTTTTTAAAGTCTATGCGTACTGTATCATGGATACACATGCTCACATCATAATTGATGCTGCAGGCGCCGATATAAGCAAAATAATGCAAAGCATTAACCAATGCTATGCACAATATTTTAATTTAAAGTATAAAAGGCGAGGCCATCTGTTCCAGGACAGGTTCAAAAGTAAAATCATATACGATGACAGGTATCTTATTACACTGTCTTCGTACATACATAACAATCCATCCGATATGGAACAATATAAAAATGATTTAAAAAGCTACAAATATTCAAGTTTAAGCATATATTTAGGCTTAAGAAAGGATGAATTCAATATATTAGATACCGATTTTATACTTGAGCAGTTCAGCAGGGACAAAATAGTTGCAAGGCACCACTACTCAAAATTCGTGCAAAGCTCTAATGGTGATGAACCGGCTTATGATACAGAGTTTAAGCATGAAAGGGCCGAATACAGAAGCGAGCGCAAAGTGCTCATAAGAAATGCAAAGCCGATAGACGTGATTAATTTTGTTGCAAAATATACAAAGCAAAATCGTTCGCAAATCAATATAAAGCACATCAAAAGTTGTATAGAATTCAAATCCATCTCAGCACTTTTAATGAGAGGGGTATGTGATATGAAACAGAAGGATATATGCAGGGAAATGGGCAACATCACCCAATCCCATGCATCAAGGCTCTGCTTAAACGGATTGGATCTGGTAAATAAAAAGAACGAGTACAAGAATATAATATATGACTTTATCAAAGCAAAGGCATGTTAAAGCAAGCAATATAAGTAAATATTAAATAAGGCTCAAATTCTACATGTAACAATCTCAGTGAATAGTGACAGAAAACTGTCCAAAACTGAACTGTACATGCAGGATTATTAAATATATCAAATGTGTACAAGCATTGGTAAA
>ENA-UOOI01002438-UOOI01002438.1-fermentation-metagenome-genome-assembly--contig:-NODE-2438-length-16178-cov-94.751721_pt1 | contig 16178 bp, 16 predicted proteins | sample MGYA00245779_ERZ724027 | MGnify/ENA primary metagenome ERZ724027 (study PRJEB28704, sample SAMN03018318) | fermentation metagenome | biome: anthropogenic terrestrial biome; feature: soil...
CGACAAATGATATCCGATAAGGAGTATTTGCATTCGTCGGTACTTTGGCTCCGTGCTTTGGAGCCTTATGTACCGCTACGTAATGAAGCTTAAGCGAAAGCGTCTCCGATTCGGATACATTTGACGAAATCATAGGATAGACTTTATTAGGGTGTGAACAGTAACCTGTAATCGAAAGGATTCAAAATAACCGCTTTCGTTTTTCTTTGCATTTTCTATCAATTATGGTATCATAGTAATAAGATAATATTTAATCGCTTGGTATAGTATAGTACCTATGGATAAAAAAATCTGTATCTAAGTCACAAATGAAAAAGGAGCAAAAATAGCATGGATATTGCAGAATTACCTACCACTATCAATCAGCCCGTCAATAGTATAACCGTCGGCGTAGCAGTTCTCTCAAAGAGCTTAGATACCATTGATCAGCTGGGACAAGGCATGATTAAAATGATGGAGCAGTCCGTCCAGCCGAATCTGGGCCAAACTATTGATGTAAGAATTTAAATATTTTCGCCTCATTATTTGTAAATAGTGTCGATTCCGCTTTTCTCATTAAAGTATAGAGCCATAATGCATCCCGTCCGGGTATTGCATTCTGGCTTTTTTTAAGACAAACTTATTATAACAAATTATTTCTTCTAATTCTAGTATTTTTCCAAAAGCTCAAATGACTATTCAAAAACAGCTATATAAAAATTAGAAATAATGCTATAATAATACAGAAATGGAGAAGACTTTAGAGAAAGGCGGAGAATTATGTATACTTTTAACAGCAGAGTACGTTATAGTGAAGTCAATCATCAAAAAGACGTTTTGGATATTGCTTCCATTATAAATTATTTTCAGGATTGCAGCACCTTTCAGTCCGAGGATCTGAATATCGGTCTGGAGTATCTGCAATCCATAAATCGTGCATGGATTTTAAACAGCTGGCAGGTGCAGCTTCATCAACCAATTCATCTTGGGGACTATATTACGATCGGGACCTGGGCTTACGGTTTTAAGGGCTGCTATGGATATCGTAATTTCATTATAAAGGATAGAAAGGATAAGGTCCTTATTTCCGCAAATTCCATTTGGGTTTACATGGACACCTTAACCTGCCGCCCCGCGAAAATCGGAGAGGATCATGCCGGCTACGAAATAGAGCCACCCTATCCGATGGAATATGCAGATCGGAAAATAGCCGTTCCCAAGGTTACCATAACCCATCCTTCTTTTTCGGTCATCAAATCGAATATTGATTCGTATAACCATGTAAACAATGGGCAATACATTAAAATGGCTGAGGAATTTCTGCCGGAGGAATTTAAAATTTCCAGCCTGCGTGTGGAATATAGAAAGCAGGCAGTCCTCGGTGATACGATTATACCAAAAACAGCGACGGATGGGAAACAGTTCACCGTTGCCTTATGTGGCACGGATGACAAGCCTTATGCCGTTGTTGAATTTCACTCCTTGCGCTAGGCATTTATTTTATTCACTCAAAGGAACCGTGTCCAAAGAAAGTTACCACTTATTAAAAATAGTATCTACCACCAGAAAGGAAATTGTATGATAGAATTAGGAAAATATCAAACCTTAGAAGTAATAAAGAAAACGGATTTTGGTTTCTATCTTGGAGAAGCCGGGACTGACGGAAAACACAGTATTCTGCTGCCGCAGAAGGAAGCCCCGGAGGGAGCCGCTGTCGGCGACAGGCTGAATGTATTTCTATACCGGGATTCGGAAGACCGTGAAATTGCAACCACTGCTAAAGTGCCGGTTACCATCGGAGAATTGGCTGTACTTGAAGTTAAACAGGTAAATAAAGTAGGTGCTTTCCTGGATTGGGGACTGATGAAGGATCTTTTCCTTCCCTACAAGGAGCAAACCGCTAAGGTCAAAGAGGGCGACCGCATTCTCGTCACCCTATACCTGGACAAAAGCAGCCGCCTCTGTGCAACGATGAAGGTATATCATTTACTTTCCACAGCCTCCCCTTACCGGAAGGATGATACCGTTACCGGAATCGTATATGAGATCATTGACTCCTTCGGAGTATTTGTTGCCGTGGATAATAAATATTCCGCCATGATACCAAAGAATGAAATCTTTGTTCCCGTCCAGGTCGGGGAAATCATACACGGACGGGTCACCACTGTCCGGGAAGACGGCAAGCTTACCTTAAGCCTCAGGGAAAAGTCTTACGTGCAGATGGATGCTGATGCCGTGATTATAATGGAAAGATTAAAAGAATCCGGCGGATTTCTTCCCTACCATGATAAGTCCGATCCGGACCAGATAAAATCAGAGTTTAATTTAAGTAAAAACAGCTTCAAGCGGGCAATCGGAAGATTATATAAGGCAGGTACCATTACCATAACCGAGGAAGGAATTCGGTTAGTGTAGGGCACCTGCCTTACCTTATTCATTAAATATCATTATTTAAGAAACGCATTCTGGGATTCTCTCTGGGATCCTTCGATTTTTCCACCGGCTTTGCTTCGGGATATAATTCGGACAACCCCTTTGCCATTTTATCTTTACAGGATTTGCAAAAGCGTCCGGTCCGTATCGTAGCACCGCACCTTTCACATTCCAGTCCGATCATAGAATCCTCCGAAAAGGCCAGTCTTTCTTCCCGTATCCATTGCTTTATCTGTGGAATCGGAACATCAAAAACCTCGGATACCTCCTGCATATCAACCTTGGGATGATCATATATGTATTCCTTCACTTGCTCAAACTTTTCATCCAGTGCTTTCATGCATCTCGGGCACAGAGGAGGTCCCGATAAGTAATTAAACAGTTTTCCGCAACTTTTACAATTTCTAACATCCATATTCTCCCTCATTTCTGCGCAGCTTTTTTGCGCTTCCATTCACCTAATAGCCTCTTCCTATGCATAAGGTTATAAACCGGATATCTTTTACGCCATTGGATATTAATACATTCGTACAGGCTTCGATGGTACTGCCGGTAGTAAAAATATCATCCACCAATAAAATCCTATCTAGTTCCTTATGAAAACGCACTGCCACAGTTTTATTATAGGCAAATGCCTCCTGTAGATTACGGAGACGCTCCCTGTCACTGAGCTGCTTTTGCGGCAGTGTTTTTTTGTTCCGGACAAGCAAATTAGAGAGTACCGGATAATGAAGTCCTTTTCCCAGTCCACACGCAAGAACGTCCGCCTGATTATATCCTCTCGCCCGATACTTACTGCGATGTAAGGGGATTGGAACAATCGCATCCGGAGAAAATTTTCTGATTTTATCCCCATAGATACGAAGCAATTCCTCAATATAGAAATCTGCATATTCCCGTTTGTTGTAATATTTAAAGCCTGCGATAGAACGCTTCATAGCTTCATCATAGATCCATACTGCATACCCCTTTGTAAAATGAAAATCTCTGCGCTCACAGTCACTACAGAATTCCTTTTCCTCCTGCTCGATCGGTTTGCTGCATTTTTTACAGCGGGGCTCCGTAATATATTGCAGCTTAGCTCTGCATGGATCACAGATTTTATTCTTTTTAGGAATTATAATTTTCCCGCAAATAGGACATCTGGGCGGATAAATCATATCCAGAATTGTTTGAAACAACTTGATCTCCCTTACCTTACGCGCGAGTGTGCATCCTTAGCGGAGCGTTTTTTATCGTATAGGACGCAATTTCCTATACGATGGAAAAAGCTTCGGTGGATAAACACCCTGGTCCACTAAATCTTGAAATGATTTTACGACAGTTTCCTTATCTTCCCGATAGGTCACGCCAAACCAGCGATCCTCTGTCTTAAGAATCGTAACCTCGGCAAGCTGACGCTTAATCAAATCCCCAACAACCTCGGGAAGCAGATATTCTTTCTTCAACTGATCCTCCTCGGGAAGCTTTGATTGAAATTCAACAAACCCCTTTTCCATCTCTGCGAAAAGCCCCGGCTTAAATCCCCACATATTCATGGATACCAGGCTGTGAAGGTCTAAGATGATGTCATTGCCATCCTTATCTTTCGCTGTGGCATAGTCGCCCTCCTTCTTAATTCCGGAGGTCTCAACAATACTTTTAAGAACTCCGTTCTCGCCTTTGCATACACCACGCGTAACCGTGCCGTTATCACTGAGCGTATTCCCCAGGATAAAGCCGGCCATACAATATTGATTCTCCTGATAGGAGGGTGTATTAAGAAACTGATAAATTTTATGAAAGCCTTCCTTCCCGTAGTAATCATCTGCATTGATTACCGCAAAGGGCTCTTTCACAATATCTCTGCAGCATAATATGGCCTGCCCCGTTCCCCAGGGTTTTGTCCTGCCTTCCGGTTTTTTATACCCATCCGGCAGATCGTCCAGATCCTGAAATACATATTCGACCCGAATCAGCTTTTCAATACGGTTCCCAATCACTTCTTTAAAATCTTTCTCTAAATCTTTACGGATGATAAATACAACCTTATTAAATCCTGCCTCTATCGCATCGTAAATGGAATAATCCATAATAATCTCGCCGCTTGGACCTACCGGTTCCAATTGTTTAATTCCTCCGAAACGGCTTCCCATTCCAGCTGCCATAATAACCAAGGATGTCGTAGACATAGCAATTTCCCCCAATTCAAATTGTAATTTATAATATTATACCCCATATTTCCAAAAAATGCACTATTAATTTACCTTCCTATACCAGGGTGCCCATTTCGTGCATTACCTCAGCTCTTTAATTCTCTCACAGAGTCCGGAATACCGGTTCTGCTCGCTCTTATTATCTATCATAAACTGCAGCATCTGTTCACTGCCCACAATGGTAACACATTTTTTGGCCCGTGTTACTGCCGTATAAAGAAGATTACGGTTAAATAGCAGCCGCGGTCCGTCAAGAATCGGCAAAATAACCGCCGGATATTCACTGCCCTGCGATTTATGAATGGTGACCGCATAGGCAAGCTCCAGTTCATCTAATTGACTGAATGCATAATCAACAAGACGGTTATCGTCAAATTCCACGAGTAAATGCTCCGAAAATAAATTTATTTCCTTTATGACACCGGCATCTCCGTTAAATACACCGGTACCGGATTGAACGGCGATTCCTAATTGGTTCTTAACCTCCCAGGCCAGCTGATAGTTATTCTTAATCTGCATGACCTTGTCCCCTTCCCGGTAGATATTCTGATGGTATTCTTTCTCTTTTTTATCGCCGGAAGGCGGATTAAGGGCCTGCTGCAAAACCTGGTTTAAACGTTCCACTCCCAGCTCTCCTTTTCTCATCGGCGTCAGAACTTGTATATCAAAGGATGTGGCATTCACATACTTCGGCAGCTTATTCTTTATCAGGTTTATCATAACCGCAACGATAACATTGGCCTCTGACCGCCTTAGAAAGAAGAAGTCCCTGCTCTTATTATCCAGCCGTATCGGCTCCCCCGCATTAATTTTATGCGCATTTACAATAATATCACTACCCGCGGCCTGCCGGAAGATCTTAGTCAGCATAACCACATTAAAGCTATGGGATTCAATAATGTCCTTTAATACATTCCCGGGCCCGACGCTTGGCAGCTGATTGACATCGCCGACAAGGATCAATCTGGTTCCGACGGATACTGCTTTTAGTAAGGAATGCATCAAACCGATATCCACCATCGACATTTCATCAATAATAAGCACATCAGTCTCCAGAGGATTCCCTTCGTTGCGTTCAAAGGAATAATTACCTTCTCCCTCGGTCAGCTTGGAAAGCTCCAGAAGTCTGTGAATTGTTTTCGCTTCATATCCGGTCGTTTCCGTCATTCTCTTTGCCGCTCTTCCCGTCGGCGCTGCAAGAAGAATATCAAGTCCTTCCGCCTCAAACAATTTAATGATCGCATTGATCGTTGTCGTCTTACCGGTGCCGGGGCCTCCGGTTATCACGAGCAGACCATTGCCCGCCGCCTCCATAACCGCCGTTCTCTGCTGCTCATCCAATGCAATCTCAAAATGTTCTTCAATCACAGCCATTTTCTTTCTTATATCCTCCGGCTGCAATTCATAGCGTATATTCAGATCATGAAGCATTCTTGCCACATTTAGTTCAATGTAGTAAAACACAGCGGAATAAACAAGCTTCCCTGCCTCTGTCTCCCTGATCACAACTTTCTTTTCCAGGGTAAGGGCCGTAAGCTGCCTTAAGATATTTGCTTCCTCCGCGTTCAGCAAATTTTTTGCTCTTTGTATGATTTCCTTGTATGGCAGATAAACATGTCCGTCATTGCCGGCCTGAAGAAGCGTATAGAGAATGCCTGCCCGGATACGATAATCCGAGTCGCTTCCGATCCCGGCTTTTCTTGCGATTTCATCCGCTGTTTTAAAGCCCACACCGGTAATATCCTCCGCCAGGCGGTAAGGATTCTCCCGCAGGACATCATACATTTTCTGCCCATACTCCTGAAATATTTTTACCGCCAGATTGCCACTGATATTAAACTGCTGCAAAAACAGCATAGCGTCGCGCATATCCCTTTTTTCCGCAAACTGGGTGCAGATATTTTTCGCCATCCGCTCACTGATTCCTTTTATCTCGGCAAGCCGTTCCGGTTCCTCCTCGATAATATGAAAGGTGTCTTCTTTGAATTTTTTGACAATACGTTTTGCTAATGCGGCTCCAATCCCCTTAATCGCTCCGGAGCTCAGATATCGTTCTACAGAAACCAAATCCTCCGGTTCCTTCATATGATAGCTTTCTACCAGGAACTGCACACCATAGACAGGATGATCCGTAAAGCCGCCGGATGCGGTGAGGTATTCTCCCTCGCTGACAAATGGAAAACTGCCAACGCAGGTCATCTCCTCCTCTTTGGTCTGTAAGCTCAATACCGTATAGCCATTGTCCTCATTATGGAATACGATTTTAGAAACGTATCCTTCAATCTCGTCTGCCACTTCATCATCTCCTGATATTTGCAAAAATGTCATTTCGAATAAAAATCCCATAAAACCCGGATTCCCATTCGAAATGACATTCAAGGGCATAATACTATCCTTTTCTGGACCAAACAAATTGATTCGATCTGAACTTACGCGTTTCGTTTCATTGATTCATATAGCATCTGAGCTATCCCGAGTTCTTCCCTTTCTGTTGCATTCTTTGCATATTCCTCATAAAGAATGTCACCAAATTGCTCTAAATAGGGATTCTTATTCTCCCTTCCCGGTATTGTTTTCTCCATTTCCTTCATTACCTGGGTCAAAAGGTAGGCTTCAAAGCTTTTACACACTTCTTTCAGTTCTTCATCGGAAGCGTTCTCCTTCTGAAGCTTCTCCTGAAGCTGCTCTGCTTTCGTTTTATCACTTGCCATACCTGCCGCTACAGAATACATATCAGAACCTATTGCTATACTCATCGCTCTCTCCCTACCTTAAATTATTGGCCTGCTGCAGCATTTCATCGGCAGCTGTAATAACCTTCGAATTCATTTCATAAGCTCTTTGAGCAACAATTAAGTTAACAATCTCATCCACCGACTGCACCGTAGAGCCTTCCAAGTATCCCTGACGAATCTTACTCTTCTGCAGTGCACCATCTTCTGCTTCAAGACGTGCCGCACCGGAAGCATCGGTCTCCCGCAGTAAGCTGTTCGACATTTTCTCTAGGCCGCTGGGATTGTTAAACTGCGCTAAGCCTATCTGGATACCGATCGGCATAGCATTATTATCCTCGTCCGGATAGCAGAGCTCACCAGAATCATTTATCGTGATATTCGCCGGATTATAGATCGAATCGATTATGATCGGCGAACCTGTGGTATCGAGTAAGGGATTCCCATCGGAGGTAGCAAGCGTTACGCCATTCACACCATTTGCCAGCTGGAAAGAACCGTTTCTTGTGTAAGCAACTCCTCCGTCGCGCGTTTGTACCATAAAGAATCCATTTCCTTCCACAGCAAAATCATAATCATTGCCAGTTTCCAGAAGATTCCCCTGCGTATACCGGGAGGTTATTGCAGAATTGCGGACTCCCAGCCCCACCTGGATTCCGGAAGGCTTCGGATCGCCGTTATGATCATAGGACTGTTCCTGGATCGTTTGATATAATAATGATTTAAATTCCGCTGTTTCTTTTTTAAATCCGGTCGTATTGACATTGGCCAGATTATTGGAGATGACATCTAAATTCGTCTGCTGGGTCATCATCCCCGTTGCTGCTGTCCATAAGGATCTCATCATAATGAACTACCCCCTATATTTTACCAACTGAATTTACTGCCAAATCCAGTGTTTTATCGATTGACTGTATTACCTTCTGATTTGCTTCATAGGCACGGGTGACGGTGATCAAATCAACCATCTCTTTTACGGGACTTACATTGGACTGCTCGGTATAGCCCTGCCGTACCGACGCACCCGATGGGATTTCTACCGCTCCCTCCAGCGCTTCATACATGGTATCACCATATTTTACGAGGTAATCATAGTTATCAAAATCAGAAACACGAATCGTATCAATATAGCTGCCGTCCCCGTAGATATCACCGTTCTCGTCGATGATTACCTCGGCTGCATCCGCCGGAATCAGAATCTCACCGCTTTCTCCCAGCAGGTGGTTCCCATCCTGATCCACAAGAGCCCCATCCTTCGTCATGGTAAAAGAACCATTCCGAGTATATTTCGTGCCGGCATTCCCGGACTTGTCCGTAACCGAAACAGCAAAGAACCCCTTGCCCTCCAAGGCAATATCATACGTATTGGAGGTCTGTCTTAGGGATCCCTGGTTATAATCGGTATAAACCTCCCCCAGCTTGACCCCCGGAGTCATAGAACCGATTGGCCGGTCATTATAGGCCTCGGACTCATCTCGGATCTTCAGCGTCAGTACTTCATCAAAAGATTGATTCGTTACATTTTCCTTCTTGTAACCTGTCGTCGCTGCATTTGCCAGATTATTTGCAACGATATCCAGCCGCTTTTGTTCATTCGACATTCCGGTATAAGCGGTATATAATCCTCTTACCATATTAAACCCTCTCTCTTCTTTTGTAACTGATCCTTTAGTCTCTCTTCCCGCTTAAGAACTCAACAAATTTACCTGTTCCGATAGCTACTGCTGTCATAGGATCCTCTGCTGTCATGGTAGTAATCCCTGTCTTCTCTTCAATCAATTCTTCCAAGCCGTACAGTAAGCATCCTCCACCGGTCAGTACAATACCGCGGTCTGCGATATCTGCCGCTAATTCCGGAGGCGTTTTCTCCAATACGCTGTGAACCGATTCCACGATCTGAGCGGTTGTCTCCTTTAACGCTTCCTCGGTTTCCTCGGAGTTGACTTCGATTGTCTTCGGAAGACCGGTAACAAGGTTACGTCCCCTGACCTCCATCGAGATGGATTCCGGTCTGCGATATGCGGATCCTATCTTAATTTTAATATCCTCTGCGGTTCTCTCTCCGATCAGCAGATTATGTTTCTTTCTCATATAGCGAATGATTGCATCGTCAAAATCATCACCGGCAATTTTAACCGAAGTACTTACAACGGTACCTCCTAAAGAAATAACCGCAATATCCGTCGTGCCGCCGCCGACATCTACTATCATATTACCACATGGCCGGGAAATATCAATGCCTGCTCCGATTGCAGCAGCGATCGGTTCTTCAATAATGGCAACTTCCCTGGCTCCCGCCTGATAGGTTGCATCCTCTACCGCTTTCTTTTCCACTTCCGTAACTCCGCTTGGGACGCAGACACTAATCCTTGGCTTACGAAATCTTTGCTTGCCAACCGCTTTCTGTATAAAGTATTTCAGCATCTTCTCGGTTACGGTATAATCGGAAATAACGCCCTGCCTTAACGGACGCACCGCTATAATATTCCCGGGTGTTCTTCCAAGCATCAGCCTCGCTTCTTCTCCGATTGCTTTGATCTTATTCGTATCTCTGTCAAAAGCAACTACGGAAGGCTCCTTCAAAACGACTCCTTTTCCCTTTATATAAACTAATACACTAGCTGTCCCCAAATCAATTCCAATATCGCTGCCCAACATAAAAATGTATCTCCTTTCCTTCCTATCGTATATGGTTCATCCACATTTTATAAGTAATTTTCAAATCAAATTCATAGCGGTATAAATACATACTATTTATATTTTCTTCCAATCTTTCAAAACTTAAACATACTCTATTATATTATATACGTTTTTTCCGTATTTTTCAAAGGAAATTTTAAAAAGTTTTAATAATCGTCAAATTTTTCAGATAATTTATGGAACCATTCCCGTAATATTCTAAATATTCTACTTTCCCGATGTCTTATTGAGGGATATTGCTGTTTGTATTATAATAGAAATATGCTCTTACGTAAACCTTATTTTATTAGAAAATTGCGAAACTTTGCTATCAGGGTTACTATTCACACCCGGGCAAAGTCTATAATATGATTTCGACAAATGATATCCGATAAGGAGTATTTGCATTCGTCGGTATTTTGGCTCCGTATTTTGGAGCCTTATGTACCGTTACGTAATGCAACTTAAGCGAAAGCGTCTCCGATTCGGATACATTTGTCAAAATCATAACATGGTATACATGGTGGGTGTGAATAGTAACCTATCAGGGAAAGGAATCTTCTATGAATAAATCAATACAAAGACAAAACAGACTAAAAGCCATGCAAAAAGAGATCTTAAAAATCTCTACCTACCGTGCATTAATCATCAGCCGGTTCTATATGTCAATATGTCTGGCAATCTCCTTCTTTCTGCTTGTTTTTTCCGGATATAGCGAAGCAGCGTTTTATATTCTCCTTATCGTTAATCTTATGCCTGCCATTCTTTCTTATATAATAAAAGACTTTGCCGCGAGAACACAGAAAACCTTTTTAACCGCACTCATAAGGGAATCTCCCTTTTTACTAGATACCTTGAAAAAGAAATATAATTATACGAAGCTTCGTAATTTTACCAATTCCGTATCCTATATAACCGCTCTGCTGTTGCTGCTGCTGTGGCAATATAGTTATCCTGCCGGGGGATTGCCGGCCTATCTCCTCTTCCTTCCGACCGGAATCCTTATGAGCAGTGCGCTTCTTCGTATCCTGGGCATTCCTTTTATTTATTGGAAACTGCATTTTGATTTATCCCGTAACCGAATTTAGCAGTGCCTCTAATCCCTACTCCATTTTAACATAAAACCGAAAAAATAGACCGCAGAAAAAAGCCTGCGGTCTATTTACATTATGCCTTCATACGCATCACTTAGTTGTTCCACGTATAAACAATTTTAAATTATTCAATAATAGTAGCTACTCTACCGGAACCAACGGTTCTGCCACCCTCACGGATAGCGAAGCTTAAACCTTGCTCCATAGCGATTGGATGAATTAATTCAATTGTCATCTCAATGTTATCGCCAGGCATGCACATCTCTGTGCCTTCCGGAAGGTTAATAACACCGGTTACGTCCGTTGTTCTGAAGTAGAACTGAGGTCTGTAGTTGTTGAAGAAAGGAGTATGACGTCCACCTTCATCTTTTGTTAATACATAAACCTGAGCAGTAAACTTCTTATGGCATTTGATTGTGCCTGGTTTACAAATAACCTGTCCTCTTTCAATATCGGTTCTCTGAATACCACGAAGAAGAGCACCGATGTTATCACCAGCCTGAGCCTCATCAAGAAGCTTTCTGAACATCTCGATACCGGTAACAACGGTCTTCTTACTCTCTTCCTTGATACCAATAATTTCAACTTCGTCAGACATATGAAGAACACCACGCTCTACACGGCCTGTTGCAACCGTACCACGACCGGTAATTGTGAATACGTCCTCTACGGGCATTAAGAAAGGCTTATCGGTATCTCTCTGAGGATCCGGAATCCATGTATCAACAGCGTCCATTAACTCAAGAATCTTGTCTCCCCATTCACTGTTAGGATCTTCAAGAGCCTTAAGAGCGGAACCCTGAATAATAGGAGTATCATCTCCAGGGAACCCATACTCGGTTAAAAGATCTCTAACTTCCATCTCAACTAACTCAAGAAGTTCCGGATCGTCAACCATATCACATTTGTTCATAAATACAACGATGTAAGGAACACCAACCTGACGGGAAAGCAGGATATGCTCTTTCGTCTGCGCCATAACACCGTCTGTAGCAGCAACAACAAGGATAGCACCATCCATCTGTGCAGCACCGGTAATCATGTTCTTAACGTAGTCAGCATGGCCTGGGCAGTCAACGTGAGCATAGTGTCTGTTCTTTGTCTCATACTCAACGTGAGATGTAGAAATTGTGATACCTCTTTGCTTCTCTTCCGGAGCCTTGTCAATCTGATCGAATGCAACTGCCTGACCAGTACCAAGTCTTGCATTCAAAGTCTTTGTAATTGCAGCTGTAAGAGTTGTTTTACCATGGTCAACGTGACCAATGGTACCAATATTACAATGTTTTTTGGTTCTCTCGAACTTAGCTTTTGCCATTTTATAACGTCCTCCTTTAAATAAATGCTTTTAAGCAAATGATTTTGGTCCTTCGTAGGACTGCTCTCTTTGTGAGAGTATGTTCCGGGAGGTTATACTCCCGGATTTTCCCGAATACGGGTTTGTTCCTAATACTGCCTCATAAGCCTAATTATATTTCAAGATAGGAATATTATCAAGCTTAAAAAGCGGATATATTTACTTTTTTCTCTCTTCTCATGCTTTTCGTCAGAAATCGATTATTTACTTATCTGCTTTTGCAGCCAAGACTTTTTCCTGTACATTCTTCGGAACCGGTTCGTATTGTGAGAAGAACATGGAATAAGCACCACGGCCCTGTGTTCTGGAACGAAGAGAAGTTGCGTAACCAAACATTTCAGATAACGGTACAAAGCCTCTGATTAATTTGGAACCGCTGACATCCTCCGTGCCTTCAATACGACCACGACGGGAGCTGATATCACCGATAACATCACCCATATATTCTTCCGGAACCGTAACCTCTACTCTCATGATCGGTTCAAGGAGTATTGCGCCGCCCTTATGCATAGCGTCTTTGAATGCCATAGAACCGGCAATCTTAAATGCCATTTCGCTGGAATCGACTTCATGGTAGGAACCGTCAAAGCAGACAGCCCGGATACCAAGTACAGGATAACCGCCGAGGATACCGGCTTTACTAGCTTCCCGGATACCATTGTCGACAGCAGGGATGTATTCCTTAGGAATAGCACCACCGGTAACATTATTAACAAATTCGTAAGTCTGTTCTGCGTTTGCATCCATAGGCTCAAAACGAACTTTACAATGGCCGTATTGTCCGCGTCCACCGGACTGCTTCGCATACTTAGAATCAACTTCAACGGTTTTGGTAATAGTTTCTTTGTATGCAACCTGAGGTGCACCAACGTTTGCTTCTACCTTAAACTCACGAAGAAGCCGGTCAACAATTATTTCAAGGTGCAACTCACCCATACCGGCGATAATAGTCTGTCCGGTCTCTTCATTGGTATAAGCACGGAACGTAGGGTCTTCTTCTGCAAGCTTTGCCAAAGCTTCACCCATCTTATCCTGACCGGCTTTGGTCTTCGGCTCAATAGCAACATTGATAACCGGCTCAGGGAATTCCATGGATTCCAGAATTACCGGATGATTTTCATCACAGATGGTATCACCCGTAGTAGTAAATTTCAAACCAACGGCTGCTGCAATATCTCCGGAATATACCTTCTCTAATTCCATCCTCTTATTCGCATGCATCTGAAGGATACGACCAACCCGTTCCTTCTTGTTCTTCGTAGAGTTCAGGATATAGGAACCGGCATTCATGGATCCGGAATATACACGGATAAACGCCAATTTACCTACGAAAGGATCCGCCATAATCTTAAACGCCAGCGCAGCGAATGGTTCATCGTCGGATGATTTTCTGGTAATAGCATTGCCCTCCATATCGGTACCTTTGATATCCGGTACGTCAGTAGGAGCAGGCATATACTCGATAATTGCATCCAAAAGCTTCTGAACACCCTTATTCTTGTATGCGGAACCGCATAGAACAGGGATAATCTCGCCACTGATGGTAGCTTTTCTTAAAGCAGCCTTTAATTCTGCTACAGAAGGTTCCTCGCCCTCTAAGAATTTTTCGATCAAATCATCATCGGTTTCACAGATAGATTCAATCATTTTAGATCTATATTCTTCTGCAAGTTCTTTCATATCTTCCGGAACTTCTTTGATTTCAATTACGGTACCCTTATCATCCAGATAATAGTAAGCCTTCATTTCAAACAAGTCGATCAGTCCTACGAAGCTATCTTCCTTGCCGATTGGTAACTGCAGAGCAACTGGATTCTTACCTAATCGTTCCTTTATCATACGTATAACGTTGAAAAAGTCTGCACCAGAAATATCCATCTTATTGACGAATGCCATTCTTGGTACATTATATTTGTCCGCTTGACGCCAAACGGTCTCAGACTGTGGCTCTACACCGCCTTTTGCACAGAATACACCAACCGCACCATCAAGTACACGTAAGGAACGCTCAACCTCAACGGTAAAGTCCACGTGTCCCGGAGTATCGATAATATTAATACGATGCTCTAAAGCACCAGGTATCTTCTTGTGTTCAAATTCCTGAGTCCAATGGCATGTCGTAGCCGCTGACGTAATGGTAATACCTCTTTCCTGTTCCTGCTCCATCCAGTCCATGGTAGCAGTACCCTCGTGCGTATTACCGATTTTGTAGTTAACACCGGTATAAAACAAGATACGCTCTGTAAGCGTAGTCTTACCCGCATCGATGTGAGCCATTATGCCGATATTTCTAGTCCTCTCTAACGGATATTCTCTTTCTGCCAAGGATAACTCCTCCTTAAATAGTGACAAAGAATGATATGATATCAGATATCAATTCTCTATAAACTTAGTTTCAATGATAAAAGCAGCATACCGCTATGCTTTCTCTTACCATCTGTAATGAGCAAATGCTTTGTTCGCCTCTGCCATCTTATGCATATCTTCTTTTCTCTTAACTGCCGCACCAGTATTGTTTGCAGCATCCATAATTTCATTCGCAAGTTTCTCCTGCATTGTCTTTTCTCCTCTTTTACGTGAGAACATGGTTAACCAACGCAATGCAAGGGTTTGTCTTCTATCCGGTCTGACTTCGATCGGTACCTGGTAAGTTGCACCACCGATACGTCTCGCTTTTACTTCTAATACCGGCATAATATTGTTCATTGCTTCCTCGAATACTTCTACAGCATCCTTACCAGTCTTTTCAGCAACTTTTTCAAAAGCTCCGTATACGATATTCTGTGCAGTACCCTTCTTACCATCTAACATAATGTTATTAATAAGCTTGGTAACAACCTTATTGTTGTACAACGGATCTGCCAATATATCTCTTTTCTGTATATGTCCTTTTCTTGGCACGTTTCTTCCCTCCTTAATAATTCTTAGCGAAAACTATACTTCGCTAGTCAATTAATTCTACGGTACTCACAAATTACTTCCTTGTGTTCGTGCTCAGTTTAACTTTACTTTCCAATCGCCTGTAACCACAGAAATACAAATCAAACGGAAACAAAAAATTAATCCGGCACTCAACTAATCAATTTGTAATAAGGACAAGTGAAATGGCTTTCGCCAATTCATCTTGTATCATAGTAGTATTATTTCTTAGCGTCTTTTGGTCTCTTAGCACCGTACTTGGAACGTGCCTGTCTTCTCTTAGCAACGCCTGCGGTATCCAAAGTACCTCGGATGATATGGTATCTGGTACCAGGTAAGTCCTTTACCCTTCCGCCTCTGATCAGAACAACACTATGCTCCTGAAGATTGTGACCTTCTCCCGGGATATAGCTTGTTACTTCGATTCCATTGGACAGACGAACTCTGGCAATCTTACGAAGTGCTGAGTTAGGCTTCTTAGGGGTAGCTGTTCTAACCGCTGTACAAACACCTCTCTTTTGAGGAGAAGAAACATCGGTTGTTCTCTTGTTTAAGGAGTTAAATCCTTTCTGCAGAGCAGGTGAATTGGACTTATACTCTACGGTCTGTCTACCTTTTCTTACTAGCTGATTAAATGTTGGCATTAATTTTTCACCTCCTGAATATAATTAGAAACGAATTCTGTGGTTTTTCTGCGTTTTGGATGTAATTTATAAACATCAACAAATTGCGCATTATAATAGTTGCATGTAGAAATTTACACGCTAAATGATTATACGTTCAAACGGAT
>ENA-UOOI01002441-UOOI01002441.1-fermentation-metagenome-genome-assembly--contig:-NODE-2441-length-16165-cov-3.472626_pt1 | contig 16165 bp, 17 predicted proteins | sample MGYA00245779_ERZ724027 | MGnify/ENA primary metagenome ERZ724027 (study PRJEB28704, sample SAMN03018318) | fermentation metagenome | biome: anthropogenic terrestrial biome; feature: soil; material...
GGTGGATGTGGAGAACGGGCAGAAGACGGGATTCTTCTTGGATCAAAAGTACAATCGCCAGGCGGTTGGAAAGACCTCTCAAGGTAAGTATGTCCTGGATTGCTTCACTCATACTGCTCCTTTTGGGTTAAATGCGGCTGTTGGCGGGGCGGCTACCTGGCTACATGTTCCCGCTCTCATTTTATGAGCGAAACGCTATTCTGTTAGATATTAAAAGCCACAGCCCGGGATGCAGCGGTTTCTCTGCGGCAGATTGAGGCACGGCAGCAGGCCCCAGATCATTTGACTCTGTGGAGTGCCCCAGAAACATCTTATCTGAAGTTTTATCTGTTTCAGGTGGTATGACGGAAGACGCAAAATAGAAAATAAAGTGGGGTTAAGAGTAGCAGGGTGTGGGCATTCTTCTGTTCTATTTTTTAGCCGTCTCACATAAGAATGCAGCAGTTTTTTAAATGTGGAGGCGGAAAAAATGGGGAAAGAACGGAAGACAAATTGGGCAGAAATGATGGGGGAAGCAGTCAGGGAGGCAACCTTCTCTCATAGCTATGGCGGCGAAGACTATTTTGTGTTTCCTTTCCGATGCCGGCGTTTGTCCGGTGCGGAAGATATTATAAATGCAATTGCGTCCAGAAATACCATAGAAAACTTTGACATTAAACCGGGCCGAAGAATTGGAGTAAATGGGGAAATACGATCGTATAACAATCGGTCCGGTACGGGAAGCAAGCTTGTGATTACTGTACATGTGAACGAGGCATTTTCAGGGGATCATAGCGAGGACTACAACCGGGTGATGCTCATGGGAAATCTGTGCAGAAAACCAGTTTATCGCCGAACCCCCATGGGGCGGGAAATTACCGATTTGCTCTTGGCAGTGAACCGAAGCTACGGAAAAGCAGATTACCTTCCGTGCATTGTGTGGGGTGGGATGGCACGTCGGGCGGCCACCTGGGAAGTAGGAGATCGGGTGCGGCTGCGGGGACGGCTTCAGAGCAGAACGTACATCAAAATTCAAAATCAAGAAGCGGTGGAGAAGGTCGCGTTTGAGGTGTCGGTTATGGAGATAGAACGGGTGTCGCGGGAAGAAGAAAGGTGGAAAAGCATGGGGTAAAAGTACACAAAAATTTGGGCTCACTTCCGTGCGAAATATGGAGAAAAAGAGCGTAGGGAACAGGGGTGAAAAGTGACGAAAAAGAGAAAGATGAATCTGAGAAAAAATGGATTTGCAGATGTTGTTTGTGAAAAGAATTGAAATTGTGAAAAAATAGACAAATTCGCGTGCAAAAGTTGAAGTTGGACTTGCGTTTGCAAGAAATGAGGTGAAAGATTCCAATCATAAAAAGCAGAGCGAAATGGCACTTGAAAAGTGAAAGTTTTTTGGGAGAAAAAACAGAAAAAAGGCTGATTGATTTTCAGATTGTTACGTTGTATAATGTGGGGCAGACTGAGCGAAATGACTTAAGTTGAATAATGAAAGGGAAGGCGGTGAGACGATGTCTCTGGAAGCAGTCAAACAGGTAACTGAGGCGGAACAGCTTTCGAAGGAACGGAAAGTACAGGCTGCCATGGATGCCAAGAAGCTGGTGACCGATGCAGAAAAGGCTGGCAAACAGGCTGTAGCGGACGCGAAGAAACAAGCGGATGCGAAAGCAAAGAAATTGCTAGTCAAAGCTGAGCAGGACGCAGCAAGCGACGCGGCAAAGATCAAACGCCAGGCTGACGCTGACTGTGCTGCACTACGAACCAAAGCGGAAGGGCGGCTTGAAGAAGCAGCGTCACTGATTGTCAGAAAGGTGGTGGATGCCTGATGGCAATCGTCAAGATGAAGCGGTTACGAGTAATTGCTCTTGCGGAACAGCGGGATGAATTACTGTCGCGATTGCTTCATGTCGGTTGTGTGGAGGTAACTGAGCCGGAGGCCAAGCTGACGGATCCGGAATGGACTGCTCTGTTGAACCGGGATACCGGGGCACAGGGTACGGTGAAGGCTCGGGCAACTGCCGTAAACTCTGCGCTGTCTGCGCTGAGTAAATATGCGCCGGCCAAGTCCGGACTGTTTACGTTGCGAACAGACATTTCGGAGCGTGACTTTTTCGATGACGCACGGACGGAAAAGGCTAGGGCGGTATCCCAGACGATTAACGACTGCGTGGCTGAAATCTCCCAGCTATACACTGAGGAGAATCGGCTGAACTCAGTTCGGGATAGTCTGGTACCATGGCAAACCCTGGAGGAACCTCTGAACATCGACTCCACGGAGCATGTGGAAATTACATTGGGTACTGTGCCCGCAGCAATGGCGCTGGATGAAGTAAAGGGCGCCCTGGCGGAACAGGCGCCGGCAAGCGAACTGATTGCAGTCAGTTCGAATAAAGAACTGCATTACGTAATGCTTCTAACCCTGAAGGTCGAGCATAGCAAGGCTATGGAAACGCTGAAACCCTACAGCTTTTCTGTGGTGAAGTTCAAGGGAATGGAAGGCAGTGGGGCGCAGAACATTGCACGGCTGGAGGAAAAGCTGACAGAAGTGGTTCAGAGGCGGGAAGCTGCTTTGGAAACCATCAAATCCCTTGGAGATCAGCGGGCTGAGTTGAGGCTGGCCTTTGACCGGTTCAATCAGGAAGCTGATGTGGAAGGCATTAAGGACAATGGCTTGACCGATGGAACCATCGTGTTCCTGGAGGGCTGGGCTGCTGCACCGAAGCTGGACAAGCTGGAAAGGGAACTCAAGGCGCTGGATTGCGCGTATGAGCTGTCCGATCCGGAAGAAGGGGATCAGGTTCCCACTTTGTTGGACAACCCAAAGTGGATGCGGGGCATCAACATGGTAACGGAAATGTACTCCTTGCCAGCCTATGATGGAATTGACCCCAATCCGTTGATCTTCCTCTGGTATATCTTTTTTTTCGGTTTCATGTTCGCGGATGTGGCGTATGGTCTGATTATCCTGATTGCATGCACCATCATCTCGAAAAAGTACAAGCCAAAGAATACCCTGGGCTACATGTTCAGTTTGGGTAAGTGGCTGGGTTGCAGTATCATCTTCTGTGGTATTTTTGCAGGTGGTTTCTTCAGCAACGTGATCCCCACGTTTTCTGAAGCCTTCCTGAATATTCCCCAGGAACAGTTCCCGCAGTGGCTCCAAACGTTCTGCAACGGCATCGTGGTTAGCCCAGTAGACGATCCTCTGACTGTGCTGATCCTTGCTGTGGCTGTCGGCTGTGTCCATCTAGTATTCGGTCAATGCATTCACATTTACATGGGCTTCCGAGACGGTACAGCTCTGGATGGGTTGCTGGACGTAGTGCCCTGGTGGATCTTCTTTGCCGGTATCGTTATGCTGGTGCTCAACGGATCTTCCATCGTGATTCTGCTGGGTGTAGCTGCGCTGATTCTCACCCAGGGCCGCCACAAAAAGGGCATCTTTGGAAAACTCTTTGGCGGTGTCGCATCCCTGTACGATGTGACCAGCTGGTTGTCAGACGTGCTCTCCTATGCCCGTCTGATGGCGTTGATGCTGGCAGGCAGCGTCATTGGCATGGTGTTTAATACCCTGGCGGCTATGCCGAAATCTATTATTATTTTTGTAATTGTCTTTTTGATTGGACACACCTTTAATATCGGTGTCAATCTGGTTGGCACCTACGTTCACGATGCCCGTCTGCAGTACCTGGAATTCTTCGGAAAGTTCTATAAAGAAGGCGGCATCCCCTTTAGACCTTTGAAATATAATACAAAATTTGTCGACATTATTGAGGAGGAAACTTAAAATGGTAGGTATTACGATTGCTATTATCGGCGCGTCTCTCGCCGTTGGTCTTGCTTGTATCGGTTCTGGTAAAGGTGTTGGCATGGTAGGCGAAGCGGCTGCTGGTGTTCTGTCTGAAGATCCCAGTAAGTTTTCTGCCTGCCTGATTCTGCAGATTCTGCCTGGTACCCAGGGTCTGTACGGTCTGGTTATCTGGTTCTTTGCCATGCTCCAGCTGGGCATTCTGGGTGGTAACCCCCTGGAACTGACCGTAGCACAGGGTATTGCGATTGCCTTTGCTTGTCTGCCCGTCGGTATCGGCGGCATGCTCACCGCAAAATCACAGGCTCGCTGCGCAGCTGCTGGTATCTCTATCGTTGCAAAGCGTCCGGAAGGTATGGCACAGGGCATCGTTCTGGCCATCATGGTGGAATTCTATGCTATCCTGTGCCTGCTGGCTTCCTTCTTGATGATTCTGTTCCTGACCAACATCATCAAGGCTTAAGGATACCTTTCCACATCGGATACGGAAAGGAGTATCGAAAGCAATGACTGGTATTGAAAAAATCACTGCCCGCATCCAGGAGGATGCCCAGCAGGAAATCGATGCGGTTCTGTCTGAGGCAAAAACCCAGGCAGACGGCGTCACCGCCCGCTACGCCGCTGAGGCAAAGCAGGCCGCTGCTGACATTCTGGAAAAGGGTGAGCGCAGCGCAGAAGAGTGCCGTCAGCGCCTGAACAGCACCGCTCAGATGGACGCCAAGAAGCTGGAACTGTCCACCAAGCAGGATCTGCTGGACAAGGCCTTCACACTGGCACTTGAGAAGCTGAATCAGCTGCCGGAAAAGGAATACATAGATCTGCTGGCACAGCTGGCGGTCAAGGCCTCTGTCTCGGGCAGCGAACAGCTGATTTTCCCTGCCGCAGACCGTGCCCGTTACGGCGTTACGGTGGCAACCAAGGCAAACGAGCTTCTGAAAAAGGTCGGCAAACCCGCAGCACTGACTCTGTCTGAGGAAACACGTGCTTTTAAGGGCGGCCTGTTGGTTTGTGACGGTGATGTAGAGGTCAACTGTACCTTTGAGACGCTGGTGCGTCTGGCTCGCAGCGAGACTGTGGGCGAGGTGACAGCCGTCCTCTTCGCGTAACGCGCTCCTGAGAAGGAGGACTCGAATTGTCTAAAAAAATTAGGGATGCAGATTATCTGTATCTTACTACAAAGATTCGGGCCATGGAATCCCGCCTGTTGGAGGGAGATCGCATGGATCGAATGCTGGAGGCGGCTACGGTAGAGGATGCCGCCAAGGTGCTGGTGGAGTGCGGTTACCCGGAACTGTCTGTGGTGACTGTGGATACGGTAGACGAGATACTGGCTCAGGCCAGAGAAGAGTTCTTTGCCGAATTGAGCAGCCAGGCACCCAACGAAGCCATGCTGGACGTGTTCAAGGTCAAGTATGACTATCACAACGCCAAAGCACTGCTGAAATGCGAGGCACTGGGACTGAACCCCAGCCGCCTGCTGGTAGACACTGGACGAGTACCCCCGGAGGTGTTAGAGGAAGCGGTGAAAAGGTCTGAGTTTCGGGATATCCCCGAAGTCATGGCTGACGCTATCATCAAGGCACGGGAAGTGCTGGGGGCCACCAAGGATCCGCAGCGCTCTGACCTGATTTTGGATCAGGCATACTTCCGGGAAATGGAGGCACTGGCTGAGGAAAGCAACTCCGATTTCCTGAAAAAGTACGTTCAGATGCTGGTGGACGCTGCCAATTTGCGCAGTGTCGTCCGAGTCCTGCGGATGGGCCGCGACGCCGATTATCTGGCTACGGTTCTGTTCCACGGTGGCAGCGTCAACGAAAGCCGGGTTCTGAAGGCTGCGGAAGGTGAGGCACTGGAAACTGTGTACTTTGCCACCCCCTTTGAGGCGGCCGCTGCTGCGGGAGCGTCCGCAGTTCATGGTGGTAGCTTGACCGGTTTTGAGAAGGCGTGTGATGATGCTGTGAACGCTTATATGCAGCAGGCCAAATATGTGGCCTTTGGTGAACAGCCGATGCTGGGATACGTCTCGGCGAAGGATAACGAATTCACCGCAGTCCGCATTATTTTGACGGGCCGTCTGGCAGGTTTGCCTGCCAATGTGATCCGGGAAAGGTTGCGTAACGCATATGTATAAAATCGCAGTGTTGGGCGACCGGGAAAGTGTTCTGGGATTCAAGACCCTGGGACTGGACGTGCATCCGGCTGAGACAGCGGAGGAAGCACGGAAGCTTCTCCACCGGCTGGCCCGGGATGGCGAAACCGCTATCATCTACCTCACCGAGCAGTTTGCTGAGCAGATGCAGGATGAGGTGAAAAAGTATAAGGATTCGGTGGTTCCGGCCATCATCCTTATTCCCGGCAAGTCCGGCTCCCTGGGGATCGGTATGAAAAACATTACCAATTCCGTGGAACGGGCGGTCGGCGCAGACATTCTGTAATCATTCGGCAGTAATGCTGATATTCTTGAACCTGAAATAGGAAAGAAGGTATGAAACCTAATGGGCAAAATCGTTAAGGTATCCGGCCCGCTGGTGGTTGCCACCGGTATGCAGGACGCCAATATGGCAGACGTGGTCCGAGTAGGCGAGCAGCATCTGATTGGTGAGATTCTGACGATGAACGGCGATTCCGCTGCGATTCAGGTCTACGAAGAGACCTCCGGCATTGGCCCCGGTGCGGATGTAATTACCACCGGCGCACCCTTGTCCGTTGAGCTGGGCCCCGGCCTGCTGGAAAATATTTACGACGGTATTCAGCGTCCCCTGGAAGAGATCATGAAAGTCTCCGGCGCAACCATCGCAAGAGGCATTCAGGTACCTGCCCTGAACCGCGAAAAAAAGTGGGAGTTCAAGGCAACCGTCAAGGCTGGCGACAAGGTAGCCACCGGCGACATCATTGGTACCGTTCAGGAAACTACCTCCACCGTGCATAAGATCATGGTGCCCCACGGTGTTTCCGGTACCATCGACCAGATCAAGAGTGGTTCCTATACTGTCACCGACGTGGTGGCAACGCTGACCGCCGACAAGGGTGAGAAGAAGGAACTGACCATGATCCAGAAGTGGCCGGTTCGTATTGGTCGTCCCTACAAGAAAAAGTTCCCCCCGGTGGTTCCCCTGTGCTCTGGCCAGCGGATCATCGACACCATGTTCCCCATCGCCAAGGGCGGTGCTGCGGCAGTTCCCGGCCCCTTTGGTTCCGGTAAAACCGTGGTACAGCACCAGCTGGCAAAGTGGTCTGACGTGGACATCGTGGTCTATATCGGCTGCGGTGAACGCGGCAACGAAATGACTGACGTTCTGCGGGAATTCCCGGAACTGGTTGACCCCCGCACCGGCGAATCTCTGATGAAGAGAACCGTTCTGATCGCGAACACCTCGGACATGCCCGTGGCAGCGCGTGAAGCATCTGTCTACACAGGCATCACCATTGCGGAATACTTCCGTGATATGGGATATGACGTAGCAGTTATCGCTGACTCCACCTCCCGTTGGGCAGAGGCACTGCGTGAAATGTCTGGTCGTCTGGAAGAAATGCCCGGCGAAGAAGGCTACCCCGCTTACTTGGCATCCCGTCTGGCTCAGTTCTACGAACGGGCTGGTATGGTGGAATGCCTCACTGGCAGTGATGAGACCCGCAAAGGCTCTCTGACCGCTGTTGGTGCAGTTTCCCCTCCCGGCGGCGACCTGTCCGAGCCGGTTTCTCAGGGCACCATGCGTATTGTTAAGGTGTTCTGGTCTCTGGACGCATCCTTGGCTTATCGCCGTCACTTCCCAGCCATCAACTGGCTGAACTCTTACTCCCTGTACCTGGATTCCCTGAGACCTTGGTACGATGAAATGCTGGGTAAGCAGTTCTTCCAGAACCGCGACAAGGCAATGGCGCTCCTCCAGGAAGAATCCAGCCTAAACGAAATCGTGCAGTTGGTTGGTAAGGACTCCCTGTCCCCCAACGATCAGCTGACTTTGGAGACGGCAAGAATCATCCGAGAGGACTTCCTGCAGCAGAATGCGTTTGCGGACGTCGACTCTTACTCCGATCACGGCCGTCAGCTCCAAATGCTCACCATCATCTTGGACTATGACAAGTTGTGCCGTGCTGCCCTCCAAAAGGGTGCTAAGTTGGACCAGCTGTTCAACATCGACGCCCGCGTGGACATGGGTCGTGCAAAGAACGTTCCCGCTGACCAGTATGAAGAAGCGTACAAGAAATTGGCCGTCGATATGGAAGCGCAGATCACCGCAATCGCAGAGAAAGGGGAGGATGACTGATGATTAAAGAATATCGTACGATTGAAGAAATCTCGGGTCCTCTGATGGTCGTCCGCCGTGTTTCTGGCGTCACTTACGACGAACTGTGCGAGATCGAGTTGCCCAACGGTGAAGTCCGCCGTGGTAAGGTGCTGGAAGTCAACGGCGACAAAGCGGTTGTCCAGCTCTTCGAGCCCTCCGCAGGCATCAACCTGAGCAACTCTAAGATTCGGTTCCTGGGTCGGCCTCTGGATCTGGCTGTGTCCGGTGATATGCTGGGCCGTGTCTTCTCCGGCATGGGCGAACCCATCGACGATGGCCCCGCTATTCTGGCGGAAGCCCATTGTGACATCAACGGTCAGGCGATGAATCCTGCTGCGCGGGACTACCCTAACGAATTCATCCAGACCGGTATCTCCACCATCGACGGCCTGAATACCCTGGTTCGTGGCCAGAAGCTGCCGATTTTCTCCGGCTCCGGTCTGCCCCATAACCAGCTGGCAGCACAGATCGCGCGTCAGGCAAAGGTGCTGGACGGTGCGTCCAACTTCGCCGTTGTCTTCGCTGCTATCGGCATTACCTTCGAGGAATCTGAATACTTTGTTCAGGAATTCCGCCGCACTGGTGCAATTGACCGTACTGTGCTGTTCATTAACCTGGCAAATGACCCGGCTGTGGAACGTATTTCCACGCCTCGTATGGCGCTGACCGCAGCAGAGTACCTGGCCTTCGAAAAGGGAATGCACGTTCTGGTCATCCTGACCGACATCACCAACTATGCAGAAGCACTCCGTGAGGTCTCTGCGGCAAAGAAGGAAGTACCTGGTCGTCGTGGCTATCCCGGCTACCTGTACACCGACTTGGCTACCATGTACGAACGTGCTGGCCGTCATCTGGGCGAACCTGGTTCTATCACCATGATCCCCATCCTGACTATGCCGGAAGATGACAAAACCCATCCCATCCCCGACCTGACCGGTTACATCACCGAAGGCCAGATTATTCTGTCCCGTGAGCTGTACCGGAAGGGCATCCTGCCTCCCGTAGACGTACTGCCCTCCCTGTCCCGACTGAAGGACAAGGGTACCGGTGAAGGAAAGACCCGTGAGGATCACTCCGGCACCATGAACCAGTTATTTGCGGCTTACGCAACCGGTAAGGAGAATAAGGAACTAATGTCCATTCTGGGCGAAGCAGCTCTGTCACCCACCGATCTGCTGTATGCGAAGTTTGCAGATGAGTTCGAAAAACATTATGTGGCACAGGGTGCGGATGAAAACCGTTCCATTTTCGAGACCCTGGATCTGGGCTGGGAACTGCTGAGCATCCTGCCTGAGGCAGAATTGAAGCGGATTAATCCGGAACTGATCGAAAAGTATATGCCGAAAAAAGACAAGCAGTAAGGAGGGGTTAGTAGATGCCTTCCACCACTGTAAACGCAACCAGAATGGAGCTGACCCGGCTGAAGAAGAAGCTGAAAACAGCGACGCGCGGCCATAAGCTCCTGAAGGACAAGCGTGACGAGCTGATGAAGCAGTTCCTGGACATGATCCGTGAGAACCGAGCGCTGAGAACCCGGGTAGAGGAGGCACTGATGCGTGCACATGGCTCCTTTACCGTAGCCTCTGCGCTGATGTCCTCTGAGATGCTGGAACAGTCTCTGATCTACCCTAAGCAGAGCGTGGATCTGAATATGACATTCCAGAACATCATGTCTGTTGACACTCCGGTTTATCATTTCTCCACCCAGAACCCCAGCAGCGGTGATATTTATCCCTACAGCTTTGCCACCACCTCCTGTGAGTTGGATGGTGCTGTAGACGCCCTGTCCTCAGTGTTCCAGGACATGCTGAAGCTGGCTCAGATCGAAAAAACGACCCAGCTACTGGCTGAGGAGATCGAAAAAACCCGCCGTCGTGTGAACGCTCTGGAATACGTGATGATCCCCGAGATGGAGGAAAATGTTAAGTATATCTCCATGAAGCTGGACGAGAATGAGCGGAACAACACCATTCGCCTGATGAAGGTGAAGGATATGATGCTGGAGGAAGAAATCAAGGCAAAGCGTCAGGAAGACGCAAAAATGCTGGAGAAGTACAATGCCCAGTAATTGATTTCTCTGTGAAAGCGGAACTGATTTCCCATTCAATGAAGAACACCCTGAAGGTTTTTTCCTTCGGGGTGTTTTTGTTCCTAGGAACGTAGAAATTCGTCAAAAAAGAGAAGGCCAGATGGAAATGCCAGGATGGAACAGGTGAAGTTTCCGCGTTGACAATAGGGGGAAGGTCGGTTAAACCAAAAATAAGAATAGAGGAGAAGGAGACTGCGTCTGGTTTTCTGTACCCTAGAGAGATCGGGTCACCGGCTGAACGCCTGATTGGTGGGAGACGGACATGCACAACGCTCCGGAGCTGAGCAGGTAAGCTTCCACTAGATGGAGGAGGTGGTTTGCTCCGAGCATCCCACATTACGGGAGTGGAGATGACATTTCAATGGTGAAATGGAACGTGGGTGATACCACGGAATTTGCGCTGTCGTAATTCGGGATCTTTTTTATTTTCAGAAGGATGTGATTTTGAATGAAATTCTTAACTTGCAAAATGGAACGACACAATTTGACCTATCATGAGGTGATGGGTGAAACTGACTTTAGTCAAAAGTGCTGCTGACTGCGCTGCTGTTCAGTCTGTATGGGAATGCCAGGAACCCTGCCGGGGTTGAAGCATAAGGTGGCAGAGTATGCTGCAAAGGCTTGTCTGGTGCTGGATTGCGAAATGACACGCCATTGCAAGTTTGATCGAAAAAACTATTTCTACCCCGGTTTACCCAAAGCCTATCAGATCAGCCAGCTCAATCTGCCCGTTGGGCGGAACGGGAAGGCCTCCATCGAAGTGTGGGAAGAGGAAAAGGTGATCCGAATTCATGAGCTGCATATGGAGGAAGGCGCGGGGAAATTGGTTCACGACAACTGGGTTGATCAGACCCGAGCGGAATAAAATCAGTGCGGGGTACCACTGATCAAGATCGTGACAGAGTCGGGTTTCCGCAGTGAAGAAGAAGCGATTTCCAGAGTCATTGCCCATGAAGCCCGTCGCCAACAGGAGTGGATTGAGATGGATCATAAAAAGGAGATCCAGGAGACACGCCGCTGGGATGATAACAAGGATGCAACCTACTCATGCGATCCAAGGAAAACGCTCAGGAATAATCCCAAGTCCATCGAAGACTACAAAGCAGGAAAAAAGAAAGCACAGGGCTTCCTAGTAGGTCAGTGCATAAAGGCACTGAAGGGAAAGGGAGACCCGAAAATGGTTACACAACTGCTGAACAGCAAGCTACAAGGGCTGTAACAGCACAGAAAACCTCCCCACGTTATTGGGGAGGTTTTCTTATATATATGTAAGAATTACTTTCTGTAGGTCACTTCATGACGCTTGGGGCCAGTAGAAACCATCGTGATGGGAGCGTCAATCTTGGATTCGATGAAGTCCACATACTTCTTGGCGTTTTCCGGCAGTTGATTGTAATCGGTGATGCCGCGAATGTCAGTTTTCCAGCCGGAGAGGGTCTCAAACACGGGTTTTGCCAGTCCCAGCTGATTGGGAACTGGGAAGGTGTCGGTGACCTGACCATTGATCTCGTAGCCAACGCAGACGGGAATTTCATCCAGATAGCTCAGCACATCCAAACAGGTAAGTACCACCTGGGTAGCGCCTTGAACCATGCAGCCGTATTTGGTGGCCACGGTGTCAAACCAACCCACACGTCGTGGTCTGCCGGTGGTGGCACCAAACTCGCCCTTATCACCGCCCCTGCAGCGGAGTTCATCGCCGGCTTCGCCCTCCACTTCGCTGACGAAAGGCTCTGTTTTGGAACCGACGCAGGAAGAATAAGCCTTGGTGACAGCGAACACGTCCTCCATAGCAGTGGGGGGGATACAAGCACCTACCGTGCCAAATCCGGCTAGGGTGTGGGAGGAGGTAGTCATGGGGAAGATGCCCAGATCGGGATCCTTCATGGAGCCGAGCTGCCCCTCCAGGAGGATGGTTTTGCCTTCCTTCAGAGCCTGATGCACGAAGGAAACGGCATCGCCCACATAGGGACGAATCAGATCACGATGTTCCATGAGCTCGTCAAAGAGTGCCTGGGGATCCAGCAGAGGCTTGTGATATAGGTGCTCAAAAAGAACGTTTTTCAGGTCACATACGGCCGTCAGACGCTCCATCAGCCGCGTTTCATCAAAGAGATCGCAGAGCTGAATGCCGATTTTAGCATACTTGTCGGAATAGAAGGGAGCAATACCACTTTTGGTGGAACCGAATGCGTTGCCAGCCAGCCGCTCTTCCTCATAGGAATCCTGCAGCACATGGTAGGGCATCAGCAGCTGTGCGCGTTCGGATACAATCAGATTGGGAGCAGGAATGCCCTGATCCGTAATACTCTTTAGTTCAGCAACCAGTTTTTGGATGTCCAGAGCGACACCGTTGCCGATGATATTGGTAATGTGGGGGTAGAAAGAACCGGAGGGCAGAATGTGTAGTGCGAATCTGCCATAATCGTTGATGATGGTGTGACCGGCATTAGCGCCGCCCTGGAACCGAATGACTACGTCAGAAGTTTCCGCCATCATATCTGTGATTTTACCTTTCCCTTCGTCGCCCCAGTTTGCGCCTACGATTGCTTTTACCATGATGTTAAGACTCCTTTATATGCGGGGAAATCAGATCAAAGTTTCTGAAAACAGAACACACATATTATACGGAAAAACAAAGGAGATTGCAAGGGCAGGGCAACGGAAACATCAACAAATCTGATGATCTTTGGCGGAAAATGGAACGGAAAAGGAGAAAAAATCTTCTTCACATTTGGAATTTAGCACAGTAGGCCAAAAACAAAGTAATTCGTCATCACAAATGGTAAAGGAACAGCGTCTGCCGTTTCTGCCAGGACCGCGGCAATTTTGTGCGGCAGCAGCTTTCTGCGCTTGGTATAGCAGACGCTGCTTTTTCTTCTGTTTCCCAGGTGAAAACTGGCGGAGGGAGCAGGGGAGTCCGGTGCGGAGCGCCCACACGTCGCCTTGCCGTTGGAATAGCAAGGGGGAGTGTCCACAGGTGACACACAAAGTCCAGGTTAGGCTCCAGAAATCATCATCCAAATATGTAGTCTCATAGGTCAGGCTGACTTCCATAGCAGTAAAGGGGACGGCGCTGGAATGGGCAGTGTCAGCGGCTATAGCGGACTGTGCAAGGAGTTTTGTTTGGCAAGCTTTTTGGAACGTTTGCTCCAGATGTTGATAATAGCGATTGATGCGGCGCTGGGGACGGTTGGAAAGACCATGGAGCTGGGGCAGCGTGCTGGTATAGTGCAGAACAAGCTCACCCTCGTGACAAAGAGCTTCCTCTGTGCACTGCTCTTTCAGCTGTACCGTTGGGATATGAATCATAGGCAATTCCTCCTAACAGAAGTTTATGAAGGAGAAACAAAATGGTGCAAATTGCGAAAAAGAGGTTTACTTTTACACAGTAGAATGTTAAAATTGTAACCAGTCAATTTATGACTTGATTCAGGAGGGAATAACATGTCGAAAGTATTTGGCAAAGAGCCGAGTATGAATTTATATAACACCATTTTGGAGCTGAAAGGTTTGGATGAGTGCTACCGCTTTTTCCAGGACCTGTGTACCGTATCTGAGCTGCGCGCCATGGAGCAGCGCTTTGATGTGGCGGTACTGCTCCAGAAAGGGATGATCTACAACGACATTTTGGAGCAGACCGGTGCCAGCAGCGCCACCATCAGCCGGGTGAACCGTGCGCTGAACTACGGGGTCGAGGGATACCACCAGGTGTTTACACGGACGCTGGGAGAGGAATATGTTACGTCTCCGGCGGAAAAACTCAAAAAAGGGAAGCAGAAAAAATGAGTGCCTATGAAGGGCTGGCCCGGTTTTATGACGGGCTGACTCGGGATGTGGACTATGGACAGTGGGTGGACTGGTACGAGGACTGGTTTCAGCAAAGTGCAGTGCCAGTTCGCATTGTACTGGATCTGGCCTGTGGAACAGGAACCTTAACCTGTTTGCTGGCGCAACGAGGCTACTCCATGATCGGTACGGATCAGTCTACCGAAATGCTGGCAGAGGCCGTGGAAAAGTCCATGGAGTTGGATTGTGAAGCACCAGTGTTTTTGAACCAACCGGCAGAGTCACTGGATTTGTTCGGCACCATTGATGCCTGTGTGTCCAGTCTGGATAGCCTCAATTATGTGATAGAGGAAACAGTTCTACGGGAAGCATTTCGAAGAATCCACACGTTTCTTATGCCGGGGGGGCATTTCCTCTTTGATGTGTTGGCGGCGGATCACCTGCGCCAGATGGATGGCCAGATGTATGTAGATGAAAATGACGATGTGTTCTGCCTCTGGCGGACAGAGTACCACCCAGAAAACAATACCGTTTCCTACGGGATGGATTTGTTCGAGCGGGATGGTGACTGCTGGTACCGAGAGCAGGAGGAGCATATGGAACGGGCCTGGAGTCAGGAAGCGTTGGAGCATATGCTGCTGGAGGCAGGGTTTGCCTCCGTTCAATGCTACGGTGGAATGGATTGTCACCAGGTTTCTGCATCAGATCGCCGGATTTACTACGTCTGCGTCAACGGAGAAGGGGGACAAACCCCGGGTCAGTGCATGGAGTCGGAGTAGAAAAACAACGGAAAATGCAAATCCCAAACGGGTCAACAGAGTGCTTGACCCGTTTTTTAAATGGAGGATATAGAAATATGGCAGATCAAATTGTCAGAGTCATTACGTCAGACGGTGCGGTGATGGCCTCTGCGATCACCGGGAAGGCGCTGGTGGAGCAGGCGCGGCAGATTCATAAAACCCTGCCGGTGGCTACTGCGGCACTGGGCAGATCCCTGATGGCGGCATCCATGATGGGCAATCAGCTGAAGGGAGCAGACAACTCCCTCACCTTGCAAATTAAGGGCGGCGGTTCCTTGGGTATGATCACCTGTGTCAGCGATGCAGAGGGAAATGTGCGGGGCTATGTCAGCAACCCCTTTGTGGATCTTCCTCGGAAAGAGAAGGGAAAGCTGGATGTGGGTGCGGCAGTGGGCACCGATGGTAGCCTGACGGTCATCAAAGACCTGGGGATGAAGGAACCCTATGTGGGTAGCGTTCCCCTGGTCAGCGGTGAGATTGCAGAGGATATTACTGCCTACTTTGCTGCCAGTGAGCAGTTTCCCACCGCCTGTGCTCTGGGGGTGCTGGTGGATGTGGATCAGTCGGTAAGTGCAGCCGGCGGATATCTGATTCAGTTGCTGCCTGGAGCAGATGACACTGTGATTGAAAAGGTGGAGCGGGGGATTCAGAAGACCGGATATGTAACCCGCGCCTTTCAGGAGGGAGTCACGCCGCTGGAACTGGTGAAAAAGGTGCTCGGTGAGTTTGAGGTAGAGATTTTGGAAACTACGCCGGTGGAGTACCACTGCTACTGTAGCCGGGAGCGTGTCTGCAAGGCTCTGATTAGCCTGGGAGCCGATGAACTGGAGCAAATGATCCGCGAGGAAAACGGTGCGGAACTAAGCTGTCAGTTTTGTGGACAGGTCTACAGCTTCAACGGTGAAGAGCTGAAGGAGCTTGCAGAACCCCTAAAAAAATAAGTTGCATAGAAATTGCCAAAAGTGGTTGACAAAAAGAGAAACGTCCGCTATAATAAGCTTCGCTGTCTAAGGAGAGCGGGCGACGGGAGCATAGCTCAGCTGGCTAGAGCACATGCCTTACAAGCATGGGGTCACAGGTTCGAGTCCTGTTGCTCCCACCATTTTTCCACCGCAGTTTGCAGACGGAATAAATAATGGCCCGGTAGTTCAGTTGGTTAGAACGCTAGCCTGTCACGCTAGAGGTCGTCGGTTCAAGTCCGATCCGGGTCGCCATCATTCTTTCACCCCACAGCAGTCGTGTTGTGGTATGTTGGACTGAAAGTGGTGTACATCAAAAAAAGTCTTGACATTCAAAAGTTAACATGGTAATATATACCACGGTCGTTGACCGATTTGCCTCTGTAGCTCAGTTGGTAGAGCAGGGGACTGAAAATCCCCGTGTCGATGGTTCGATTCCGAGCGGAGGC
>ENA-UOOI01002442-UOOI01002442.1-fermentation-metagenome-genome-assembly--contig:-NODE-2442-length-16163-cov-3.933884_pt1 | contig 16163 bp, 18 predicted proteins | sample MGYA00245779_ERZ724027 | MGnify/ENA primary metagenome ERZ724027 (study PRJEB28704, sample SAMN03018318) | fermentation metagenome | biome: anthropogenic terrestrial biome; feature: soil; material...
CCCCTAAGTAGATTTTGGTTATTTACCTTGTCTACTTAAGGGGTATCATATCATATCATCGCGGAACCTCTTAGAAATTTTGAAAATTTAAATGATACTGAAGAAAAACAAAGAGTAAAAAAGCTGCTTGATATTGTCGGAATGCCGGAAGATGCCTTATACAAATATCCTCATGAGTTCTCCGGAGGGCAGCGTCAGAGAATCGGAGTCGCCAGAGAGGTGGCAACGAACCCGAAACTTATTATAGCTGATGAACCCGTTTCGGCTCTGGATTTGTCTGTGCAGGCTCAGGTCCTAAACTTTATGAAACAGATCCAGCAGGAGTATGGACTGAGTTATCTGTTTATTTCCCATGACCTGGGTGTTGTCAAACATATGTGTGATAATATCGCAATTATGCACCGTGGTCGTTTTGTGGAAATCGGAACCCGAGAAGATATCTATTCAGATCCAAGACATATCTATACGAAACGTCTGCTTTCTGCAATTCCAAAGATTGATGTGAAACACCGGGAAGAGCATAAAGAATATCGACGAAGCGTGGAGAAGGAATTCATGGAGAACCAGAAGGACTATTACGATGAGAGCGGAAGAGTCTATGACTTGAAGGAAATAACCCCGACTCATATGGTAGGACTTAGAACGGGAGGTGAAAGCTAATGTGGAAAACAATATTACGGCGTGTCCTTCTCATGATTCCTCAGGTGATTATTTTAAGCATACTGATTTTTCTTCTGGCAAAAATGATGCCCGGTGATCCGTTTACCGGAATGATTGACCCGACAATCGGAGCTGAACGAATCGAGGAGCTTCGCGAACAGGCGGGACTCAACGATCCCTGGCCGCAGCAATATGTCCGCTGGGTAAAGAATGCACTGCACGGTGATTTTGGAAAAAGCTATACCTATAAATACGCAGTGACGGATGTTATCGGCGACAGAATCGGAAATACAATTCGGCTTTCTCTGTTCACTGTGATACTTACATATCTGCTGGCGATTCCCTTAGGTTTATATGCCGGAAGATATCAGAATTCAAAGTTTGATAAGGCTGTTGTTATCTATAATTTTGTAAGTTTTGCGATACCCACTTTTGTCCTTGCGTTACTGACTGTTTATCTGTTTGGCTACAAATTGCGCATCTTCCCGACGAGTGGAAGCGTTTCGATTCATGAGACAAAAGGAACTATGGGTTATTTCATGAGTCAGATGCACCATCTGATATTGCCGGCAATTGTGCAGGCGCTGCTTGGAACCGCCACCACCATACAATATCTGCGAAGTGAAGTGATTGATGCCAAACAGATGGATTATGTGCGGACGGCGAGGTCAAAGGGAGTGCCGACGGGAAAAGTTTTCAACCGACATATTTTCCGAAACGCATCACTTCCGATTGCTTCTAATGCCGGATATGAAATTACAGGACTAATCGGAGGATCAGTCGTTATAGAAAGGATCTTTAATTATCCGGGAATTGGAAATCTGTTCATCAGCAGTATCACAGAACGTGATTATTCTGTTATCACTGCGCTGACGCTCTTGTTTGGTCTTGCAACATTACTTGGAACGCTGCTGTCCGATATTATTATGAGTATTGTGGATCCAAGAATCAGGATTCAGTAGGGAGGGGATGAATCAATATGTTTACTAAAAAGAAGAAAAAGAACAACCCGGCGGAAGCTGCGTCCATCCCGCCTATGGGAATCCGAATGATAGCAAGAGAATTTAGAAAAGATAAACTGGCGATTTTTTCACTGGTTGTACTGATAGCAATTATACTGTTTGCAGTGATTGGATCTCTGGTTTTAGATCAGGATGTAGTTACAAAAGTGGATATCCTTGAAAGATATACGAAACCCGGAGAAGTGAATATGGATGGTCACAAGTATATTCTGGGTGCAGATGAAGGAGGCCGCGATATCCTGGGGCTGCTGATTTATGGAACAAGAAACTCAATCTTCATCGGTTTTGCAATCACGGTTATTACTTCGATTATCGGAGTCAGTGTGGGACTGATCTCGGGATATTACGGAGGCGTGATTGACAATATTTTAATGCGTATCGTTGATTTTGTCATGATCCTTCCGATTATGCTGATTATCATTGTACTGGTAACGATTGTACCGCGATATGATGCGATGAGTCTTGTATGGATTATGTCTGTATTTTACTGGGTGGGAAAAGCCAGGCTGTTTCGAGCCAAAACCTTATCTGAGTCAAGGCGGGACTATATCAGTGCATCAAAGACCTTAGGTACATCCGACTTTAAGATTATTTTCCGGGAACTGCTCCCTAATGTCAGTTCACTGATTATAACAAATTTAACGATGAATTTTGCGGCGAATATCGGTATTGAAACAAGTCTTACTTTCCTGGGATTTGGTCTTCCGGCAAAGACACCAAGTCTTGGAACGCTGACAGCTTATGCAAACAATTCAGAGACGCTGTCGAATCGTCCATGGATCTGGATACCTGCATCAGTGCTGATTCTGGTTCTGATGTTAAGTATAAATTATGTGGGGCAGGCTTTTAAGCGCTCCGCTGACGCACGTCAACGACTAGGATAATTAAAGGAGGAGAAAAGGTATGAGAAGAAGAAAACTTTTCGGATTGGCTATTGCAGCCGGTCTGACATTATCCCTTGCCGCATGTGGGAGTAATGGCGGCAGACAGGACGACGGGATCAAGGACGGAAGTAACAAAGAAGGCAGTAAAAAAGAAAGCAGTAAATCTTCAAAAGATGAAAACACAGCAGATACTGATTTTGACACAATGGTTTCAAATACGGATGATCCCATTGACGGTCAGACGCTCGAAATCGCTCAGGTCAGTGACACTGATTTTACCGGCATTTTTAACGGGGCTTTCAGTACGATTACGTTGGATGATTACTTTTTTCAGCCGGCAGACGAACCACTCTTTACTTATGATGAAAATCTTCGTATAAAGGATGGCGCGGCAGGTTTTGCGTATGATCAGGAAAAGAAGGAGATCACCATTACACTGCAGGATGGAATCAAATGGTGTGATGGGGAAGATGTGACTTCGGATGACTTGATATTTCCATATGAAGTGATTGGTGATGCGCAGTACGATGGTGTGAGATATACATCCAGTATCAAAAATATCGTAGGAATGGAAGAATACCATGATGGAAAAAGCGATACAATTTCCGGAATTCAAAAAGTAGATGACAAACAGATTGTGATTACCTATAAAGATTTCTCGCCGTCTATGCTGCAGGGTGGGGGATCTGTAATCGGGTATGCACTGCCGAAACATGTGTATGAAGGCATGCCGGTGACAGAGATGGAGGCATCCGACGCCGCACGTAAGAATCCGATTACTTTTGGACCCTATTATATCAGTAAGGTGGTTCCGGGAGAATCGGTGGAATATCTGCCGAATGAATATTATTACGGAGGTAAACCAAATCTTGACAAAATCATCATGAAGAAAGTTCCCGCTGCTTCCTCGATTGCCTCCATGAAGGCAAAAGAGTATGATATTTACCAGGGTATGGGGACTTCTGAATACAAGTCATGGAAGGATCTTGATGGCTACGAAAATGTCGGTCAGGTGGATACATCCTATAGTTATATTGCATTTAAACTTGGTAAGTACAAAGACGGAAAAAACGTCTATGATCCGAATTCAAAGATGGCTGATAAGCAGCTTCGGCAGGCAATCGCTTATGCCGTTGACAATGAGGCGATTGCGAAAAAATTGTATGAAGGCCTGCAGATAAAAGCAAACTCTATGATTATACCGGGATTTAAGGCTCTTCATAATTCAGAGTTCAAGGGATATGCTCAGGATATAGACAAAGCAAACAAGCTTCTGGATGACGCGGGATATAAGGATATCGACGGAGACGGAGTTCGTGAAGATAAAGACGGAAAACCATTTAAAATCAGCTTCGCTTTCCGTGACGGACCGGATCCGGCACAGGCCCTGGCAGAATATTATATCCAATGCTGGAAAGAAGTCGGATTGGATGTTGAGTTGACGACAGGCCGCCTGATTGAGGTTAATTCTTTCTACGACATGCTTAAAAATGATGATGATTCCATCGATATGTTTCAGGCAGGATGGTCAACGGGATTCGATCCGAATCAGTCTTCACTTTATGGAGAGGATGCCGCGTTCAATTATACCCGTTTTGTATCCGATGAAAACACAGAACTTCTGAATAAAATGTCCTCCGAGGAAGCAATGGATGAGAAAAAAGCAAAAGAGATCTACAATGACTGGGATCAGTATGTGTTTGATGAGGCATTTGTTTTCCCGACAACTTATCGATATGAGATTCAGCCTGTTTCTACCCGTGTGACTGGATACGACATTGCAAATGATGTTGATCGATATTACTATGCAACAGTCGGGGTTACAAAAGAAGAGAGATAAAAAACCGAACTCAGCTTCTTGACAGTATGGCATGGTCATGTTAGATTATCAGTATCAGTTAAAGAAAGAGGTGAAAGCATGATTCAGATTTCCTGCAGATAAATAGAACTAAAAACGCATGTCATAAGAAGGACACAATCCTTAGGTTTTGGGTCTGTGATATGTACTGCAGGAAATGTACATGTTTTTACTTTACGCCTACAGATCAGTTTATTCTGTTTTGTGGACGAAGCCTCACGGCGCAGAGAGTATGCTTGTATACTTTCTGCGCTGTTTGTATATGTGAGGAGAAATTATGGCACTGATCAATGTACAAGATTTAACATTTTATTATGAGGGAAGCGATGATTTGATTTTTGATCGCGTTTCCTTTCAGATCGATACGGACTGGAAACTGGGATTTATCGGGAGAAACGGAAGAGGAAAGACAACATTCTTAAAACTCTTACTTGGGAAATATGAATATCGGGGCACAATCAGCTCCGGTGAAGTCTTTGATTATTTCCCTTATCCGGTAAATGACAAAACAAGAAATACAATCGATATCATCGAAGATACGGATCCTATGTATGAACTTTGGAAGATCTGCAGGGAATTGAATCTGCTGGAAGTTGATCCCGATATTCTTTATCGACCGTTTGATACGTTAAGTAACGGAGAGCAGACGAAGACTCTGCTTGCGGTTCTGTTTGCAAGGCAGAATCATTTTCTGCTGATTGATGAGCCCACTAATCATCTGGATATGGAGAGCCGGGTAAAACTTATGGAATACCTTAATCAGAAAAAAGGATTCATTCTGGTCTCCCATGACCGGGCCTTTCTGGACGGATGTATCGATCATGTTTTGTCGATTAATAAGAACAATATTACAGTTACAAAAGGAAATTTCACTACCTGGTGGGAAGATAAAGAGCGCAGCGACCGCTTCGAACTGGAACAGAACGAGCGGCTTAAAAAGGACATCCGAAAGCTGGAGAAAGGTTCCAGGACAGCCGGCGAATGGGCGGGAAAAGTTGAAAAGTCCAAAAGAGGGGCAGCGGATAAAGGCTACGTCGGGCATAAGGCCGCAAAGATGATGAAACGCTCAAAGATTCTGGAACATCGCGCAGATCAGGCATTGGAGGAGAAATCTTCCCTTCTTAAAAATGTGGAGACAGTGGACGATCTGAAACTTTGTCCGCTTAAGCTTCACAAGGACATTCTCATTCGGATGGAAGATATCCAGATTTTTTCTGATAATTCTAAACCTGTATTGGATAACTTTCATATGGAAGTGAAGAATGGTGAGCGTGTGGCTCTGCAGGGTAGAAATGGATGCGGAAAATCAAGCATTTTAAAAATGATTATGGGAATGAACACAGATTTCCAGGGGCAGATGGAACTGGCATCGGGAATAATTATATCCTATGTTCCACAGGATACATCCGGGATATCGGGGACATTACATGAGTTTTCCGAGTCAAACGGACTGGATGAGACGATATTTCTGACGGTTCTTCGAAAACTTGGATTTGAGAGAACACAGTTTGAAAAGCAAATCGGGGATTTCAGTGAAGGGCAGAAGAAAAAGGTTCTAATCGCGAAGTCTTTAAGCCAGCAGGCACATCTATATATCTGGGATGAACCGTTGAATTATATTGATGTTTTCTCGAGGATGCAAATTGAACAGCTGATTCTTGAGTTTGTGCCGACCATGCTTATAGTAGAACATGACAGCCGTTTTATTGAACATGTGGCGACAAAGGTGATACGACTATAGCTGATGGAAGAATTTTAGATGGAGATGAGTAATTGAGAGAACGAAAAGAGGTACTGGATTATGGCATGACATTTCCGGGAGCATATCAGGATACACCCTTTCATGACGATAACTGGGTGCTGGTCCGATACAGGCCAAATAAGAGGGCATTTGTCTGGACATATGAACGTTTCGGAAATATCTGGGTAAATGTGAAAGTGGATCCACAATGGAGGGATTTCTGGAGAAATGCCTATGAGTCTGTGATTCCCGCTTATCATCAGAACAAAGAGCACTGGAATTCCATCATACTTGACGGAAGTATTCCGGATGAGGAAATTAATCGCATGATTGCCGAGAGCTATGATCTGGTTGTGAAGAAAAGATAGAAATAGTCGGATTTATTTGCTTTAAATTGTTCTACGAAGAAACTGAACATAAGATGAAGATGGTAGACTTGAATGATGCTTTAAAATATAGGATACTAGTGATATTAAATGCAACGGACAATCAGCTGGGAGGATAAGGTATGTTGGAGAGGAAAGATCTGGAAGCTATCAGAGAGATTGTAAATGATTCTATCGCAGCCAAGACGCCGGGAATTGTGAATGCAGCAATAGAAGCCAAGACGCCGGATATTGTGAATGCAGCAATAGAAGCCAAGACGCCGGATATTGTAAATTCTGCAATAGAAGCCAAGACCCCGGGAATTGTGAAAGCAGCAATAGAAGCCAAGACCCCGGATATTGTGAATGCAGCAATAGAAGCCAAGACGCCGGATATTGTAAATTCTGCAATAGAATCTAAGGGGCCTGAAATCGTATCGCCTATTGTGGAGAGAGAGGATAGAAGATTGGCACATATGCTGTTAAGTGAGATGGAACGAAATGATGCCAAATATGAAATGAAGTTCAAAGCAATACAAGAACACTTAAAAAAATTAAATGATATGTACTGGATATCAAGAAACGAATCCGATACGATTCATATGCTGATTAAAAGGCTTGATGAGTATGAAAAAAGGTTGTCTGTTCTTGAAATTAAAACGGCGTGATTATGCTTTAATAAAATAAAAGAATTGGAGATATCCTGGCAGTTTATCCCCAATTCTTTTAGCCTAATTCAGTGAATGAAGGACTGCCTGTAATTCATTTAGAGAGTTAATTGTGTAGTCTGGATGGACATCAGAGATATTATCTATATGATCATGATTAAACCAGATGGTCCGAATCCCTGCGTTAATTCCACCCTGAATATCGGAGGTTAAGCTGTCGCCTACGATGATACATCTGTCCTTGCAAAACTCAGGAATCTTTGCAAAGCAACAGTCAAAATATTCCCTCCTTGGTTTGTTGAATCCGATAACTTCTGAGATAAATATATCCTGGCAGTAGTTGCGAAGGCCTGCGCTTTTTATTCGGCCTCTCTGAACACTTGCCGTTCCATTTGTAACTATGTAAAGGTGGTATTGATTATGAAGATCCCGTAGCAGCTCTTCGGCTCCATCCAGAAAGTAATGCCCGATTCCGAGATCCTTTTCGTAGATTTCTTCTGCCTGATCGGCAGAACTTTCAATTCCAAACTCTTGAAATAGTAAACTGTAACGACGTGTTTTGACTTCGTCACGAGTGATTTTCCCCTGTTCAAGAAGTTTCCACTGAGCAAGATTTATTTCACTATACCTGCTCATCATCTGCTTTGTCGGGTTGATATGAAGTTCACGGAAAGTCTTGGTCAGCGCTATTTCTTCAGCCTTGTCAAAATCTAGGATTGTGTTATCTAAATCAAATAAAATAGTGTCGATCATTGTTATACTCCTTTGTAAAACAATATTTTTCATTTAGTTTTGAATTAGTTATAGGTTCTATTATAACTTTTCTTTGAAATATACACAAGCAGTCTGTGTATCATTAGCGCCAAGATATTGGTAACTCCGGAAGAAGCTGCAAATGATATTATTTCCTCCTACTGATCCTTAATTGTGGAAAGGATAGCGCATATATGGTATTATGTAAAGAAATAAAGAAACCTTTGTCACTGAAGTTCAAATGATTTTACGGAGGAATATATGGATATCAAGCGATGCAGCTGGGCTGAAAAATCAGAACTGGAACAGGAATATCATGATCACAAATGGGGAAGACCTGTACATGATGATCATGAACTATTTAAAATGATGATTCTGGAAGGGCAGCAGGCAGGGCTTAGCTGGTCTACAATTCTAAAAAAGATGGATGCGCTCTGCGAGGCCTATGATGACTTCAAACCGGAAGCGCTGGCGTTTTATGATGGAGAAAAAGTTAAAGAGCTGCTTTCAAATCCTGGAATTATCAGAAATCGGCTGAAGGTAAATGCTGCCATTAATAATGCAAAGATGTATTTTAAACTTTGTGATAAATATGGCTCGCTGGATCATTTCCTGTGGTCATATGTGGATGGGCATCCGATTGTGAATCAATGGGAAACGATGGATGAAGTGCCGGCAAATACGCCGCTTTCCGATGAAATCAGCAGACAGTTGAAAAAAGAGGGATTTAAGTTTATCGGAACTACCATCGTTTACTCGCTCATGCAGTCGATCGGTATGGTCAATGACCATCTTGTTTCTTGCAGCTTTCGATTTCCTGAACTTAAATATAGCAGCTGATGAGGGATGTCCGCATATTTGGATGATGAAAAAACTACAAAAGGATGTTGGATAGTATGAAGAAAATGATATACCTTGCAGGAGGATGTTTTTGGGGAACTGAGAAGTATTTTGCATGTATCCCAGGTGTGATATCGACAGAAGTGGGATACGCAAATGGGCATACCAAGGCACCGACATATGAAGAAGTCTGCACAAATAATACAGGGTACGCGGAGACGGTAAAGGTGGAATACGATGATGAAAAAGTAAGTCTGCCTTTTATCCTGAACATGTATTATGATGTGATTGATCCGGTGAGTATGAATCGACAGGGAAATGATATCGGAACTCAGTACAGGACAGGAATCTTTTATGTGGATGCAGCAGATGAACCGGTGACTAAAGAGTCGGTGAATGAGCTGCAAAAGAATTATAAAGAGAAAATCGCTGTTAAAGTGGAGCCGTTAAAGGAATATTACAAGGCAGAGGAATATCACCAGAATTACCTCGATAAAAATCCAACAGGATATTGCCATATCGGTGCGGATAAATTTGAAAAGGCACGAAAGGCCATAGATCGGACAGAAGAATGAGGATTGGATTCGCCTTCTTGATGGACGAAAAGCACAGGTACTATTAAAGCAAGAAAACGGCCGGAAAAAATGCCCCGGCCGATACTTTTCGACTAATTGATTCGCAACTTACTCTTCAAATGAAAGATTCCCAGGATATTTCGAATATGTTTTACTAATATCGAATTCTGTTGTAGGAATATCAAGTCCTACTTCTTCGAAATTGGTATTATCCAGCCATACCTGCCCTTTCCCGTCCAGTAGAATTCCAATATTAATTACTCCGCTGTTTTCAGAAATATCCATAACACATGAGTAATAATTCCATTCTTTAGTTCCGGTGATTGGACGGTCTTGCATATTATCTAGTTTTAAAGTATCTCCAAGAGAAGAATCAATTCGCAGCCACAGACCGGACCAGCCTTCAACTTTTTTTGCCTTCACAAATCCAGAGAAGCGAACTCTTTTACCGATAAAACTTCCGGCACTGAATTGCTGCATGATAACAGCATATTCATCGGGCTCAAAATCATCAGTATTTGATACTATTGTTGCAGATTTTGTTCCGGTATTACAGATTTTTCGATCAATGTATATATCGTATTTTTCAGGTGCTGTCCCAGTCATAATCCAGTTTTTGATTTTTGATTTTTCGTTCATAGTGATTCCTCCGACTTTTAAATTTTTTATTGCTGATCTGTATCTTCCAGGGGGCAGATGGTAGATGCTTTTAAATGCTCGGGTAAACGATGCTTGTGATTCGAAACAAAAGATTAAAGCAATATCAAGGATTGGAAGGTCTGTGTTTAATAGGAGTGCCGCAGCTTTTGCAAGTCTGCGTCGCTTAATATATTCATAGATATTAAAGCCTGTTTCTGCCTTAAAAACTCTGTGAAAGTAAGATTTTGAAAATCCGGAAATGTCTATAAGTTCATCAAGTGATAAATCTCTGCATAAATTCTTTTCAATGTAATTAATTATGGACTGGATTTCTTCTTTATGTGTCATTCCGTTGTATTCCCCCTCTCTTATGTTTTACATTGTATCATAACATTGATCTGGGGTTTTGATCATTCTTGCTATTATAGGTGTTACAGAAGGAGGACTTCGAAGAATGGGACTGTTGTTTATTTGATGAAATACGATTGCTATAATAAGACTTACTAAATCATACTTGACTAAATAAAACTAAAATGCTATATTAACTTGTAATGGAATGGAGGTATTGAAATGTTTATTGGTAGAGAACGTGAATTGAACACTCTTAATAAATTGTATAATTCTGAAAAGTTCGAGTTTGCAGTAATCTATGGACGACGACGAGTCGGGAAAACTGCGCTGATCAACCAATTTATTAAGGATAAAAGTACAATTTATTTTATGGGTGTAGAGAGCAATGCGAAACAGAATCTGGAGAACTTAAGTCATAATATTATGGATTATAAAACTGGGTTCCATACAGAAACAGTTTTTCCATCTTTTCAGGCGGCATTAGAATATGCTTTTGAACTTGCAAAAGATCAGCGTCTGATCTTAGCCGTTGATGAATATCCATATGCAGCCCGCTCATCTACAAGCCTCGCCTCCACACTTCAGCTTTTAATTGATAAGTACAAAGATACTTCTAAGTTAATGTTGATTCTCTGTGGGTCTTCTATGTCTTATATGGAGGATCATGTGCTTGCATACAAAGCTCCGCTTTATGGCAGACGAACAGCGCAGATAAAAGTACTTCCTTTCGATTTTGGAGACACCTGTCAATATTTTAAGAATTTCACAGATGAAGATAAGGCCTTGATTTACGGCATCGCAGGCGGTACACCTCAATACCTATTGCAAATGGATGATCGGCTAAGTATCGAGGAAAATATTAAGAATACATTCCTGAATCCGACATCATCTTTATTTGAGGAACCTGAAAATCTGTTAAAACAGGAAGTACGGGAACCGGCACTTTACAATGCCATCATTACAGCTGTTGCAACAGGCGCTTCCCGTATGTCAGAGATTTCGAGCAAGGTAGGAGAGAATACCAGCGTTTGTACGGTTTATCTGAAAAATCTCATGGAACTTGGACTTGTACAGAGGGAAACACCTTACGGGGAAAAGATGTCCCGGAGGTCAATTTATGTAATCGATGATAATATGTTTCGATTCTGGTATCGTTTTGTGCCGGAAAATAATTCTATTATTAATCGTGGCGCTGCCGACCTTGCCTTTAAGAGAATTGAGCCTCATCTTTCAGATTATATGGGAAAAGTTTTCGAAGACGTATCTAAACAATATTTATGGAAGCTGCTTTTGAGTGGAAATTCGCCGGTCGAATTCAGAGATATTGGACGATGGTGGGGAACCGATCCATCCACACATACTCAGACAGAGATTGATATTATGGGTGAGCAGGATAAAAGCACTGCACTTTTTGGGGAGTGCAAATGGACGAATGAAAAGGTGGATTTGTCAGTGTTAAAAACGCTTATCAAACGAAGCCAGTTGTTTCATTACAAAAAAGTTCAACTTTATCTTTTTGCAAAAAGAGGGTTCACTATGGGGTGCGTTGGTACTGCAAAAGAGATGGGGAATGTTACCCTCGTAACTTACGAACAAATCTTAAGGTTTATGACAGATTGATAGCTGTCTGTCAAATTGGAGAAATAAAAATGATCAGACAAGCAGTGATGACTGACTTAACAGCGATAGTGCCAGACAATTCATGTACTCTCAAGGAAACAAGACACAATGGGGAGATAACTACCCTGGAGATAGCTTATTAGTTCATGATATAGAAAATGGAGATATGTATGTGCATGAGACAGATGGAAAAATCCATGGTGTTTTTACGTTTATCATTGGGAAAGATCCAACTTATCAGAAGATCGAACAAGGAGCATGGCTATCCAACAGCAGCTATGGGACGATTCACAGAGTTGCAAATGACGGGGCTGAAAAGGAAATTATGCGAAAAACTGTCTCTTACTGCGAGAACAAAATGACGCACCTTCGAATTGATACCCATGGGGACAACAGGATCATGCAGAATCTGATAGATCCATGGTAATGAATGACTTAAGCATATAATAGAATTTTATGGGAATTCTATCAATAAGATAATTTATATGAATACTGAAACCGGGAACGATTTTTCTTCCCGGTTTTAAATTTATTTTTGACAAACTTATATATTTCTGCTAATCTAATTAAGCGGCTACTTAATTAAATCTACTGAAAGGAGTTTGTTTTGGATTCAATCGAAATAATTCATGTCATTACGGAACCTACAAGATTTCGTCTGCTTCAACTTCTGTATGAGCATCAATATTGTGTACGTGCTTTGTCCGGAAAGTTAAATATTTCAGAATCGGCTGTATCGCAGCACATGAGAGTCCTTAAAAAGTACCAGATTGTATATGGTGTGAAAATAGGTTATCAGATGCATTATCGAGTCGACAGAGAACTGGTTTCCGGTCTTTTTCAGGAGCTGCTGGATTCGATCTCACAATATCCCAAAGAAGTGGAGCTGACCAAAGATTGTTCGTGTGATTTTATCCGGGATTGTTTCAGAAGAGATTCTAAAATATTGGAAAAACAAGGATATGGAAAATGATTATTTAGTGAAAAAGAAGCCTTTTCATGCGTTACTGATCTTTGCGCTGCCTATTATTATAGGGAATCTGTTTCAACAGACCTATACGATGGCAGATTCAGCGATCGTCGGAAGATACGTGAGCGAGGGGGCACTGGCAGCTGTTGGGGCTTCGAACTCCCTTACAAATATCTTTATTTGTATCGCATTGGGAGGTGGAATCGGTGCGTCTGTAATTGTGAGTCAGTATTTTGGCGCAAAAGATTATATACACATGAAAACAGCTGTATATACATCTCTTATTTCGTTTTTAGTTATCAGTATACTTCTGGGCGGATTCGGACTTTTGTTCAGTAAGAAGATTATGATTCTTTTGAACACACCCGCAGATGTTCTCGATATGGCGGTTGTCTACTTAAATATATATTTTCTGGGACTGCCATTTTTATTTATGTATAATGTAATGTCTTCGATGTTTAATGCTCTTGGAAAGTCAAGAATACCCCTCTATTTTTTGATATTTTCATCTGTTTTTAATATTTGGCTGGATTATGTTAGTGTGACAGGTTTTCACATGGGTGTCGCAGGTGTAGCCTGGGCTACTTTAATTGCACAGGGTATTTCGGCAGTGTTGTCATTTCTGGTATTTATGCATGATATTAATAAGCTTGATGGCGGGCAGTCAAAGATCTTCGATAAATCAGAGATGGTAAATATGACAAGGGTTGCGCTGCCTTCAATTCTGCAGCAGTCTACGGTTTCCATCGGAATGATGCTGGTGCAGTCGGTTGTGAATAGTTTCGGGTCTCAGGCTTTGGCAGGCTTTTCTGCTGCAATGAGAATTGAGGCAATCTGTGTAGTTCCCATGAATGGGATCGGGAGTGCTATCTCATCCTACACAGCTCAGAACATCGGCGCCGGAAAAAAAGAACGTGTCGTAAAAGGTTATCATTCGGCTAACTGGATGGTGCTTATTTCCGCAGTGATTATCTGCGCGGTTCTGGAATTGTTTAATACTCAGATTATATCTGTATTTTTAGGAAACGATCAGACAGCCGTCGCATTGGATACAGGAAAAAGTTATCTGGCATTTATGGGATGGTTTTTCGTCCTGCTCGGACTTAAGATGGCTGTGGGCGGACTCCTCCGAGGAGCAGGGGATATGAAGATGTTTACGATTGGAAATCTGGTGAATTTATTTATTCGTGTGTCTCTGTCGATGATCTTAGCACCGAAATATGGAATCTCTATGATATGGATCGCAGTTCCGATTGGATGGTTTACAAACGGAGTTATCTCTTATGTAGAGTATCGTACAGGAAAATGGAAAAATATCTATGCTGCGAGGGCGTGATAATAAAAAATGCTTTTTGATACTATTGTAAAACGAATGCTTTCATGATAGACTGAATGTGTAGTAATTGATTATGCTTTCTTGGATAAATCAACATGAAAGTCAGGTTGACGAAAGATGAAAGAGGTGTAAAATTATGAAAGATTTAAAATTATATTTTAAACATTCCTGCCCGTACTGCCAGAAGGTTCTCCATTACATGGATGAGAATGATGTAAAGGGCGTACAGCTGATGGATATTAAGGCGGATCCGAAAAACCAGGAGGATTTGGTAAAGCTTGGAGGAAAAGACATGGTCCCCATGCTTTTGATTGACGGGAAACCGATGTATGAGTCCGATGACATCGTACTGTATATGAAAGATACGCTTTAAGATATCAGCATATCGTGATGTTGGGGTCCCAGGGTCCTGCTTTTTCATGTAAGCATGAAACGCAGGACCTTTTTCTTGCTTGTTTTTTCTTTTTCTGGTATTTATCAGAGGAATCGTGTATAATTTAATGATAGACAAAAGGAGGTAATGAGTATGGTACTTTGGATTATACTAGCAGTTGTAGTGATTGTAGTGATCTGGTTTGTAAGTGCTTATAACGGATTTATCAAACTGAGGAATAAGACGGAGGAGGCATTTTCGGCGATGGATGTGTCTCTGAAGAAGAGATACGATCTGATTCCGAATTATGTAGAGACAGTAAAAGGGTATGCAAAGCATGAGTCAAAGACGCTTGAGAATGTCATTGCTGCCAGGAATGCGGCTGTGAACTCAAAGACAGCGGAAGATCGGATTGAAAATGATAATATCCTGAATGATACATTGAAATCTCTGTTTGCGGTATCAGAGGCTTATCCGGATCTGAAGGCAAATCAGAATTTTATACAACTTCAGGATCAGCTGCAGAGGATCGAGGAAGAAATCGCTGGATCCAGACGGTATTATAACGGGGTGGTCAATCGCTTTAACACGAAGACAGAGACATTTCCGGGAAATATCGTTGCGGGAATTTTTAACTTTAAGAGAAAACCCCTTTATGAGGTGAATGATGAGGAGCAGAGAGAAAACGTCGAAGTAAAGTTCTAACCGGGAAAAGGAGTATTCATGAAAACAATAAAAAGGATATTTTCGAGTACCTGGGCCTGGGTCATCATTTTCTGGGCAATTGCGTATATTTTTGGAAGTTTCGGCAGTTTCTCTTCCGGAGAGAAAATCGAGAGGGATACTGCGTTAGACACACAGCGTTTTGATACAGATATTGTAGTTGGAGAAGATCAAAGTTACGATGTGACTGAGCATATCGTTGTGGATTTTAAGGATTCCAGACATGGCATCTTTCGTTATGTTCCCTATAAGGGAAATGTCATCTCATTTGACAGGGACGGGAAAGAACACTCGGTTCCCTATTATGCCAGCATTACAGATGCAGACGCCAATGATGTGCTGGAGACTTCCACGGAATCAGGCTCCTGGGTGGGACGTCTGGGGGATGAAGATGATGATATGTTCGGAGAGTGGGAATATGAGATCTCTTACAGGTTTACACCCAGATTTCAGACAAAATCTTACAATAATGCCTATTACAATGTTTTTCCTAACCAGTGGCAGAATCCAATTCCGAAAGGAAGCAGTTTCACCGTCATATTTCCAAAGAGCTTTGATCACAGCATTTTGAAGTTTTATTATGGACAGCAGGGTGAGAGCAAAGATGCCGCAGAGATCCTGGATATTTCCTGGGACGGTGATCAGGTGAGTGGTACCCTCCGCCGGGATTTAAAATTTGGTGAGGGAGTTACGTTCTATGCGCCCATGCAGGCGGGATATTTTTCGAAAACGCGTAACATGGATTTTCTTTCCACGTCACTGCTGATACCGGGAATTGTTATCTG
>ENA-UOOI01002443-UOOI01002443.1-fermentation-metagenome-genome-assembly--contig:-NODE-2443-length-16148-cov-8.876406_pt1 | contig 16148 bp, 11 predicted proteins | sample MGYA00245779_ERZ724027 | MGnify/ENA primary metagenome ERZ724027 (study PRJEB28704, sample SAMN03018318) | fermentation metagenome | biome: anthropogenic terrestrial biome; feature: soil; material...
GGGGGTGCGGACAAAATCTTGGACTAAGCACTCAGGCCGAGATTTTGTCCGCACCCCCCTGCCACCTCCGGCGTTGTCCTTATCTTACGCCATTATTTTTTCCAATACGCAAATCGCCCACCCTTCGCTTAACGCGCTCTGTGGGTCCTTCGACAGGCTGATCCCGGTCCTCGCGGCCGGTATGTTTTTGTGTCCGTGTGGCAGGCTGAGAACCTTCCGGCGCAGCCTCGGGGACCCAAAGCCGCCCGCTTTAGCACCCCCCCCATGACGCGGCCCGGAACCGCCGGCGGACGCGGCACGCGGGGAAATACCCTTAATTTTCTTCGACGCGCTCAGAAAATCCGTCGTAGATCACCACCCGGTTCCTCCCCCGGTCTTTTGCCAGATAAAGCGCGGCATCGGCCGCTTTGATGAGGTCGTCCGGATGGGAACACCATCGATCGGTCCATGCCAGCCCGCAGCTGAACGTGACGCCGTTTTCGTCGATGTCCGGCATGACGGACAATTCCATGGCGGAGCGCATTTTTTCACAGAGATCGAACGCGTCCTCGACGCGGCAATCGATAAATACAAGCGCAAATTCCTCGCCTCCGATCCGGAAGATCTTCATATTCTCCGTTTCGTTGTTTTTGAAAATCCGCGTCAGATGAAGCAGCACCCGATCGCCGGCCATATGGCCGTACAGGTCGTTGATGCGCTTGAAATTGTCGATATCCACAATGGCCAGGGAAAGGACAAGATTGCTGCGCTTGCATTTTTCGTACAGGACCGGCAGATCGTCGTCAAAGGTTTTTTTATTGAACAGATTGGTGTAGGGATCCAATTTCAGGCGCTCCCGCATCCGTTTCTGCTGATGATAGGCCTGAACCAGTAAAAGGAGATTATCCTGCCCGTACCGGATCAGCGTCTTCGCAAGCAGATACGAACACAGCAGCATGTCCCATGCGACAAACAGTTCCATCAGGATTCTGCTGTCAAAATCATAGGAAAAATAGCTATGGATTCCGCTGATCAGCAGGCAGGGGTTGCTCAGAATGAAAATGCGCCGCGTGATTTTGATGTTGGAAAAAATCGCGGAGGCAAAAACCGGCAAAATAAAAGAGCCCAGAAGGACGGAAGCGATTTTATGGGTAAAGCTGAGATAAAAAGAGAAAATGACAAATAAGATCAAAACCGCGTATTCCTTCAAAATGAGAGGGACTTGGCGGCGGATGAGCCAATCGGTGATCAGATTGACCAGGAACAGTCCGATCCCCGGGAAAACAATATAATTTTTCAGATAGACGCCCGGCGGATAGGCAAGGATCCGGCGCGCGGCAAAATACCAGATCACATGGGCCGATATGATGACGGCGACGGTCGCATAGCCGGCATTCGTGATGGACCTGCACCACTGGATCGGTTTTTTCAACGCCACGGTCTTTTGGGGAACGGAATTTTTGTTCTTCGGCAAACGATGACCCCCAAAATCACTTGATATACTTCAATATTAAACAATGAGCGGAAAAAAAGCAACAGGCAAAAACGTTTCCGCGGGAAACGAACGCGCCGCCCGACCGGCATCCCGAAAAATCGCCGCGAAAGGGAATCGGCTTCTGAAATTCAATCGTCTTCGCTGTCTACCAAACCGGAAAAGGCTCATATACTGGGAATGGATCGCAAAATCCTGCCATTTATGAAAAAATTCGATGGGAGAATCGATTATGTCAGTGAAAGCGGTGCTCAACGCAGCATCTACCGTTACTTCACCAAGTACGACCATTGCGAACGCAACGCCTTCCCCTGTCCCGGAATCCCTGATAGGCTCGCCCACCTGCGTGGTTTTCGGCCTTGTAACCGATCTTGCAAACTCAAGGATGCAGTTCAGCTATTTGGCCTATCAAACCTATCACGCGGCCGGCGGAACCACCGGCATGGCGCAGGTTTCCGGGACATCCGCCTGGGTCCCGATTCCGGGAGTGTCCCACGATTTTCCGGAAGTCAGCGCGAGCGTAACGCCGACGAGCGAAATTTCGGGAAACAGCATCGTGTTCACCCTGACCGGAACGGTCAGCTATACGCAAACGACGCCGGGAATCTATAACGTCGTAACGGAGTAAACGCTCCCAAGCGGCCTTCGGCCGCACGGTCCCAAAATTCCCCGGGCCCTCCCCGCCGCTCAAACGGCCGGGAGGGCCCGGTTTTTTTTGCGCGCCGCGCGACGCGAAGCGGCAAAACATGGCGTTGAATCGCCGCGCAAAAGATGATAAAATAACGGTATGCTAAAGCCGGGAGGGAATCAGCTTGCGCGTAAGAAAAACAGCCGTTTGGCTTCTTTGCATCGCCTTCGTTCTGACCGCGCTCACGGCCTGCGGCGGGAAGGGGCCGTCCAACGGCGACAAAACAATCGAATACGGGCTTTCGGCCGAACCGAAAACGCTGGACCCGCAGATTGCCTCCGATCCCCCCTCGCTGACCGCGATTCAGGGTCTGTTCGAGGGACTGGCCCGGCTGGACGCCGACGGCAACGCATATCCCGGCGCCGCCGAACGCTGGCGGGCGAATCCGGACCAGACGGAATTCACCTTTTCGCTTCGCGCGGACGCGAAATGGAGCGACAAAACGCCCGTTACGGCGGGGGATTTCGTCTATGCGTTCCGCCGGGCGCTTTCCCCGCAGACCGCTTCCCCGACCTGTTCCCGGATGTTCTGCCTCAAGAACGCGCGGCAGGTGAACGCCGGCTCCCTGTCCCCCGACCGGCTCGGCGTCGAGGCGAAGGACGCGCACACGCTGGTCGTCCGCCTCGAATATCCGTACCCGGATTTCCCCGCGCTGACGGCGGTCGCGGTCTTTATGCCGTGCAATCAGGCTTTTTTTGAAAAAACGGCCGGACGCTACGGTCTGGAGCCCGAGTGCGTCCTCGGCAACGGACCGTTTCAGATCGACGGCAAATACGGATGGGCCCACGACCAGTATCTGAACCTGAGGCGCTCCGCCACTTATTCCGGCGAAAGGAAGCCCCTGCCGTCCAACGTGGACCTGAACATCGACGGCGGCGGCAAGGTGGACCTTTCCGATCCGATCGCGGCGCTTCAGAGCGGGACGGTAGACGCGGCCTCCGTGCCGGCGCAGAAAACGGAAGCCGCCGCTGCCGCCGGCTGCACCATCGTTTCATTCCAGAACACGACGTGGGGACTGTGCTTCAACGCCTCCTCCCCGCTGATGAAAAACGCGGACGTCCGCAGGGCGTTCGTCCAGGCTTTCGACCGCAGCCGGGTGCTGTCCCATCTGCCGGCAAACACCTCGAAAGCGGAAAACATTCTGCTGCCCGGCACGACCTTCGTCGGCGAAAACTACCGTAAGCTCGCGGGAGGACCGTTTTACCTGCCGCACGACGCAAACGCCGCGCAGACGCTCGCAAAAGGCCTCGGCGAACTCGGCCGCTCCGAAATGGACTCCGTCAGCGTTCTGTGCCCGGACGACCTGAACGTGAAGCTGATGCTCAACGAAATGATCATCGCCTGGAATTCGCAGTTCCACAATTATTTCAATCTGGAATCGCTTCCCGAAGGCAATCTTCTGTCGCGCGTCAAATCCGGGGACTATCAGGTCGCGTTCTATCCGCTCCGCCCGGAAAGCGACGGACCGCTCTCCGCGCTTTCCCCGTTCCGGAGCGGCGCCGCGGGGAACCCCGCGCACCTGAGCGACGCCGGCTACGACGCGATCCTGAACCGCGCGGAAAGCGGGGACGGAAAGGCGGCCGCGGCGGATTACGCCGAAGCGGAAAAATATTTGAACCGACAGGCGGTTTTTTACCCGCTTTATTACGAAAAGCAAAGCTACGCGATGGCAAAAGGGGTCACCGGCATCGTCTTTCATCCCTATCAGGGCGGAGTCGACTTCATCGGGGCCGGAAAAGAATAAGGGACCGGGGCAAAAAATCCGGAAACAAAATGCCGTTTTCCAATAGGATGGAGTAGGGACTAAATCCTTATTGGGAAAGAAGGCATTGCAAGATGACTCCGGGGACCTATCGGCCGATCGGCCCGCTGGAACGCCTGCGGCGCACGGGCGGGACCGGGATGCTGAAAAACCGGTTCGCAGGAATGCTCAGGCGGCGGAAAAGCGACGCCGTCCGGATGCTGAACGACGAGGGCCTGAGCTTCGGGACCCTGTATGCGCTCAGACCGGAAATCGAAAAAGCCGGGATCGCGGGCGAACTCAGCGAGAAGAACCGCGCGGCGCTTGAAATCTGCGGAAAAATCGCCCAGGATCCAAAACTGCTCGCCTCCGGCGGAATCGATTACGGCGACCAGACGGTGCATTCCGCCTTTCTTTGGATGTTCCAGACCGGCGCCCGGGACGACGGCCTCGGCGAAGCGTACGACGAGGCTCTGGACCTGTGCGCGTCCGTGCTGCTGCGGAGGTACCGCGAAACGGCGATCCTCCCCGAGCTGGTGGACCTGATCTTCCGGCGGAACCGGAAGCGCGGCTACCTGCACGACCTGATCTGGGCGTTCTTCGAATCGCGCGACCCGGGCGCGCTGCGCTACATCGCAAAATACCTCCGCAGCGAAAACGCCCGGGACACCGAGCTCGCGTGCCTGCTGCTCCACCTGCCGCGCGCGGGGTCTAGCATGCGCGAAAAAGCGAACCTGTACCGCAGCTACCTCAACTGGCTCGATGAAAACAAGCCGTTCCTGTATTTTACCGGGGAAAGCCTGCAGTCCTCCAACCAGCCTGAAATCTGCGGCGTGGACCTCGGCGCCAAATATCTGTGCAAAAATATTTCCCCGCGCAGCCGCAGACCGGCCGATCCGCTGACGCAGCAGGAGCAGGAATCCCTTTCCTGCTTCGCCAGGACAAAGGAACCGGACCGGGCGATTCTCTCCAGCTACTCCCGCCGGCTCCATGACAAGGACCCGGCCCGTTGGGAACAATGGATCCACTCCCCGGTCGAAAAGCAGATCGAGACCGCCAAGGGCGAAACGGGGAGGCGGGCGCTATGATCGAGATTGCCGGGAAACCCGTTCGCCCGGAATCCCTCTCCGGCGTCCCGGACAGCGGCCTGGAAAAGCAGATCCTCGCGGCGATGGCCGCGGATTCGACGGCGTTCCGCTACGGCACGCAGGCCGAGCTCCTGTTCGAACTGTCGCTCCGCGCGCAGACCGTCGCGGCGGCCAGGGAGCTCGACCGCAGCGGCATGAGATTCGCGACGTTCCGCCGCTCAAAATGCAACCCGGCCTTCTGGAACCGCACGAACGAGGGCGGGTTCCGGCTCAAACCCGGCGCCAGCCCCTCCGCCGCGATCCTGGACATCTACCGGAACGGACGGAGCTATGCGACGGAATGCGCGACCGCCATGGTCATCGTCTATTACCGCGCGCTGCTCGCCGTGTTCGGCGAGCAAAAATTCAACCGCGTCTTTCCGCGGATCGAACTGATGAACTGGCACCATCTCGACCGTCTTCTCCGGGAAATCGGCCTGATGAACCGATTTTCCCTCTACCTGCCGGGCGACCGCCGGTATTTCGCGAACCCGGACGTCGATCCGGTCACGCCGGAACTGCAGGGTGAAAACGTCATCGAAATGGGCGGCGGGCTTTATTACGGACACGACATCGGCATCCGCACCGCCGACCAGATCATCAAGGCCCTCAACCAGAGCCGGATCGAGGACGCCGACGATTCCGCCTATCTGATGGATTCCGCCGGCCGGCCCGATTTCGGCAAGCTGTACCGCGCGTTTCAGCAAAACTGAGTTTTTTCCGCCTCTCTTCCGCACAAACAAGCCGCTTCCTCCATCCGCAGCACAGACCCGCCTCCTTCGCCCGCACCCAAAGCCGGGCAAAAACGGGAGGCAATCCCGCGCGGAAAGGGGAAGCCTCCCAGAAAAATCCCGCCGTCTTCGAAAACGAAAGCGGCGGGATTTTTCTGGGAGGCCCATGGAATCGATTCAGCTCAGCGACGAGGCCGCGCCCGGGTATCCGTATCCGTATTTGTTGTACCGGACGGCGCTGTAATCGCCGTAATTATAGACGTTCGCCTCGCCGAGCCGCCGGTAGAACAGGCCCGTGTAGAACTTGCCGCCCGCCTGGTTCCAGAGGATCAGCTCCGTACCGAACGCATAGGCGTTCGTGTAGCTTAGGTCGTGGACCAGCGAGGAAGAAATCCCCAGGTTCACATAGCCGGAATTGATCCACCCTGTCGTCCCGTCCGGCAGCTGCGCCCGGTACCACCCGTCCGCTTTGTCGGAAAAATCCCCGCCGACGACGGTCACGGAAGTCCCGGCCTTGACCGAACCGGTCTGGCTCGACCCGTTCCCTTTGGCGCCGCGCACGGCCGCATCCATCGTCACGGTCGCCGCATATTTTTTGCCCCCCGAAAAATCGGGCGGCCGGACCGCGTTCTTCATGATCTTGACGAAATCCATTTCGTTCGCGCTGTTGAAATAACCCGCGCCGACATTGTACGCAAAGCTGATCAGGCCGTCCGCCTCATACTGGTTCATCAGAAAGCGGTTGTTCCGGATCATTTTGTTGAGCTCGGACGTATAGGACGAGCCGTTGATGCGGTTGACCATCAGGGACCATGCTTCGGTTTTGCTCAGGCTGTTGTAAAAAACCGCGTTCGTCCCGAACGTGCAGCCGTACCCGACGGTCGGCACCTGGGAGGACGACAGCGTGTCCGTATAGGCGCTGGCGCGGTACCCTTCCCAGTCGGCGATCAGGCGGATCATTTTGTCGCTCGCCCTGCGGTCCTCCAGCGTGTTCCTCGACGGGTCGCTCTGCGTCGAAACATAGGCGCTCGTCGAAAATCCCGTCGGGCTCCAGACCCCGCCCAGGCTGGACTGCGCAAGGACCGCATAGGTCCCCGCCTGTGAAAACGAGGTCGTGCCCGTCCATTTTTTCGTGGTCACGCCGCCCGTGGTCTCCTGCGCGCCGCCGGCCGCGTTCACCGTCACGGTCTTCCCGTCCGGCCGCGTCACGACGAACCGGACCCCGGTCCGCGACGGATCCGTCACGGCCGTCAGCGTGACCGTTTCGCCCGGCCCGGCAACATTCGGCGAGGCATACGCCGTGCGCACCGGCTCCGCGTCCGTCACGGTCACGCTGCAGGAAGCCGACGCGGAACCCGAGCGGGCCGTCACGACCGCGCTCCCCTTCGCCACGGCCGTGACATAGCCGCCCGCGACCGTCGCGACGGCGGGATTTCCGCTTGTCCAGGTCACGTCCGCGCCGGCGGGGTTCGCCGTCGCCTTTAAATACAGCGTCTTCCCGACCGGCACGCTCTGCGCCGACGAGGAGAGGGACAGCGAGGAAGCGCCCGTTCCGCCGGTCTGTGACCCGTCCGAATACTGGAAGGACACATAGTCCGTGCTCACATAACCGGTCTTGCCGTCGCCGGTGCGGACCTTCACCCACCCGGCGGCCGGCGCGGCCAGCACCTGCAGGCTTGTCCCGCGCACAAGGTTGGCGAGGATCCGGCTCGAGGTGCCCGCCTGTTCCCTCAGGCGCAGCACGTCCGCCGTCACCGTCGCCCCGGCGACGGAAGAACCGCCGCTTCCGCCGGAGGAGCCCGCTCCGGACGACGACCCGGACGAAGCGCCTGACGAACCGGAAACCGTCAGGTACTGCCGGCTGCACCAGCCCTCCGCGCCGCTCGGCGCCCGGACCTTGACCCAGCCGCTGTTCGAATTGTCCAAAACCGGGACGGAAACGCCTTTCGCCAGCGTCAGGAGGACCGCGTAGTTCAGACCCGCCCCCGACCGCAGATGCAGGTAATCGGAGGTCTTCGCCGTCCCGGCGGAAACGGAGTCACCGGAGGAGGCGGGCGTGCCGGACGACGAGCCGGAAACCGCCAGGTACTGCCGGCTGCACCAACCATCGGCGCCGTCCGACGTCCGGACCCTGACCCAGGCGCTGTTCGAATTGTCCAGGACGGAAAGCGAAGTCCCCTTCGGCAGCACCCGCAGGATTTTTCCGCCGAGCGAGGCGCTCTGCCGCAGGTTGAGGTTGTCCGTCGTTTTCGCCGTCGGGCCGCCGGAGGCGGAAGTCCCGCCGGAAGCGGCGGACATGCCGAGGTACTGTTTGAAGCAGTAGCCGGTTTTTCCGGAGGAGGTCCGCACCTTCGTCCATTGGGGATTGGTGTTGTCCAGGACGGTCACGGTCACGTTTTTCGCGAGGGTCAGCAGGACCTTCGTGTCGGTCCCGGCTCCTTCGCGCAGATTCAGATAATCCGTCGTCACGGCCGTCGCCGCGGCCGCCGCCCGCGGCGCGGAAAACGCCGGCGGCGCGGCCGCAATCAGAGCGGAGACCGCCAGCGCCAATAATCGTTTGCACGGCTTCCTCAAATTTGATTCACTCCCCCTGGACACAGGTTTCTTGATCGGGCGGAAAATCCTGATTTTTTCAATTTTTCGATTAAATAATACCGGATGTTGTAAATTCTGTCTTGATTATAAACGAAATTCTGGAAGTTTACAACCCCGAATCTGATTTTACGACCGATTTCTCCGCGGGGAGAAAGACGGAAAAGCGTCCGCGGGGGCTTGACAAACGGCTTTCGCCATACTATATTATATTAAACATATAGTTTTACAATGTTTTATCCGGCCCATTTGCGGACCGGAAACCGAATCGAGGTGTTCCGCAATGACTTTTGACCCCGTCCGAATGGATCCCGAAAAGGAGCCGGGAACGAGCGGCGCGGACGTTTCCGGCTTCGTCGTTCCGAGTACCCGCACCGGCGAGCGCATGTCCGCGGCCCTGTTCACGCCGCAGGGCGGCGGACCGCGCCCGACCGTCCTGCTCCTGCACGGCTACCCCGGCGACGAAAACAACTACGACCTGGCCCATGTGTTCCAGCGCGCCGGCTTTACCACGGTCGTCTTCCATTACCGGGGGACCTGGGGAAGCGAAGGAAAATTCAGTCTCTGCCACGTTCTGGAAGACGTGACGGACATGATCGATTTCATCGAGGCGCATACGGGCGGGGAATCCTACCGGTTCGACGCCGGCCGGCTGCTGCTCGCCGGGCACAGCATGGGCGGCTTCGCGGCGCTGGAAACGGCGGCGCGGGACCCGAGGCCCGTCGGCGTCGCGGCCATGGCGGCCTTCGACTTTTCGCTCGCGGCAAAACTGCCGAAGCTGCGGGAGGCGGTCCGGGGAGAATTTTCCGACTGTCTGCCGATCCGCCGCATCGGGCTCGACGAACTGATGGCGGAGATCGACCGCCACGCGGCGGAATGGAGCTTCCCCGCGCTTGCCCAGGGACTCTCCGGCAAGCCGGTCTGCCTGATCGCCGGGACGCGGGACCGCATTTCCGCGCCGAAAAGCCATTTCTTTCCGCTGCTGGAGGCGCTGAAACGCGGCGGCGTCCCCGTTGTCTCCTCCCTGCTGGAGGACGGGCACTGCCTGAGCGCCTCGCGGATCGCGCTCGCGGATACGCTGATCCGCTGGGCGTCCGGCCTTCCGGGGCTGTCCGGGCAGACGAACGCCCGGGTTTCCTCCCGTTCGGGAATCGCCACGCGGTGATTCCGCCGGACGGCGAAAAGGAGAGCTCCCCGGGCGGGGAGCTCTCCTTTTCGGGGCGGCCCGATGTTTTTCAGCTTTCTTTGAGCAGGCTGCGGTACAGGCGGATGTATTCCTTGGCGGAGCGCCCCCAGCTGTAATCGCAGGCCATGGCCCGGCGCATCAGCGTTTCCCAGCCCTCCGGGTTGCCGTAGCCCTCGATCGCCCGGCCGATCGCGTGCAGCATATCCCCGCCGTCGTAGGTCTGGAACGTAAAGCCGTTGCCCTGCCCGTCGCCGCTGTCGGTGACGGAGTCCTTCAGGCCGCCGGTCGCCCGAACGACCGGAATCGTCCCGTAGCGCAGCGCGATCATCTGCGACAGACCGCACGGCTCGCTCTTCGACGGCATCAGCAGAAGGTCCGCGCCGGCGTAGATCTTGTGCGAAAGCTCCGGCACAAAGCCGAAGCACGAACAGACGCGCCCGGGGTACCTGTCCTGGAGCGCGCGGAAAAACGTCTCGTATTCCCAGTCCCCGGAGCCCAGGATGACGAACTGGCAGTCCGTCGTGTTAAGAAGCGCGTCGATCGAACCGCGCACCAGGTCGAGCCCCTTTTGGGCGACCATGCGCGTCACCATGGCGATCAGCGGTTTGCGTTCCGCGGGTTCCAGCGCAAGCCGTTTTTGCAGCTCCAGCTTGTTCGTCGCTTTTCCGCTCAGGTCCTCCGCGGAATACGTCGCGTATAAATCCGGGTCCGTTTCCGGATCGTACACGGCGGTGTCGATCCCGTTGAGGATCCCGGAGAGCTTCCAGCTCCGTTCCCGCAGGATGCCGTCCAGCCCGTAGGAATACCACGGGTCCAGGATTTCCTCGGCGTAGGTCGGGCTGACCGTCGTGACGCGGTTGGCGCATTCGATCGCGCCTTTCATGAAATTGACGCATTTATCGAACTGCAGCAGCGGCAGCGAAGCCTTCGGAATGCCGAGCACGTCCTCGATCAGCTCTTCGCCGTATTTTCCCTGGTACTGGATGTTGTGGATGGTCAGGACGGTCTTCATCCCCCGGTACCAGTCGCCGTTCGCGTAAAAGATGCTGAAATAGACCGGCACCAGGGCGGTCTGCCAGTCGTTCGCGTGCAGGATATCCGGCTTGAAATCGATGTAGGGCAGCATTTCCAGCGCGGCGCGGGAGAAAAACGCGAAGCGTTCCGCATCGTCGAAATGGCCGTACAGTCCGTGGCGCTTGAAATAATACTGGTTGTCGATCAGGTAGACGATCACGCCGCCGACGTGCGTTTCGAAGACGCCGCAGTATTGTCTGCGCCAGGCGACCGGCACGGAAAGGCTTGTGACGAACTTCATGTTGTCCCGCAGCGCCTGCGGAATGTCCTCGTACAGCGGCATGACCACGCGGCAGCCGATCAGCCGCAGGCGCAGCGCCTGCGGCAGCGAGCCCGCAACCTCGGCCAGACCCCCCGTCGACGCAAACGGGGCCGCCTCGCTCGTGCAATACAATACCTTCATGTCTTTACCCCCTTGCCAGAATTTCCATTGAGTTTTTCAGCGATTTCACACGACGCTTCCCTTGCTGATGAAAATCGGATAGGATTCGAAGCCGAGCAGGGAACGGTCGCTGCGGATCAGGACGTTTTTGTCCGTAATGACATATTTGAGCCGGCATCCGCCCTGGATCCGGCTGTCCTGCAGGATGACGCAGTTCTCCACGACCGACCCCTTCCCGAGCCGCACGCCGCGGAACAGGACGCTGTCCCGCGCCTCCCCTTCGACGACGCAGCCGTCGGCGACCAGCGAATTGGAAACGGAGGACCCCAGACCGTAGCGCGCGGGCATGTCGTCGCGCACCTTCGTGTAGATCGGCCGGTCCGGATTGAAGAGCTGCGACCGCACGGTCGGCTGCATCAGCTCCATGTTCGCCGTAAAATAGGAAACGGGCGAGCAGATCAGGCGCGCATACCCGCCGAACTGGTAGGAATAGATCCGCAGGGAGGGAAGATTGCGCTGGAGCAGGTCCCGCTTGAACTGGTACAGGTTCCGGCTGACGCAGTCGTCGACCAGCCGGATCAGAAGCTCGCGCTTCAAAAGCATCATCCCCATGCCGTAGCAGCAGTCCCCGTCCGTCCTCGGCCCGATCAGCAGATCCAGCACGCGCCCGTTCGGGTCGGTCGTCACGACGACCGGGTCGCTGATCTTTTCCGGAAGGCAGCCGAAGCGGCAGACTAGGGTGATGTCCGCGTCCCTGGTCACATGGAAGGTGATCACGTCCGAATAATCGATGTTGCAGACCACGTCGCAGTCGGACATGAGGACAAAGTCCTCCTTGGAATTGGCGAGGAACGTCTTGATGGAGGAAAGCGACTCGATCCGGTTGTTGACCATCCGGGTCTCGCCGAACGGGGGCAGGATGAAGAGCCCCTCCCGCTTGCGGGAAAGGTCCCACGCCTTTCCCGAACCGAGGTGGTCCATCAGGGACTGGTAATTCCCCTTCGTGACGACGCCGACTTTGTTGATGCCGGAATTGACCATGTTCGAAAGCGGGAAGTCGATCAGCCGGTACCGCCCGCCGAACGGGACGGAGCCCATCGTCCGCAGCTCGGTCAGGTCGCGGATCTTCTCCTCGTGGACGTTCGAAAAAATCAGTCCGAGCACATTATTGCCGCGCATGCTTCCCGACCTCCTCCATCGTGTTCTCGGCGTCGATCATCGCTTTCGGCGGGATGACCGCTCCGGCCGGGACCGCGCATCCGTTTCCCAGGACCGCGACGCCCCATTCGTCCTTATCCACGATGTCCTCGGGCCGCGCGCCGATCCTCGCCCCTTTTCCGATGACGCAGTTCTCCGCGACGATCGCGTACTGCACGACCGCGTCCTCTTCCACCCGGCTGTTCGGCATGACGATCGAGTCCCGCACCACGGCCCCGGGCGCGATGTACGCGCCGGAGAACAGCACGGCGAAGTCGATCTCCCCGTACACGCTGCAGCCTTCGGCCACCAGCGAGTTCTGGACCCGCGCGCCCTTGGCGACGTAATGGGGCGGCATGACCGGGTTGCGGGTGTAGATCTTCCAGCTCTCCTCGTTGAGGTCGAGCGGGATGTTCGGGTTCAGAAGGTCCATGTTCGACTCCCACAGGCTTTCGATGGTGCCCACGTCCTTCCAGTACCCCTCGAAGCGGTAAGCGAACAGCCGCTCCCCGGCTTTGAGCATGGCCGGCAGCACATCCTTGCCGAAATCGTTCGAGGACTTCGGGTCCGCTTCGTCCGCCTCCAGATAGGCGCGCAGCTTGCTCCAGGTGAACACATAGATCCCCATCGAAGCCTGGTTGCTCTTCGGGCTTTTCGGTTTTTCGTCGAATTCGTAGACCGAGCCGTCCGGGTTCGTGTTCAGGATTCCGAACCGGGACGCCTCCTCGAGCGGAACCTCGATTTCCGCAATCGTGCAGTCGGCCTTCTTTTCGCGGTGGAACGCGATCATCCTCGAGTAATCCATCTTGTAGATATGGTCGCCGGACAGGACGATGACGTAATCCGGGTGGTACCGCTCGATGAACGGGATATTCTGGTAGATCGCGTTCGCGGTGCCCTTGTACCAGTCGGACCGGCGGCTGCGCCGGTACGGGGGCAGCACATGGACGCCCGCGTTCATGCTGTCCAGATCCCACGGCTGGCCGCTGCCGATGTACTCGTTGAGGATCATCGGCTGGTACTGCGTCAGCACGCCGACCGTTTCGATCCCGGAGTTGACGCAGTTGGAGAGCGGAAAATCGATGATGCGGTACTTGCCGCCGTACGGAACGGCAGGTTTCGCAAGGTTCCTGGTCAGAACCCCGAGCCTGCTGCCCTGTCCTCCCGCCAGCAGCATGGCGACGACCTGTTGTTTCGGCAACATGTTATCCCTCCTTTTCCCTGCTGCGGCCCCGTTTCGGGCGGGCCTCCTTTCCTCCGGAAGCGCCCCGCGGCAAAACGGTGCGCGCGGTCCGTTTCGGATAGCGCCGTCTGCATTTCAGATAAATGACCGAAAGCGGCGGCAGCGTCAGCGAAATCGACTGCGCGCAGCCGTGCATCGGGATTTTTTCGCTTTTGATCCTGTCGCCGTTCGAGATCCCGGATCCGCCGTATGCGGGCGCGTCCGAAGAGAACACCTCCGCATAGACGCCCGCATACGGCGCGCCGATGCGGTAGTCGTCCCGGCGGACCGGCTGAAAATTGCACACGGCGATCAGTTCCCGGCCGGACTTGTCGATCCGGCGGAACGCGATCACGCTTTGGGTGTAGTCGTCGTTCGAGATCCACGCGAAGCCCTCCCAGGAAAAGTCGATCTCCCAGAGGGCGGGCGTCTTGAGATAAAAATGATTGAGGTCGCGGAAGAACTTTTGCTGCTTGCGGTGCTGCTCGTAATCGAGCAGCACCCAGTCCAGCTCCCGCCGGTAATCCCATTCGGAAAACTGGCCGAACTCCGTGCCCATGAAGATCAGCTTCTTGCCCGGATGCGCCATCATGTAACACAGAAACGCGCGCACCCCCGCGAATTTCTGTTCGTACTCCCCCGGCATCCTGCCGATCAGCGATTTCTTGCCGTGCACGACCTCGTCGTGGGAGATGGGAAGAATGAAGTTTTCCGAAAACGCGTAGAAGAACGAAAACGTGATGTTGTCGTGGTTGAATTTGCGGTAGACCGGCTCAAGCGACACATAGTGCAGCATGTCGTTCATCCAGCCCATGTTCCATTTGTAGTTGAATCCGAGGCCGCCCGAATCGGTCGGGCGGGACACCATCGGCCAGGACGTGGATTCCTCCGCGATCATCATGGCGTCCGGGAACAGCGCGAACACGGTTTCGTTGAGCCTTTGCAGGAACGCGACGGCCTCCAGGTTTTCCCGCCCGCCGTTTTTGTTCGGGATCCATTCGCCCTGTTTCCTGCTGTAATCGAGGTACAGCATGGAGGCGACCGCGTCGACGCGGAGCCCGTCCACATGGTACTTTTCCAACCAGAACACCGCGCTGGAAATCAGGAAACTGACGACCTCCGGGCGGCCGTAGTCGAACACGAGCGTCCCCCACTCCCGGTGCTCGCCCTTGCGCGGGTCGGCGTACTCGTAGCACGGCGTCCCGTCGAAGCGCGCGAGCCCGAAGGCGTCCTTCGGGAAATGGGCCGGCACCCAGTCGAGGATCACGCCGATGCCCGCCTCGTGGCATTTCTCGACGAAGCGCATGAACCGCTTCGGTTCCCCGTACCGGGCGGTCGGGGCAAAATATCCCGTCACCTGGTACCCCCACGAGCCTTCGAACGGATACTCCGCAATCGGCATCAGCTCCACATGCGTGTAGCCCATGTCCCTGAGGTACGGCACCAGCTCGTCCGCAAGCTCGTCGTAGGGAAAGATATTCCCGTCCTTCCGGCGCCGCCAGGAGCCGAAATGGATCTCGTAGATATTGGCGGGCTGCGAATAATGGGGCCTGGCCGCCTTGCGCCGCATCCATGCGCCGTCGTTCCACGGAAAATCTCCGAGCTCGTAGTATTTGGAAGCGTGTCCCTCCCCGCATTCGAAATGGAACGCATAGGGATCGCTTTTGTAAAGCGTTTTTCCGTCCGCCGTCCCGACGCAGAACTTGTAGGCCGTGAAGCGGTCCCACACGCCCGGCAGGAAGCACTCCCACACGCCCCCGCCGATCTTTTGAAGCGGGTCGCGGCCGGCCTTCCAGTCGTTGAAATCGCCGGCGACGGAAACGGACGCGGCGTTCGGCGCCCACACGCGGCAGCACATGCCCTGCACGCCGTCCCGGAACGTTTTATGTACCCCAAGGTAATCGAAAGCCCGGATATTCGTACCGTCCAGGAACTTTGAAAGCGCCGATTCCGGCTTCTCCATGCTGACACCCCCCTGGATTCCTATCTCTGTTTTTAATCATAGCACAAATTGGTAAAAGGTCAAGTATTTTTGTGTTATTTGCGCATTATGTAATCATTGCCTGCAATAATTCTGTTTAATTTGTTACAAAAAGCTAAAAATTTCTCTTCCAATAAAATTCCATTGTTTATCATAACACAGGGTTGCTGTCGATTGGTGTTCTTTTTGCAGAAGCCGCCTGCGAAAGGCGCCGGTTCGGCCGGAGCCGCCGGAAGGGAGACGTCTCATATTCTCCGCCCCAGTTCTTCTACCCGCCGCACCAAAACGCCGGCAGGGACCTCCCGATCGGCGCCTCTTCCGAGCTTTCCCGGCGGCGGTAACGCTCGGTGATGGCGGTCCTAAAAGCAATGCCTTTGAGGAACCTCTGAACAAAAGGCGGGAAAAGGGCAGCCCCTCACAAAACGGGATAAAAGGTGCCATAGGTAGGAATGATTGCGCGGGATTCGGGCGCTTAGACGTCTGCGTTTCTCTCCGCTTTTGCGGAATTGGGCGCACTTGTCCCCGTCAGGCGTTGCGGAGACTTCGCCCGGGCATGGAAAAATCCCCGTAAAATCCGGCGATGACGCGGATTTTACGGGGATTTTTCCTGTGTTGTTCGCTCAATTTAGATGCAGGCTTCAAACGCAAAAATTTGAGTTTGAGAGTAAAGAAAAGCCCCCGCACGCGAATTGCGTGTCGAGGCTCTCGACATGGTGGACGTTATAGGACTCGAACCTATGACCTTTCGCACGTCAA
>ENA-UOOI01002445-UOOI01002445.1-fermentation-metagenome-genome-assembly--contig:-NODE-2445-length-16137-cov-245.122373_pt1 | contig 16137 bp, 8 predicted proteins | sample MGYA00245779_ERZ724027 | MGnify/ENA primary metagenome ERZ724027 (study PRJEB28704, sample SAMN03018318) | fermentation metagenome | biome: anthropogenic terrestrial biome; feature: soil...
GGGTTGATGACTCATTCGGCTGACCGGAGCAAGTCGCTTTGTGGAAACTTATCTAAGGACAGAATTTTGGAAAATATCAAAGGATTGAGTAACCTCGATAGATGTTATGCTTCCATTGTTTGGGATAGATGCCAGAGTGTCAGAAGTGTTCAAGATAGATGTCAAAATTGCGTCAAGTTGGACAGTATAACTTTCCAATATTTAGATTTAACATTTTACCATTTGTAAAGAAATGATAATCTACTAAATGAATTATTTTACACAAACCACTATCTTGGCATATCTGATGCTTTTAAATCATGTTAATCCTGCAACTTACCAAAATAGACCATAGAGTCGCAAAGACGAGACTCTTATTTGCTGACTTTTACGACTTGGCATGATATAATAAATATATTTATACTAAGATGTCAGGGAAGGTGACATGATGCCCAGGGATAATTACCAGAAAGTGAAGCTCTTGTATCTGCACGAGCTTTTGGAACAGGAAACAGATGAACAGCATCCTCTCACCACAAACGAGATATGCACTCGTCTTAAAAAAGATAATATTCCCTGTGACAGGCGCACACTGACAAAAGACATCAATATACTTAACCAGTACGGCTTTGAAGTAATGTCCATGAATATCGGACATGAGAAGGCCTACTATGTGGAAGACCGCTCTTTCTCTCTTCCGGAGATAAAGATACTGATGGATTCCATTCAGGCTGTTGCTTTTGTAACAGATAAGAAAACTGCGGAACTTGTGGATAAGCTTGCAAGCCTCGGAGGCGTGCATAAGGCGGATCTGTTGAAGAAGAACCTTATTTGCTTCAACACGAGGAAGCATACGAATGAGCAGATCTTCTACAATGTCGACACGATAGAGGAAGCACTCAACAACAAGAAAAAGGTTTCTCTCTATTACTTCGATCTGAACGAAAAGGCAAAACGGGTATACAGGAAGGATAAGAAGCGCTATGTTGTTGATCCGACCGCTTTGATATACAACGATAATAACTATTACCTTATGTGCTATTCCGGTAAATATGAGGGAGTGTGCAATTATCGAGTTGACCGCATGGAGGAAGTTCATGTGGAAGATGAAGACGTCACGAAGGAAGCAATCCTCCGTATTGCCGATGCCGGGGAATATACACGGCAGGTATTCAAGATGTACGGTGGTCCGGTCTGTAACTGTGCGTTGGAATTTGACAACGCCCTCATCGGTGTTGTCTATGACAAATTCGGAAAAGACACGAAAATGCTCCGCCTCTCCAAGGAGAAGTGCATTGCTACCGTAAAGATACAAGTCAGTCCGACATTTTGGGGATGGATATTTCAGTTTGTCGGAAGAATGAGAATGCTGTCGCCGGAGTCGTTGGTTTTAGAATATCGAGATCGAGCTAAAAACGTATTTGAAGAGGGACATCTGCAAGATAATTAAAGACAGGAAGGGATGGGATGGCAGCATGTCGAAAAGGTTACCATGGGACATGCATGAAGCCGCTATCCTTTTGCAAGCTTTGTTGGATGTCAGAAGCAATAAGATTTCAAGGCCTCAAGCTGTTTCAAAAGTTTCGGAAATGCTTCGGGCCAAAGCTACACAGAGCGGACATCATATTGATGATAAGTTTCGTAACGAAAACGGAATCAGCCTTCAGCTGTCGCATTTGGAATATGCTCTGACAAATGGGGAAACAGGTTTTGCCCCAGCATATAAATGGCAGCTTACAATTATCCAGCTTTTCAAAGAAGATCATTCAACATTTAAGAAACTATTGAAGGAGGCGAACATTGTGACAAAATCAGCGAATGATATAAAGTCTGATTTTACAAAATGGCTGGTTGGTCATAAATCGACAAAAGAATCGACAAAAATCAAAAATTCTATTATAACAGTCGACCTCCTCCTAAGGAAAAACGGTGCTATCCGCACATCTGTTTTAGAAATTGATGACTTAGATTCTATAGATAAACTTGTTGACCGATTAAGAAAAAGAAAGATTATCCATTCAAAGCATCTCTGTGCTCAGGCGTTGGATTATATCTTGGCATTTAAAGAATACAAGAATTCATCTGAAAACAGTGCCCAAGGTGTTAATTCGAATAGCTCTGATGTTAAGCAGATGGACTCTGGAGAAAATGCCCGTGCTACTATAGTGGGTTCTACAACCAGGAAATACTACCGCGATGATAAGGAGAGCTTCTATCAGTGGCTATTAAACGAAAAGGGTCTGGCCATGCCAACATGCCGAGCTTATGTTTCAAACATTCGTAGTGCTGAAAAATATGCTCAAGAACATCATTTTTCACATACAAAACTTTATAGTACAAGCCTCGATGAAGCAAATGCCACTTTTGAAGGACTGTATAAAGACACCGGATTTGCAATTTATGATAAAGAACAGCATAATCGTTTCCGTGCAGCTATAACAAAACTTATCGAATACCTTGGGGAAGAACAAAACAAAGCTTTTGAGTGCGATGCAGCGACGGCTGAAGAAAAAACTGCACCTTATATTGATACTAGACCGTTCCGGACAGCCTTGACGGAGCATTTTCCTAACGGTTTCCGGCTTGGCTCCACGATAGAGATAAAAAAATTCCGCAAATATTATGAAGAGCAGAGCGGAACACCTCTTGATATGGAAAGCAAGCAGGCAGAATGCGTCATTCGAAACTGTGGGATTGAATACGAAAATAGGCTTTACATTCCTGAAAAGATGTTAAGCGACAAGCTTCGGGATAAACTTTTTTCCTATATCAAGAACCGTTTTGAAAACGGTGCTACCGTAGTGTATTTTGAAGCACTATTTAGGGAATTCTCTAACGAATTCCTTGATTACCGAATTTATGACGCGGAGATGTTACGGTCATACATAGCTTATTTTAATGATGACAGATATGTTATAGGACGAAACTACTTGTCAAAGGAACATCTTGATGATGCAGGCCCGATAGATGAGATCCGTTCATGTCTAAAGGAAAATGTCTTTCCTATGCAGATTGGTGAAATCAGCCGAACACTTCCTCACATTCCGAAGGATCGTATAAGCTCAATTCTTAGCATGAACCTTGAATTTGCCAGAAACAGCAAGGGTGAATATTTTCATGCGGATTCTTTCGATGTCTCTGATGAAGAACTGGATGATATAGCCGATCTAATCAGTGCGGAGATAAAGCAAAGCGGATTCATTAGCGGAAACGAACTGTATGACGCAATAAAGACAAAATATCCGTACGTTTACGAGAAGAACACAGCTTTTGCACCGCTCGGCTGGAGAAATGCTCTGAAATACAAGCTTGAAGACCGATTCTCATTTAATGGCAATGTTATCAGCACAAAAGGGAAAGCTTTGTCCATGAGCGATGTTTTTTTAAACTATGGCAAGAACAGACAGAGTTTCACATTGCAGGAGATTCAGCAATTTGCTGAGGATGTTAATTCGACCATCTATTTTGACGATTTGTATGTGAATGCTGCAAGGGTAAGTGAGGAAAAGTTTGTCCGTAAAGATTATGTGACATTTAAAGTCAGCGAAACGGACAACATTCTCGACAGATCCTGTCCTGGAAGTTATGTTCCACTTGCAGAAATCAGAAACTTTGGGATTTTTCCGGATGCTTCTTATCCGTGGAATGAGTATCTACTTGAAAACTACCTTGCATTTCATAGCCAAAGATACTGCCTGATGCATACCGGCTATAACAAATATACTGTAGTTGGCGCTATGGTCAAACGGTCAAGCGGCATAAAAAACTTTGATGAACTCCTGATAAGAGTTCTTGCGGAAAGCGGAGTGGATTTGGAAAAGCAGGCGGCGCTTTCCTACTTTTCCGAAAACGGATATATCGGCAGCCGTTCATATAGTGCTATCGAATTTGTAATGATCCGCGCAAGAGAGCTGCGAAATAGGAAGGACAAATAACAACATGTATTCATATGACTGGGATCCTGAAACAGGAGGGCTACTGCTAAACAGCTCGCCGCTTGGGTTCAGCAAGGAGCCAAGACCAGTTTATTACAAAGAGCTCGATATACTGGGCTTTGATAAATACTGGAACTACAAAAAAGACGACGCTTACCCCTATATGTGGGCAGAGGCAAATAACTATATTTATCGTGGTCGAAAGGTTGCAAAGACAAAAGGTGGTTCCGTTTACACCGCTCCGGAATTGATTCTGCTTGAGGATCCGGAGCCGAACGGTGCTCCTCTCCGTTTTGTGGATATTCCTGCCATGGTCGAAAAAAATCGCAAGATCATAGAAACGCTTGCTCAGGACACGATCAAAAAAATCTACAACACCTACATCGAATACAACAATAAAGTGGATGTATTTTATGTTGCGTTCAGTGGAGGAAAGGATAGCGTGGTTGCTCTTGATCTCGTGCAGAGAGCACTGCCACATAATGTTTTTGAGGTATTGTTTGGTGATACTGATATGGAATTTCCAACAACGTATAAGATTGTTAAATGGGTGAATCCATTCTGTAAGAAAGAAAATATTGCTTTTTATACCGCTAAGGCGGAAATGAGCGCAGATAAATCATGGGATTTATTTGGACCACCGGCAAGAAGACTTAGATGGTGTTGTACTGTTCATAAAACAGCTCCAGTTATCAATAAGCTTTGTGAAATTCATCGAATGAAAACTATACACACGGTAATGATTACAGGTGTTCGTGGGAACGAGAGCAGTTCAAGGGCAGACTATGATGAATTGAGTTTTGGGAAAAAATTGCCTGGCCAGTATAGTTATCATCCTATTTTAGAATGGAACTCTGCGGAAGTTTATTTGTATCTGTACTTGCGGAATTTGCCATTTAATCAAGCGTATAAATATGGTTTTAATCGGGTCGGATGTATTATGTGTCCAAATTCTTCGGGAAAACATGAATATATCAAAAACCAATGCTTCTCAGATAGAGTGAATTTTTTTTGTAAAAAGATAATAGAAAGTAGCAAAAAAGATTTGTCTGAAAATAACGCAAAGGTTTTTCTCGCTACTGGTGGATGGAAAATGCGTTTGAGCGGTAGGGAATTAAAGTTTTCCGAAGAAGAAAGGTTTTCCTATGAAGAGGTCAAGCAATACCATTTGTTTACTGCAATTAATCTTCGCCCTGAGTGGAAAGTATGGTATAGAACAATTGGCGATTTATATGAAAACTCAAAAAACAATTATACATTAGAATATAATGGAGTTTTTCGTAAGTGTTTATTGAGGCAAACTGGTAATAAAACGGTTTTTGAAATTGAGAATATGGGAAGAACAAAAAATTCAATTGAATTCGTTTATTACTTTAAAAACCTTTTGGCAAAGACACAATATTGCATTCAATGCAAAGCATGCGTTGCAGAATGTCCATATAGAAACATAAAAATGGAAAATGGGATTTTATCCATTTCAGAAAATTGTGTTCGTTGCAAGGCATGCTTAAAAATGCTTAGTGGATGTTTATATTATAATTCAGTGAGGGGGAGTAAAGCCATGAAGTCATTAAAAGGACTAAATCGATATTTAAGTGTTGGCGTTGATGCTAATTGGATCAAAAAATATCTTAAGGATCAATCTTTTGAACCAGGAAACAGAAAGACCGATGTAATGTTTATCATGATGAATGATGCAGAAATTACATCAAAAAAAGGACTTACTGATTTTGGTAAATTTATTAGACAATTAGATTTAGACAGTGAGATAACTTGGGCAATCATCTTATGCAATCTTGCTTATAGCCCTGCGTTTGGATGGTATATACATAACATACCTTCAAACAGAAATTATATCGAATCCAATTTAATTTTAGACATGGGAGAAGATATTTCAAAAAAGGATGGTGGAAAAAAGGCAAGGAGTGAGTTTTGGAATGGATTCAAAACTATTCTTGATACCAACAGCGCCTTCAAGGAGATTGGATTTGGAATCCCACATCTTGATATTAAAGAGACAAAATCTGGTCAAATAAAGAAAAGTATGAAGTCAGTATATAGAACTTCATGGCAGCACCCAGACCCCACCGTTATACTTTACTCGCTCTATAAATTTGCTGAAGCCTGTAGCGACTATTACCAATTTACACTGTCACGCCTGATGGACTTTAGTGTAGACAGTGATGGCATAAGTCCGGCGGAAATCTTCTGCCTTGACAGGAATACCATGGAAAAGATTCTGACGGGACTTAGCATCAACCACCCTGACTTCATCACGACACAGTTCAATCTGGATCTGGATACAATAACGTTAAATGCCGAGAAGACATCCGCCGATGTTCTCGGCCTGTTTTAAGGAGAATAAGCTATGGAAACCTACCGTCATTATTTTGACATTGACCCAGATTACTTTCCGGCTGTAAACGAGAAAGTTATCAACGCCAATCCGGACATGTGGAAAAAATTTTTCCCGCATGAAACTTTTGTCAAACTGCTGAAAACCACAGTAAGCGTTTTAGAGCGGAAACAGAAGCTTTCCATCTGGGTGGAAGGTGCATACGGCACCGGAAAGTCCCACGCTGTTCTGACACTCAAAAAGCTTCTTGACGCCAGCGATTCGGAAGTTCAGGCGTACTTTGAACAATATAATCTCGATAATGACCTTCTAAACAAATTTAATAGAGCGAAAAAGGGCGGGCGTATTCTGACTGTCCACCGTTACGGGTCCTCCAATATTCACGGTGACAATGATCTGGTCCTTGCTATTCAAGAAAGTATCGAGAAGGCATTTGCAAATGCAGGCATCGAAAACAAGGGTAGCGATTCTCTGAGAGAGGCTGTTATCCGGTATCTTTCCAATGATGAAAACAAACAGAGTTTCAACATCTATGTCAAAGGCAGCTATTCAAATCTCTTCGGAGGCGATGACGCTGATACAATCATTGAAAAACTTCGTACTTATAAAGATGAGGCTCTCCACACGCTAATGGAGAAAATATTCAAGTTTGCCCGCGAAAAGCAAATCCGCGCATTCTCTATGACGGCAGGTGATCTTACAAACTGGATCAAAGAAATTATTCACGTGAATAACCTAAAGGCAATCGTCTTTATCTGGGATGAGTTCACCGAATATTTCAAGAACAACTCCAGAAATCTCACTGGATTCCAAGAGATTCTTGAACTGAGCGAAACGGAACCGTTTTATTTTATTCTTGTCACTCACGTCAGCTCCAGTCTTTTCCATGAAGGCGATAAGGATTTCATCAAGCTGAACGACCGCTTTGTGTCTCCGCACAGTCAGATTGCTCTGCCCGAAAACATCGCCTTTCAACTCATGGGTGCCGCAATGGAGAAAAACAAGGATCCCGTGGCCTTGCAGGAATGGGAAAAAATATCCGGTGATCTCGCTGATCGTACAAAAAAATCGAGAAAAGCCGTAGGCGATGCTGTAAAAATTAAAGATCAGGAGATGCTTGGCATTCTTCCGATCCACCCCTACACAGCCCTGCTTCTCAAGCATATCTCCTCCGCTTTTGATTCTAACCAGCGAAGCATGTTTGATTTTATTAAAAATGATCGCGGTGATGAAATCAAAGGCTTTCAGTGGTTTATAGATAACTACGGTCCTGACGGTGGTCCGGATAACGAAGAAAACCCACTTCTTACCGTGGACATGTTGTGGGAATTTTTCTACGACAAAGGAAAGGATAACCTTGCCCATGACGTTCGTACTGTCCTCGATTATTATGAGCGAACCCACAATCGTGGCCTAGAGCCAAACGAAAAAAGAGTTTTAAAGGCAGTCTTGCTGCTTCAGGCCATTTCCCAGCATGCGGCAGATTCGGTTGAAATGTTTATTCCAAATGAGAAAAGCATTGATCTTGCATTCGAAGGTTCCGATATTGAGAACGATGCTTTACGAATTGCCGGTAAGCTCGATAGGGATAAGGTGCTTTTCAAGAAACAGCTTGGCAGTGGAGAGTTCCAGTATAATGCCTATATAAATGAAGTCAGCGGTGCTGAACTTGAAAAATTCAAAAAAGAAATCGATAGCAAGTCTACATCCGCCTTGATCAATGAGCCTCTCAATGACACCACAACTGTCGCAGACGCTCTCGCGCTTGAACGGGGAGCGTTGAAACTGCGATATGATCTGAAATACGTATCATCAGCTGATTTTGACAGCACGATCCGCAGGCTCAGAAATGCAGAAACGGAAAATGGAAACAAGATTTCAACGGTTGTATGCTTCGCAAAAGATGACGCAGAATCCATACTACTTGGCAAGAAAATCCGTGACGCATTACAGGACGGGAGCTATCACTTAGTATTTATTGATGCGACTCTCACTCCTTTTGGGCAGGATGGGTATTCGCAATACCGGAATGATATGGCTCAGTCTATGTATCAGACCAGCAAAGACAACGGGCTACGTGACCAGTATGCCCGAAACGCCAAGGAATCACTGAAGAAATGGAAAGATCAGATTTCAAACGGTGAATTCATTGTTTACACCGAAAAGAACCCTGCCGGTGAACGTGCCGCGACTAAAGATATTCTGAAGTCCATCCTTCAGGAAATTGACAGAGAAAAATTCCCGGACTGCCTTGAAGCTGCTTATAATGTCCTTCCAACGATGTACACCCCTTCAAATCTGAAGCAGGCTGTTGAATGCGGTGTGAACAGAAAAACAAAAGGCACATTTTCATCTGGTAACCCGAATACGAAGCTTGAAACAGCATTGAAAGATGCATGGGATGATCCTGACTATTGGAAAACACATCCGAATCTTCTGATATCCAAAATCAAAATTGCCGTCGATAAGGAAATCAGTGAAGGATTCAAAAATGCAGGAAGAATTTCGATCCGGTCGATTTATGACATGTTAAAGGCATATCCGTATGGATTTATGCCCTGCAATCTCTCTGCGTTTATCCTTGGATTTGTTCTTAAAGAATATACTGACGGGACCTACTCATGGAGTGATGGCCTGACAAATGACGCTCTTACTTTGGATAAGTTGAAGGAAATGGTTGCTGAAGTCATCAACCTTCAGAACACGGCTAGCCCAAAATATAAAGATAAATATATTGTAACCCTGACGTCGGAAGAAAAGGCGTTCAATGAGAACAGTGCTGCCGTATTCGGTGTTTCCAAAAACATATGTACGTCCGCAGAACAGACGAGAGGTGTTATCCGCAACAAGATGAAGGAATACTCCTTCCCAATCTGGACGTTAAAGGAAATTGTCCCTGATAAACCGCTCAGGACTTCTCCGGATGTAATTGAGGAAATGATTGATGATTACTGTGGCATTGCAAACAGCGGAATTTTCAGTGGTACTAAAACTGATAGCGATATCGTAAATCAGATAGGTAAGCTTTATCTTGACAATCCCAATGCATTGGATGATCTGAAAAGACTTCTGACAAAGGAGAACTGCACAGAAGGGATGAAGCAATACCTTAATAGATTTGAAGAGGGTATCCTCCCGAAACTGGCTGCAGAGATCGGTGATAATGGACAGTATATCAATGCAGTGCGCTCAAAGTTTGATGCTGATGCTGCAAACTGGGTGTGGAATACGGATACAGCAAATCAGAAAATCCGCGAGACTATTACCGAATACCGCATTATAGTAGAAAGCAACAGGGTTTTGCCGAAGACCACTTCATTTGATGAAACAATCCGCGAGTGGTGTGAGAAGACCGACTATATTCGCATATCTTATGCAGCGGCAAAAGATGCATTTGGCGGTATTACTCCTTTTATGTCGATGCTTTATGACATCAAAAGAAGCGGGAAACTTTCAGAAGAATCACAAAAGCAGAATTTTCTTGAACTTCTCAAAGCGAATGGAGCGGGATTTAAACAGTTTTACGAGAATCAGACTGACCTCTTCAAAACAGTTTGCGAATATTATCTGAATGGATTCAGTGACGAAGAAATTAAAGAACTTTACTCAAAAATACCAGCTGCCGGAACATTTGTGATGGATAAATCTCCTTATCTGAACCTTGTAGATAATACAGCGAAGGATTATCGCAGTTCACTCGGATATTTTCAACTCAAAAATTTCTGGAAGGAGAGAACACATTCCTCGCTCACCCCAAGGGAATGGTCTGAAAGGCATAAAATGCCAATTCTGAGTCTCGTTCCTGATGAAGAGGTGACAAAGGCTAAGCAGGCTTTTGGAACGCTTAATCGGAGCCACCCGGATGCGGCTTCTGTAGCAAAAGCAAAGGAATATCTTGAAAAAGCTACCTTTTACCCTGTTATGGAAGATAAAGAAGCACTCGATCGAATTTTTACGAATTCCATCATCAAGAGCTATGCCGTTATGCTGACTGATGTAAAAGAAGTTAAAGACTATCTGAGCAGCAGACTCTCTGAAGCACCTTACGACTGGTTCGGACTTCCTACAGTTGATAAAAAATTAAAGCAAATGGCCGAGGCAAAATACAACCAGGGCGGATCAGAAAAGGCCATAGAAAAGATTGAGAAAATGGATGTTAATGAAGTTAGACGTTATCTGAAGGAACTGATTAAAGACAATATGACAGTTGGTATAGAGATCATCAAAGGTAACTGAGAGGATAGTTATGAATTACGATGTGTGTATAAAAAAGATCGACAGATTTTTACAAAAGAATGATTCCCAGCCTTTGCTTGTGGACGTTCAGAACAGAAATGATCTTACCCGCCTGCTTACTCATTATTGCGTCGGGACAACAGAATCAGTGGTCGTTTCAAATTATTGCAAAAAGGATGAGTTTCCTCGCATTGATAATCTCTTTAATGATATCCAGAACAAAAGCAATATCTGCTTTGTGACTGGACTAACCTCTTATCTGAAGCTTAATGGAGAGCAGGAGCTGACCAGCAGATTGCGAGAGACTCTTGGGATGTCCACATTAGGGCACGTCATCATTATCAGTTATCAATGCAAACGGTATCTGAACATTCACGACCCTCGTATAATCCGCCGTATAGCTGTTCTGGATGGCGAAGAGTCAGCAGTTCCGGATATATATTTCTGTTCACCGGAACTCCCTCTTCCAAAAGGAGTTGTACCGACAATAGGTCTTGAAAACTTTGCATTGGCAGTTGAGAGCTCTACCAATCGTACCATTTACATTGTAACGGCAAAAACAAAGGAGCAATTTCCATATGCCCTTTATAATATTACAGAACTCAGTAGAGCTTATGATATTCTGGTTCTTGAAGACTCAAGGACAAAAGAACTGGATAAAGAAATGGGTACAGAACAGCAATGGCAGTATGCTCTTTCCCTGTTTAACGAAACACCTGGTTGGGGTAACGCTATTGACAATGTTATAGGCGATCATTTAAGACTTGAGATTTATATCTCTGGAGTTTCGCAGGAGCCACGCGAATGGCTATGGTTATACTACATCGGCTTAAAACTGTATGGAGTGAAAAATAATTGGTGCCTAAATGATGCAGCTTCACGGTCATCATCGCTCAAAGAGATGACCGCAAATATTTATCGAGGAATTCTTGCCAAAGCCCCAAGCGACAAAGATTTCTGGGAGTGTTACAGAAGCAGAAAAAACCTTCTTGACCAAATCGGCAACCCTCCGTCGGAACTGGCCTCTTATTGCAAGCTTGTTGTTGGAAAGAGAAAAGATGAGATTTACTATCTTACCGATAATTCGCAGCAGGAGAAGGAAGAAATATTCTCTTTTCTCAATCAATACGGTCAGGAATTCAACCGTACTGATTTATTGCAAATATTGAAAAAAGTTTATCCGGATCTTTATTCCTATTTGAAACCGTACGATTTCAAAAACGATCTTCTGAATCGTTATTTTGATGATTATAAATATCAAAAGGTTATAAACACACTGTTTCCGGAATTTTATGAAATGGTTCTCAAGGAGGCAAAGAACCGTGATTACAACTCTATCCTTGATCCAAGATCATCGAAAGTTGAAAAGCTTCCCAAGAAGAATGCCATGCTCTATTTTATGGACGCAATGGGCGTGGAATATCTCAGCTACATCAAGGATGTATGTAATGAGCTGAAATTGCATATAGACATCACTGTTTGTCGCTGCGAGCTTCCTTCGATCACAAGCCAGAACAAAGAATTTCTCAAAGGTTGGGATCAGAATCAAATCGTATCTATAAAGGACATTGACGATATCAAGCATCACGGAAAATACAACTTTGATTACTACAAGAATTCAAAACTTCCCATCCACCTTATGAAGGAACTTGAAGTAATCCACGATGTTCTGGTGAAGATAAAGACAAAATTTCTGAATGGAATCATTGACGAGGCTGTCATGATTGCAGACCACGGTGCGAGCCGCCTAGTTGTTTTATACGACCATGAAAATGTCTGGGAAATGGCCGAGAAAGGCGAACATTCAGGAAGATGCTGCAAAAAGAGCAATGTGGACATTCAGCCGGAATATGCTACGGATGCAGGAGAATTTTGGGCACTGGCAAACTATGATAGATTCAAAGGAAGTAGAAAAGCAAATGTCGAAGTGCATGGCGGAGCAACTTTAGAAGAAATATGTGTGCCCATCATAAAGCTTACATATTCTGATAAGAGCATCGAAGTCTATATTATGCCTATCGATTCGGAAATGGACGACATTTATAAAACACCGGAAATAGAAGTCAGCTATCGCAAGAAAGCAGCACTCAAAATATTTATCACGGAGAAATATAATAATGTTTATGTTAAGATCAATGGAAAACGTTATGATGCTACCCCGCTTGATGGCGGTTACTATCATGTTGAAATGCCGGATATAAAGAAAAAAGGAATATATGCTGTAGATGTCTATTCCGGTGACAATGAAATTGCCAAGCAGCTTCCGCTTATTGTTAAACGCGAAGGTCAGCAAGTGAACGATTTGCTGTAGGAGGATTTGATATATGGAGGACAAGCTACACGAATGCTTTGAGGATATGGTTGTCTATAAGGACTTGAAAAAAAGTAATTTCTTCTCCTCGCTTGAACTGCCGTCATTTCTCAGGGACTGGGTCCTGAAAAGATTTGAAGATGACAATGGTGATTATGACATTGAAGCAGTAACCGATTTTGTAAAAACATATCTTCCCAAAAAAGAGGAATGGCTTAGCATAAAAAATCGGATTACTTATGAAAACGAGCGCGTAAAAATTCTTACAAAAATCAGTGTGGATATTGATATTAAAACCGGGGAAATTTCGTTTTCTCTTCCTGACTTCGGCGTGGCAAACAAAGAAACTATCATCGAGCCAGCCGTCTGGGAACAATATAAGGATGAGCTTACAAAAAGCCAGGAGACTTGGGGAGTAATTGAACTTGGTTATCGTCTTCCTGATGATACCGTAAAACCTAAAATCACTGGAAAAATTAAAATGACCGGTTTTACGAACTTCTGTCCGTATGTGGCGGACCTTGATTATTACAAAGATGTACGTTCCGAATTCACCACAGCGGAATGGATAGATATTCTTCTCGGTGCAATCGACTACAACGCCGCTGGGTATAATACTGAAGATGAAAAACTCGCCATGTTGACGAGACTTCTTCCATTTCTGGAAAAGAGGTTAAACCTTCTTGAGCTTGCTCCGAAAGGCACGGGAAAATCTTACGTCTTCGGAAATCTGAGCAAATACGGTACATTGACAGACGGTGGTAAAATCACCCGTGCCAAAATGTTTTACGACACCAGCAGGCACACGCCTGGCTTTGTTGTAGGGACAGATTATGTCGCAATTGATGAAGTCAAACTTGTAACGTTTAATGATGTAAACGAAATGCGCTCCATCATGCAGGGCTATATGGAGCGCGGTCGGTTTAATATTGGCGGGTATGAAGGAGAATCTTCTGCCGGAATTGTTCTTCTGGGAAATATTGCCATTGATAATATGGATGAATACAAAAGCATGTTCTCTGAACTGCCATCTCTTTTTCAAGAGAGCGCTCTCGTAGACAGAATTCATGGTTTCATCAAAGGGTGGGACATCCCGAAGATGAGTGATAATTTGAAAGTCTCCGGATGGGCTTTAAATACAGAGTACTTTTGTACAGTGCTTCATATGTTGCGGGATGATGCAAGTTATCGAGCCATTGTAGATGAAATCGTTGAAGTTTCAGGCAATGCGTATGTAAGACACACTGAGGCAGTGAAGCGTATTGCAACTGCGTACTTGAAGCTCCTTTTTCCTAATGTTCGCTCTGTTGATGATGTGGATCGAAGGATCTTTAATCATTACTGTTTAAGGCCTGCAGTAAATATGCGGAAAATTATATGGAAGCAACTTTCCATTCTCGATTCGGAATATAAAGATGATGATAAGCAGATGCCGACATTCAGTGTAAAGGATTGATCTATGAGATATGAGTGTATTGTTTGCGGCAAAAGAGATCTCAATAAAGATACTATTGGGATTAACAAAAAGTTGTTAGGAAAAAATATTACAAATTACTATTGCATGGATTGCCTTGCAGATTATCTCGGTTGCACCGTTGATGATCTGCTCGACAAAATCGAGGAATTCAAAGACGAGGGCTGTACTCTCTTTGACTAACTAAGGAGATGAAACTTTATGATCTATGCGGATAATGCAGCCACAACTAAATTATGTGTGGAAGCGTATGATTCCATGAAGCCGTATCTCCATGACCAGTATGGGAATGCTTCTCAACCTTATTCTTTCTCCCGACCGGCAAAAGAGGCACTGCGGTCCGCTCGTGAAACAATAGCTGCATGTATAGGTGCTACACCAGATGAAATATACTTTACTTCCGGAGGAACGGAAAGCGATAACTGGGTGATAAAATCTTCTCTGTTTATGCCAACAAAAAGAGATGAAGTCATTACCTCACAGATAGAACATCACGCCATACTGAACTCATGTCGTACAATCCGGGAGCTTGGAATTAAGGTCAGATATCTTCCGGTTGATAATAGCGGTACGGTATGCCCGGTTTCTCTTGAGAATGCGATATCTGAACATACTGGTCTTGTTTCCATTATGTTCGCAAACAACGAGATCGGTACTATTGAGCCAATAAAAAAACTCGCCAAAGTTGCACATGCAAATGGATTAGTTTTCCATACAGATGCAGTGCAGGCTGTTGGTCACATCCCTATTGACGTACATGCATTGGGCGTGGATTTACTTTCATCTTCCGCTCATAAATTCAATGGTCCCAAGGGAATCGGTTTTCTATATATAAAAAACGGTGTGAATATCCATTCTTATGCTGATGGCGGTTCACAGGAACAAAAGCATCGAGCTGGGACAGAGAATATTGCTTCCATTGTTGGTATGTCTTCTGCACTAAAGTTAAATACTCAGCGAATGTTTGAAGAAGAAAAGAAACTGCGAACATTGGAAAACATTCTTATTCGCTCTCTGCATGAATCTGGGCTTGATTTTATTCGGAACGGTTCTGAAAATCATTTGCCTGGACATGTCAGCCTCTCATTTCGAGAGGCTGATGGAGAAATGCTCCTTCACCGTCTCGATTTGATGGGTATCTGCATTTCAACCGGTTCGGCATGTGATTCTGTAAATACTCAGGTCTCACACGTTATAAAGGCAGTCAAAGTTCCTGACGAATATGCAGAAGGAACCATCCGAATAACATTTGGTGCAGATAATACGGAATCAGATGCTGTAGAAATTGCAAATGCCATAAAGAAAGTTTTACTCTGAAAGTGAACCGCTTGGATTATTTAAAAGGAAAGAGAAAAAAAGACCAATTCCGGACGGCTGGTATCAGCAAGACTTATTTAAAATAAATCTAAAAGTGGATTTTCCATACATCGACATCGGATGTGAGCTGGATATCACAGATCTTTATCGATATACGCATAAAGAACATATCTAGCTGTACTTTTCTCTGATTTGGTTCGTGACAAAAGCCGCGGATAAGGCAGAAAACTTCCGTTACGGAATTGAGGATGGCAAGCATGACTGGGTGGATAGAAATATCCCGTTTGCCACACATATCCCACCAGGGACTGACTGCTGCCAGATAGTGAAATGTGCCCGTATGAAACATATATGAGTTGGCTCTGAAAGATCGGGAGAAAGTTGATACTCCGCTTTCAGACCATGGGCTTTGGAAACATCAACAGGCACCATGCAGGAGAAAATTCCCGCAGGGCAGCTTGCTCTTATTCATTAATATCGACGCTTACGCCGGACTTGAATTCCACCGTAAACTTGTCCGCGTAGACGG
>ENA-UOOI01002447-UOOI01002447.1-fermentation-metagenome-genome-assembly--contig:-NODE-2447-length-16130-cov-10.843235_pt1 | contig 16130 bp, 13 predicted proteins | sample MGYA00245779_ERZ724027 | MGnify/ENA primary metagenome ERZ724027 (study PRJEB28704, sample SAMN03018318) | fermentation metagenome | biome: anthropogenic terrestrial biome; feature: soil...
GCCAAATATAGGCAAAGTTATTCAGGTTATAGGACCTGTAGTAGATATAAAATTTGATACAGAAAACCTTCCTAACATATATAATGCCATAGATATACAGTCGGGAGATAAAAAAATTGTTACTGAAGTCGCCCAGCATTTGGGGGACGATATAGTAAGAACTATATCTATGGAAAGTACAGATGGACTGGTTAGAGGAATGAAAGCCGTGGATACGGGCGCACCAATATCTGTACCTGTTGGAAAAAATGTATTGGGGAGACTTTTTAATATGTTAGGTCAGCCAATCGATGAAAAGGGAGAAGTAAAGGCAGATAAATATTATCCTATTCATAGATCAGCTCCAAGTTTTGAGGATCAATCTGTAAAACCTGAGATGTTTGAAACCGGTATTAAAGTTATAGATTTAATTGCACCTTATCAAAAAGGTGGTAAAATAGGACTGTTTGGAGGAGCTGGTGTTGGCAAAACGGTTATTATTCAGGAGCTTATAAACAATATAGCTAAACAGCACGGTGGACTTTCTGTTTTTACCGGTGTTGGAGAGAGAACAAGAGAGGGCAATGACTTGTATTATGAAATGCAGGATTCCGGTGTAATAAATAAAACCGCCCTGGTATTTGGACAGATGAATGAGCCGCCAGGAGCAAGAATGAGAGTTGCACTTACAGGTCTTACCATGGCAGAGTATTTTAGAGATCAGGGTCAGGACGTACTCTTGTTTATTGACAATATATTTAGATTTACTCAAGCAGGTTCGGAAGTTTCCGCACTTCTCGGAAGAATACCAAGTGCTGTTGGCTATCAGCCGACACTTGCCACTGAGATGGGTGCACTGCAGGAGAGAATAACATCTACAAAACAAGGCTCCATTACGTCTGTTCAGGCTGTATATGTGCCGGCAGATGATTTGACTGACCCGGCACCGGCAACTACTTTTACACATCTTGATGCTACTACGGTCCTTTCAAGATCCATATCAGAACTTGGAATTTATCCTGCCGTTGATCCGCTGGCATCTACTTCTAGGATTCTTGATCCCAGGATTGTGGGGGAAGAACATTATAAAATAGCTTCAGAAGTTAAACATATACTTGAAAGGTACAGTGAACTTCAGGATATTATCGCTATACTCGGGGTAGATGAACTGTCAGAAGAAGATAGGCTCGTGGTTTTAAGAGCCAGGAGAATACAGAGATTTTTATCTCAGCCTTTTACTGTTGCAGAGCAGTTTACAGGATATAAGGGTGAATATGTTCCCATAGAAGAAACTATAAGAGGATTTAAAGAGATACTGGAAGGTAAGTATGATGATTTGCCTGAAGCAGCTTTTCTTTTTAAGGGGACTATTGACTCAGTAGTTAAAGCAGCTGAAAATATGGCGAAGAGTTAAGAGGAGATCAATATGTCAAAAGTGTTAAAATTGACTATCCTTACTCCCGACAGGGAATTTTATAAGGGAGAAGTGGTAGAAGTGATAACTGAAAGTACTTTAGGAGGCATAACGATTCTTCCGGATCATATGCCTTTGATAACTACCTTAAGACCTGCTGATACGGTGATTGTTCAAGGTGACAATAAGCAACTGAAGGCATTTACATCTGTTGGAATACTGGAAGTAAAGGAAAATGGATTGAGGATTTTATGTGATGCCTGTGAGTGGCCTGATGAAATAGATGCGGCAAGAGCTCAGAGGGCCAAATCCAGGGCAAAAAAAAGACTGGCTAATAGAGATGGAGTAGACGTAAAAAGGGCAGAACTGGCCCTGGCCAGAGCCCTGGCCAGAATTAATCTAAAACAATAAGAAATGTATATTTCATATTCTGTTTTAAATATGAAAAAACGCTGCCAAACTTCGTTTTCATGAAGTTTGGCAGCGTTTTTTTGTGCTGAATTATGCACTTTTTACTAAGTGATTTTATATATTAATATCGAGTCATGTTAATATTTTTTTGAATATTAACGTAAAAGTTGTCCATAATGCTTAAGAGAGGAAAGAGAGGTAGGAGCTGTTCTATATGAAAAAGAATGTAAAAATAGCATTTTGCCTGCTGCTGTGTGTACTTTCTTTTCAGTATTATGTAAAAGCTTATGGAAACACTTTAGGCAATTTGAATTTTTCGCGAAGTATCACTGCAGTTGAGAAAAAAAATGATCTGTTTAAGGACATACTGGATGAAACCCACGGTGTTCCCCGGGAATGTAATCTCATGGTTATATTTAGTACAGATAAACCAGGGGAGAAAACTGTAGATGGAATATTTCAGAAGTTACTTAAATATGGAGATTTCAAAGGTAAATATTTAAATAACAATAAAACATATTCCGTAGAATTTAACGGCGGTGATATAAGTGGCTACATAGAAAGTGTTCAATATGAAGGCCATAATATTATAACTGTCAATATTCTGGAAAAATCCGTGAATTATAATCTGCCCCATTTGAAAAATACAATTACAGAATGTCTACCTGGTGGAGAAGGAAAATACAGGTATTATCAATATGTAAAGGCCAGGATACAAAGTGGAAGAACTGCAGCTGTGAATGAAAAAATTGAATCTGTATTGAAATGCATGGGCACATCCGATATCAAAACTGTGCTCATAGATCATGGCTATAGTTCCACTGCCAATACTCATATGTTTGATCCTATACAAAGCGGCGGAAATCTAGTGGATTTTAATTATTCCGTCGTAAAATATCCAAGTGGAATCTATATAATTATGGGAACGCCAGAAATAATGACAACATACTAGTATAGTAAGTACAAAATAATCAACATATCAGCAAATTATAGAATGGAGGAACATTATGAGTAAAATAGTGGTTAGGGGAGGAAATAAACTTCATGGAGAAGTAAACATCAGTACTGCTAAAAATTCTGTGTTACCTGTTATAGCAGCTTGCATTTTAAGTGGGGGAAAATGTGTGATAGAAGAGGTCCCCATGCTTGAAGATGTTTTTGTAATAAGCGATATACTGAGAAGTATATTTGCGGAAATAAATATAGATAGAAATACAAATAGAATTATGATAGACACTTCCAATATAAGGGATTGCAGCCCCTGCAGCGAACTTGTAAAAAAAATGAGGGCTTCATTCTTAATAATGGGACCTATGATATCTAGATTTGGAAAATTTAAGTTATCTCTGCCGGGGGGCTGTAATATTGGCACCAGGCCTATAGATCTGCACTTGAAGGGTTTTAGTGCTCTTGGTGCAGAGATAAATATAGGTCACGGATATGTGGAAGCACGGGCTGAGAAATTGACAGGGAATAAAATTTATCTGGATTTTCCCTCTGTAGGGGCTACTGAGAATATAATGATGGCGGCAGTCATGGCTGAAGGGGAAACAATAATAGAGAATGCAGCAGAAGAACCGGAAATAAAGGATCTGGCAAAATTTTTAAACAGCATGGGTGCAAATGTTATAGGTGCAGGTTCCGGAACTATTTGTATAATAGGAGTTAAAGATTTACGTGGAAGTACCCATAGACCTATATGCGACAGGATCGAAGCAGGTACTTTTATGGTAGCTGCTTCGATAACCAGAAGTAAAATCAAAATAAATGGTATAAATGAAGAACATTTAAAACCTATAATTGCCAAATTAACTGAAGCGGGAGTATATATAAAAACCGAAAAAAACAGTTTGATTGTAGATGGAAATAGAGAATTGAGACCTATAGATATTAAAACAATGCCTTATCCTGGGTTTCCCACAGACATGCAGTCTCAGATGACAGGTCTTTTGTGCACAGTTAGGGGGACTAGTATAATAACTGAAACTATTTTTGAAAATAGGTTTATGCATGTGGTGGAAATGAAGAGAATGGGGGCAAACATAAAAATAGATGGAAGAAGTGCGGTTATAGAGGGTGTTGATAATCTCACGGGAGCAGAGGTAAGGGCAACTGATCTAAGAGCTGGTGCTGCCTTGATACTCTGTGGCTTAGCAGCAGAGGGAGAAACGGAAGTTGCTGATATATACCATGTAGACAGGGGGTACGTGGATATTGAAAAAAAGCTCAGAGGACTGGGTGCAGATATAAAGAGAATAGATTGAGAATTTGGAGTGTTTTAATGAGAAGGTTATTGGGATCTTCTTTTTTTTTATCTAAATAATTATGATGGAATATTTTAGTTGAAGCAGTAATAGAAATATATTATTAAAAACATAGATGCGTATAAAATGATAGAGGTACAAAACATGAATTTTTTAAAAAAATTTGCAATATCGGTATTAATGAGCATGCTTTTTATAATTTTGCTTTCTCTTGTTATGACCGGAAAAGGAGGTGTGGAAAAAGGTCTTCCTAAATTTATAATTAAGTCTAAAGCCGAACCTCAAAATATAAAAGTGTATATGACCAGGGAACATAAAATAGAAGAAATGACTCTGGAAAATTATGTTCTTGGAGTAGTGGCAGGAGAAATGCCGGCGGAGTTTTCCGAGGAAGCTCTTAAGGCCCAGGCCGTGGCAGCCAGAACTTTTGGTGTAGCTCACATGGAAGCATATGGAGGCAAAAAATATAAGAGCAATACAGGGGCGGATGTATGTGATACTGTTGAGTGTCAGGTATTTAAAAGCAAAGAGGAAAGAATGGATACATGGCCTAAATCAAAGGCCAATGAATATTGGCTTAAAATAAAGCAAGCCGTACAAGATACTTCGGGACAAGTGCTGTCATATAAAGGTAAATTAGTTATGGAACCTTATTATTTTGCGATAAGCGGTGGGAGGACGGAAAATGCAAAAGATGTATTTGAAGGGGGTGCAGAGTACTTGAAAAGCGTTGATAGCCCCGGGGAAGAAAATGGACATAATAAATATAAAACTTCTCTGGGAGTATCCTATAAAGATTTTGTAGATAAAATAAATTTGTATTATCCTGGTGCAAGGCTCAATGCAGGGAATTTGTCTAGTGAAGTAAGCATACAGGACAGAACAGAAGGTGGAGCTGTTAAAGAAATTAGACTTGGTTCAATTATTATATCTGGAACTAAATTCAGAGCTATTATGGGACTGAACTCCACAAATTTCAATATAAATTTTAGGGATAAAATTTATATTGATTGTCTGGGATACGGTCATAGGGTTGGAATGAGCCAATGGGGGGCAGATGCGATGGGTAAGAATGGTAAAACTTATGTACAGATTTTGAGTCATTATTATACTGGTATAAAATTGAAAGACGTGTCTTTATTTCTAAAGTAAATTTAATATTGTGAAAATGAGGTGAAGATTTCACCTCATTTTTTTATCCGGCTCCACCTGGAGCCAATAACCACTTGATGAAAAATTTAGAAAAAAATTTATAAAAAATGTATTTTTTGTTATTCTCTGGACAAACTACAAAAAGGAGGTGTTTATATGGACAAAAAATTTTCAAATAAAGCAATTAACTTTTTGAAAAAGGAGGGCTTTTACGTAATATTATTTATTTGCCTTTGTATAGTTGCAACGGTTGCACTATTAACTGCAAAGAATAATAAAGATCAGAGTGCCCAATTGCAAAAAAGTAATGCTATAGAACAAAAACAGGCAAAACAAACCGCAAAGACAGACAAAAATCCTTCTTCAACTTATGACAATGCCCTTCAAGTTAAAAAAAATAGTCGAACAAGTGCAAATGCCGAGCAGAAGACTTCAAAAGAGGTAGCTAATTCAATGAGTACCTCGTTTCAAAAACCAGTAGAGGGAATTATTGCAAGAGGATTTTCAGAAGATCCGGTGTATTGGAATTCTACTGGAACATATAGACCAAATTTAGGATATGATATACAAACGGATTTAGGAAAACCGGTGTTTGCAGCAATGGACGGGAAAGTTGAAGAAGTAAATACTGCAACGCAGGATGGAGTGGAAATCATAATAGATCATCAAAATGGCTTAAAGACAGTCTATTCTAATTTGGATCCAAATGTCAAAGTTAACAAGGGCCAAATGGTAAAAAAAGGATCAGTTATAGGAATAGTCGGCAAGAGCACATTGAGATCGGCTTATGAAAAATATGGAAATCATTTGCATTTTGCTGTTTTAAAGGGAAAAGAATTTGTTGATCCGGGAAAATATATAAAATACTAATAGTTGGCCGTTTCTCTTGAATTTTATTCAAAGTTTAAATTATGGGTGAACTCTGTCTGAACTTTAGAATTACTTTTTAGGGAGATGGCCTCCATAAGATGAATTTTGGAATATAAAAGGGCATATTTATATATGGAAAGAAAAGTTAGTGACAAAAGTTTTTGAATTAAATGAAAGAATATTCAAATAATTTTATTGATAGAAAACACTGAATATTAAAAAATGTTTATATGAAGGAGTTGATCGAATATGAAAGATTATATTGAAGAAAGAGTTCTGGAAGTTGCCAAATATATAATAGGCTCTAAAGCCACTATAAGAAAAACTGCAAAAGTTTTTGGAGTTAGCAAGAGTACTATACACAAAGATATGACGGAAAGATTACCTAAAATAAATCCCCAGGTTGCCCAGGAAGCCAAGAGTATACTTGATTATAATAAGGCGGAAAGACATATAAGGGGTGGAAAAGCTACTAAAATGAAATATAAAGCTATTGAAGGTTGAAAACATTCCTATTATAATTAAAATATGATATGATATTTAATGAATAAATATATTTGTGCTTTTTTATGAAAGGCAAGTTAGAGTAGGAGTGAAAAATAGGATGTTTTTTAATATAGGAACTGATATGGGGATAGATTTAGGTACGGCTACAGTACTTGTGTATGTGAAAGGCAAAGGGGTGATTTTGAAGGAACCCTCAGTTGTTGCCATAGATAAAAACAGAAGTAAAGTACTGGCTGTAGGAGAAGAAGCATGGCAGATGATAGGCAGGACACCAGGTAATATTGTTGCTATTCGTCCATTAAAGGATGGAGTTATATCTGATTATGATGTAACAGAAAAGATGCTGAGATATTTTATAGGAAAAGCCTGTGGGAAAAAGAGAATGTCTGCGCCTAGAATAGTTGTGTGTATTCCCTGTGAGGCTACTGAGGTCGAAAAAAGAGCTGTAATTGATGCGGCTAAAAATGCAGGGGCAAAAAAGGTATTTTTGATTGAAGAACCTCTTGCTGCAGCTATAGGTGCTGGAATTGATATAACCAAGGCAAGCGGAAGTATGGTGATTGATATAGGAGGAGGAACTACCGACGTAGCTATAATTTCACTGGGAGGAATAGTGGTAAGGGCCTCAATTAAGGTTGCAGGAGACAAGTTTGATGAAGCCATAATGAAATATATTAGGAAAAAACACAAATTGATGATTGGAGAAAGGACTTCAGAGGATTTAAAGATAAAAGTAGGTTCTGCATTTCATAAAGATGAGGAAAATAGTATGGAAATAAGGGGAAGAGATTTAATTACCGGACTTCCAAAGAATATAGAGGTGTCTTCTAAAGAAATGAGGATAGCCTTAAAAGAAACTGTAAATGCCATAGCAGACACAGCCAAGGCAGTATTGGAAAAAACTCCTCCAGAGCTGTCTGCAGATATAGCTGAAAAGGGAATTGTCATGACTGGAGGAGGGGCTTTGCTAAATGGTTTGAGCGATTTAGTACAGGAAGTAACCTGTGTCCCCGTGTATGTAGCTGAAGATCCAGTATCCTGTGTGGCTTTGGGTACGGGAAAGGTTCTCGGATATTTGGATAAGATGGAAGTCGTTTTTACAGGTGATGACATAACCTTGATAGATTAAATATGTCATAGCTACATTTTGTGATTATAGAGATAATATGAATGAATTAGTGAATGAAGTATTACTTCAGCCATATTTAGGATTAGATTTAGACGTATATTACTGCTGCTGCTGAATATACCTTCACTATTGTTTGAATCAACTATCCCTATTATTGATGAATCTCCTACGTTTGGGAGAGATTTTCCCACCCCTTTACCAGGGTGTACGGGAAAATCTCTTGCTTGTATTTCACCAATGGATTCAATCTCGCCCAGACAGGCATCAATTCCTATGATACTGTTGTGGGGATGAAGTGATTTTATGCTGTTTAATTTATTTTCAATATTTAAAGCATGTATTGGTTCTGAGATTGTGCCATAGACGGGAAGTGGGAAATTTTTACGATTTAACAGGGTACCTACTAGGGGGCCGAGGCAGTCTCCTATGTATCTGTCTGTGCCGATGCACACTATAATGCTATCTTTATTTATATGATCTTTCAAGAAATAAGCTAAGTCGTAGTATGCCAGCGGGTTTTTATAATTTGATTTTATTTTACTCAATACATTCACCTTCTTTTATGCATGCAGTGCTTATGATAATATTTATGGGGTACACTATATATAATCTATATGATTGACTCATGTAAAATATTAGATCTAAATTATATGTATATGATTTTAAAAGAGATGTTGAGTTATAAAGAGAAATAAGCAGTTAATATTGAATTTCAATGGAATATGAAATTTGAAAATAACCTTATAAAAATGTATACTAAACTACGTTAAACGTTAAACATCGTTGTATTTATTACAATGTGCTGGCATAGCTCAGCTGGTAGAGCAACTGACTTGTAATCAGTAGGTCGTGGGTTCGAAGCCTACTGCCAGCACCAATGTGGAGGAATTCCCGAGCGGCCAAAGGGGGCAGACTGTAAATCTGTTGTCAGTGACTTCGATGGTTCGAATCCATCTTCCTCCACCATAGAAACTTAGGGCGCATAGCTCAGCTGGGAGAGCATCTGCCTTACAAGCAGGGGGTCACAGGTTCGAGCCCTGTTGTGCCCACCATTTTTATAATGAATTCTATATCAGTACAATATGTGGAGGAATTCCCGAGCGGCCAAAGGGGGCAGACTGTAAATCTGTTGTCAGTGACTTCGATGGTTCGAATCCATCTTCCTCCACCACAAGAGCACTGAAAAGTGTTTTTTATTTTGTGAATATTGTAAGCTTACCGTAAAAAACTCTTATCCAGAGAGGTGGAGGGAAAAAGGCCCAATGAAACCCGGCAACCAGGGAAAATTTTTAAATTTACCAAGGTGCCAATTCCTGCAACGTGATTTGCAAGATAAGAGAGCTGTTAATTATTTAACCTCTTCTTATTGGAAGAGGCTTTTATTTTTACATGATGTGGAGGTATTGAAAGTGAGAAAGTTATTTACATCTGAATCAGTTACAGAAGGACATCCGGATAAAATGTGTGATCAGATTTCAGACGCTATTCTAGATGCCATATTGGAGAAGGATCCTTATGGCAGGGTAGCATGTGAAACTGCCACTACTACAGGAATGATATTAGTTATAGGAGAAATATCAACTAATTGTTATGTTGATATTCCTAAAATAGTAAGGAAGACCGTAAAGGAAATAGGATATACCAGAGCTAAATATGGATTTGATTGTGATACCTGTTCTGTAATGACTTCTATAGATGAGCAGTCATCAGATATAGCTTTGGGAGTTGACAAATCCCTGGAGGCTAAAAGTGGACAGATGGAGGAAATAGATGACATAGGAGCGGGAGATCAGGGTATGATGTTTGGATTTGCAACTAATGAAACTCCTGAATACATGCCTATGCCCATATGTTTGGCCCACAAATTGGCAAAGAGGCTGGCACAGGTTAGAAAGGACGGTACATTGAAATATTTGAGACCGGACGGCAAGACCCAAGTAACCATAGAATATGAAGATGATAAACCGATTAGGGTTGACAATATAGTGGTATCTGCCCAGCATGATGAACGGGAAGCTAAAGAGCAGATTGAAAAAGATATAATTGAAAATGTCATAAGACCAGTTGTACCATCCAAATTTTTGGATAAAGATACTAAATATCTTATAAATCCTACAGGAAGGTTTGTGGTTGGAGGCCCCCAGGGAGATTCGGGACTCACAGGGAGAAAGATAATAGTGGATACATATGGCGGATATGGAAGACACGGCGGCGGTGCATTTTCAGGAAAAGATCCGACTAAAGTAGATAGATCCGCTGCTTATGCTGCAAGATGGGTGGCAAAGAATTTGGTAGCTGCAGGCGTGGCGGATAAATTAGAAATACAACTTGCCTATGCTATAGGGGTGGCAAAACCAGTGTCCATAAATGTGGATACCTTTGGTACAGGAAAATTGCCAGCAAAGAAAATAGTTGATATAGTGAAGAGGGTATTTGATTTGAGACCTGCTGCTATAATAAAAGATTTGAATTTAAGAAGACCCATATACAGGCAGGTTGCAGCCTATGGACATTTTGGCAGGACGGATATAGATTTGCCTTGGGAGAAATTAGATAAGGTTGACGAAATAAGAAAATATATTTAGATATAAAGGGAAGTGCCTTGAAATTATTTTTAAAAATAGTTTTACAGCACTTCTTTTTTAAAGTTAAATTGATGTGTTATAATTGTATTCAGAGATATAGAATTTGATAGTTATTTAATTGGGAGAGATTCTATGCAGGATTTACAGGGAATTATAGAGGATATAATATTTCAAAATAAGGATAATGGATATGTAGTTGCTAAAATGAAAGAAGAAGAAAATACGGTAACTATAGTAGGATGCATACCCTATATTGTTGAAGGACAGAATCTGAAAGTCCTGGGAGAATGGGTACAGCATCCCCATTTTGGACGCCAGTTTAAAGTTCAGGTTTGTGAGGAAATAACACCTAACACCGTTACTGGTATAGAGAGATATCTGGCATCTGGAGTTATATCCGGCATAGGACCTGTTACTGCCAGAAAAATAGTAAAGAAATTTGGAGAGAATACTCTTCATGTACTGGATGATGACATAAATAGATTAAGGGAAATTGAGGGCATAGGAGAGAAAAAAATAGCTTTAATATCAAAATCATATTCTAAACAAAATGAAATACGAAATATAATGATTTTTTTACAAACTTATGGTGTAACTCCAAATCAATGTGTGAAAATACACAAAAAATTTGGAGGCGATTCTGTGCGTAAGGTAAAAGAAAATCCCTATATACTTACAGAAGAAATTGCCGGAATAGGCTTTAAAACAGCTGACAGAATAGCTAGCAGCCTTGGAATAGAAAAAAATTCTGATTTCAGGATACAGAGTGGAATAAGGTATGTGGTAAATAAATTTTGTAGCTTGGGAAATACCTATATGCCTATAGGCAGGCTTATGGAAAAAGGTAAAGATGTACTTGGTGTGACTGAAAAGGAACTTGAAAAGAATTTGTATGAAAATTCTATAAACGGAAAAATAAAACTGGAACAGTGCGGTGGTGAACTCTGTGTATTTCCAATGACATATTATTATTGTGAATTAAGTGTGACTAAAAAAATTTTGACTTTAGCTTTTGCAAATTATAAGGATATAAACTTTGATGTAGATAGAGAAATTGAAAAATTTGAAAAAATAAATTGCATTGAATTTGCGCCTTCTCAGAAGGAAGCCATTGAGGGAGCTGTAAAAAATGGTGTAGAGATAATAACTGGCGGACCTGGTACGGGCAAAACCACAATTATAAATTGTATAATTCAACTATTTGAAAAGGCAAATTATAAAGTCCTTATGGGAGCACCTACCGGTAGGGCGGCGAAGAGAATGTCAGAGGCCACTGAGAGGGAGGCAAAGACCATACATAGATTACTTGATATGGGAGTGGAAAGCGATGAAAAAGCTATGTTTTTCTCCAGAAGTGAAGAGTCACCTCTCCAATGTGATGTTGTGATTGTAGATGAGGCTTCCATGATAGATATAATGCTCATGAATAGCCTGTTGAAGGCCATTTCAGTTGGAACAAGGCTTATAATAGTGGGAGATGCGCAGCAGCTTCCTTCAGTGGGACCGGGAAATGTACTAAGGGATTTTATAGACAGCGGCTGCATAAAAGTAGTTAAGTTGAAAGAAATATTTAGACAATCGAAAGAAAGTATGATTATAGTAAATGCCCATAGAATAAATTCTGGGAAAATGCCAATTTTGAATAAGAAATTCAAGGATTTTTATTTTATAAAGTGCAGGGAACCTCTGGCTATAATGAATACGATAATAGACTTAATTAACAGAAGACTGCCCAATTTCAATAAAGACTGGAATAAAATGCATAATATTCAAATATTGTCTCCCATGAGAAAAGGTATTTTAGGTGTGTCAAATCTAAATGTAAAATTACAGAAGGTGCTAAACCCGGGATCTTCTGAAAAGAAGGAAAAAAGGAATGGAGCCGCTGTATTTAGAACAGGTGACAAGGTAATGCAGATAAAAAATGATTATTCTTTAAAATGGACTGGAATTTCAGAACAAAATTCAGAGGAAGGTATGGGAATTTTCAATGGCGATTTTGGATATGTTGAGGATATAGACAATGATAAAAATACATTGACTGTTATTTTTGATGAGGATAAAAAAGTCATATATGACAGCATGCATCTGGATGAATTGGAATTGTCCTATGCAATAACTATACATAAAAGTCAAGGCAGTGAATTCCCAGTAATTATTCTTCCAATGTTCATGGGTTCGCCTTTGCTTATGAACAGAAACCTCTTGTATACTGCTGTAACCAGGGCGAAGCAGATGGTTGTACTGGTAGGAGATCTGAATGCTTTAAAATTTATGATAAATAATAATAGAAGTTTTGAAAGATATTCCCTATTAAAACATCGAATAATGGATATAATGGAGAGTGAAACAAATGTTACCTTGGAATGAGATGAACTTTACCAATAAAATAAAGGATACGGCAGGTGAAATAATAAAGTGGAATAACTCCGGTGGACAAATCTTAAATGTTATTTCTCCTCCATATAATTCTACAAGGATCTTTATGGACATTATCAATGCATATACAAGGCAAAATAAAGATGTGCTCTATGTTACAGAAGAAGAACCCAGCAACGTTGACATAATAAACAATATAAAAAAATATACGGATTTTAAGGGCTATACCTATGTAAAAGATGGAAAAAATAATGCAAACTGTCTATTTAAAGTATGTAACTTCTGCAATGCACTTAAATTAAGGGAAAAATTTCAATTGATAATATATGATGATATAAATAGCTTCCCATTGCATGGTAAATATGAGGTAATTGACTTGATCCACAGGCTTATGTGCGGACATGGTAAAGCAATTGTATATTCCATAGAAAATATATCCGGGAATGGTGAGGAATTGTTTTTCCCTCTTGCGGAGGGGGGGCCTATAGTGGAGCCTAGAACTGTACTTACCAGATTTGACATGAATAGAGACATTCCGTTCGTGGTATATGACTATTTAAAATGGTCATTGAGTAAAAATACAGGAGTTGTAATATACGTTCCAGATAAATTGAAGATAACAAATGTTTATTCGTATATATACAATTATTGCAGAAATTTATGTAAAAATATTGTTTGTTCTATTAATAGAGAGGAATTTTATCCAATGAAGAATTCAATACTGATAACAGATAGTTTTGATGAAGTTATATCCTGTGGAAAAAATTCAAATGTGATGGTGTATTTTGCAGACAATACGAGTTTTGATTATAAAAAATTTGTCTATCTGTGTGGGAACGTAAAGAGAGGTGGAGAAAATTCAAAGGGAGAGGTTATAATGGTGGCCAATTTGAAGACGGAAGATATGCGGAAGGCCAAGGATATAACCAGCAACTTTAATAGAGAAGCATGGGACATGGATTTGTTGAAAATTTAAGCTTTTTATGGGATTGCATATTGGAACTGATATATTGTGGAGATGAAAAATGTATTCTCTGTAAAAGTGATTTGTATAATGATAGATATATATGTAAATCATGTAAAAATAATATAAAAATCTGTAAAGACAGTTTCAAAATTGGAAAAGGTTGTCACCAATTTAAATGCTACAGCAGCTCATACTATTCGGGATCCATGATGGAGCTTATAATAAAATTGAAATACAAAAGCTCTTTTAGATCGGGAAATGTCATAGCCTCCTATATGAAAGACACCATACATAGCAACGATATATCCTTTGATGTATTGACCTATGTTCCTATGACGAAAAAGTCATTTAAAAAAAGAGGGTATAATCAAAGTGAATATTTAGCAAAAACCCTCGGAAAATATTTTAGAAAACCTGTTGTGAGTTGCCTGACTAAAATCAAAGATACCAAGGATCAAATAGGATTGAATGAGAAGGAACGGTGGAATAACATTGAGGGAAGCTTTAAGGTGTTTGATAACCATTTCATCAATGACAAAAGTGTTTTATTGGTGGATGATGTTATAACAACTGGTGCCACTGTTTTTTATTGCAGTCTTGAACTTTTGAAAAGTGGAGCAAAAAAAGTTGACATATTGACTGGCGCAAAAAGTAGAGTATAATTTTAATAGTCAGGCTAGGTTTGTGGCTGAAAGTCGATGCCAGCCGCAGGCAAAACGATCCACGTAAATTAAATAAAATATTTGATGAGCATGGTGCGGCTTAGAAGTAAGTCCTGCCGTTAGATATGCGAGAGGGTTAGTAATGAGAGGTTAAGTCCGGGTAGTGAAAATTCCAGCAGGCGAGTGTGGGGTCAAAGGCCAGGTCAGCTAGCCTGACAATTGTACTGATAGTACGGCACAGCAGCATTTTATATGTTGCTGTGCTTTCTTTATTATTCAATAAGTTGGTTGTAAGTGGTAAAATAATATTATTGAAGTTTACAACTTGTAAGAAGGGTGTCTTGATTTTGGTTATACAAATTATATTTACCATGTTCTTAGTGGGCATGGTGCTTGGATTCGTAGGGGCAGGTGGTTCAGGATTTATAATATCCATACTTACCGTAATATTTGGATTTCCCATACACACAGCTCTTGGTACAGCTCTTGCCGCAATGATATTCTCTTCGATATCGGGCACTGTAAGCCATTACAGAGAAAATAATATACTATTAAAAGTGGGAATTACAACAGGTATATTTGGAGCAGCTGGTGCCTGGATAAGTTCCAACTGCTCTATTTTTATATCGCCTGATGATCTGAAATGGATGACTTCTGGCATGCTTTATCTATCAGCACTCATATTATGGCTTAGAATGGCTATTGTTTCGAGGCGGGGGGAAAGCATGAATTACGACAATATTCCAGAAGGTACTAAATTTTGGGTCTACTGTGCTGGAATAGGTTTTATATGTGGTGCAATATCCGGCATATTCGGAATAGGTTCGGCTTCCTTCATACAGATAGGACTCTTGTTTATAATGGGTATGTCTGTGAGGAAATCTGCCGGTACAACAATGCTTATAATAATACCTATAGCCCTTGCAGGAGGAGCTGGGTACTATCGCCTTGGGTACCTCAACATAAAGCTTTTACTTGAGGTAGTTGCAGGAACCATGATAGGTTCCTACATAGGAGCAAAATTTACAAAACGGCTTCCGGAACCTATCCTGAAGTTTGCAATGGTAATGGTTCCTGTAGCAGCAGGTACAATACTTCTATTTTAGTATTAAAGCTAAATATGAATGGACTTTTTCTTTTTGTGTATTTGTAGTGCTTTCAATTACCGGAGTATTGAATTTAGATGTCAAAGTTAATATAGACAAACCTGAAAAAGAAAATAACAAGTAACTTTTGGAAGAAGTTACTTGTTTGTATATAAGTTCTTTCTCGTATAACATGATTTTGTGAATTTACAATTTCTCTGTAATTTCTCACCTACATACCTTATCATTATATTATAGTTAAAGCAAAAAATATACTCATTTATGGTATTTTTATTAATTTAATACTTTTCATGTAAAATAATGTGTCTATTTAGCACAGGCACAGTAAATTTTATCCTTTAGTATTTACTTAAGGTGATATTTTACCCAATATAATTTTACATATAAATTACAATAGTGAAATAGGATATAAAAAATCCAGGGCTTAAATTTAAATCCCTGGAAAAAATATAGAAATTTAATATGGGGTACCAATTTAAACCACTGGAGATTCATCATCTCCAGTGTAAAGTAAATACCAATGTACCGGGAATAAACATTTCAATTCATATAAATCTTAATATTTTGAGCACATTGATATCTTTATATAAATAGAATGTGCAAAAATCAATTTATTATTCTGGTAATTTAAGGAAAATAATTTAGGATGGTCTTAGTGTAAAATTACTGTAGGGTTATTTAAGATAAGAAATGGAAAAAGAGACT
>ENA-UOOI01002449-UOOI01002449.1-fermentation-metagenome-genome-assembly--contig:-NODE-2449-length-16125-cov-17.609832_pt1 | contig 16125 bp, 18 predicted proteins | sample MGYA00245779_ERZ724027 | MGnify/ENA primary metagenome ERZ724027 (study PRJEB28704, sample SAMN03018318) | fermentation metagenome | biome: anthropogenic terrestrial biome; feature: soil...
TATACCCGGATGGAGTTTTAAAAATAGTGCCGTGCTTTGTTAAAAATTCTTCTGCCTCCTTCCACCTTGCATAGGTCTGACAGTATCCCGCAAAGGATGCCGCATCTACTTTTGTTAGAATACCTATAGCTTCAAGTGACCTGCTCATCCTTCTCCATTCTTTTTTAGCCTCCGGTTCAAGCCATGTGGGACATTTAGGTGCCTTCTTTTCAGGCTTTGGTTCATTTACATTTAAGGGTCTTTTTCCAGGATTTCCTTCAAGAACTTTTAGAGCTGTTGGCTTTGGTTTTCTTCCCCTCTGTGCCATAGGTATCACCTCCTCCTTTTGCTAACTAAAAGAGAGCCTACAATCGTAGACCCTTAAACTCATTTTGCTTTTCCTTTTACACCCTTGTAGTTGTAATTTCCTTTTTTAACTTCTTCATATTCAGCTTCTACAGCTTCTTTATAATCACTGCGTTTCCTTTCCTTTTCCTTGCAGCTTAAGCAAATACAATCCTCATTATACATTGACATTATTCTTCCGTCCTTTAAACTTCCTCCACATCGATCACAGGTTTTCTGAGTAAAAAATTTATCCATTTGTCTTAGCACTTCCTTCCTGCGGTAATTTTCTAAAAGCACCGCTGCCTTGAAGATTTGAAAGAAGTGTCTTCCTTATATCCTTATAACAACTTCCATTCATACCAAGGCGAATGAGCCAGGTTCTGAATGCATATTTAGGATTATCTTCCTGAGCCTGCTTAAAAGAGGTGTGTCTTAGCTTTTGGGCATTTTCATTTATTAAAGATGCGAGTTCTATAAATGCAGACATCTTTTCATTACTTAGGTTTTCACCTAATAGCTTAAAGGTAAAGGTTCGTTTTTCAAAATCAAATCTCATGCCTTTGTGACCATCTGCCCCAGCTTCAGTAATAGCTTCTTGGAATTCTTCTAAAGTTTCTGTTTTCTTTAAATTCAAATTTTCTATAAAGGCTCCTTCAATAAAAGATTCTTTTAGTTCGAGGGCTTTAAAAATTAGCTGCTGTTTACTGTAAAGCATATTTAAAATATTCATTAATGTTCTTCCTGTATGTTCTCCTAATGGAATTTCTAATTCAAACTTATCAATAGCTGTAGCCTCTATTTTCTCTTCAGGATGCTCTCCATTTAAGATTTCATTAAGTGTAATAACCTTGCCTTGCGAAGTTGTAATACTCCCCTGCCTATCTATGGTGTATATTTCTTTTTCCGTTTTAATTTCATAGGCAAAGCTTGGTGCTCCGAGATACTTTGCTTGAAAACCTAAAGCTTCACTCAAGGTTTTAACTATTTCTTTTCTATCCATCTTTATTCCTCCCTGTGCTTTGGTAATTACATATATCACTCTAAACACAGTTAATAGCAAGTACTTTGTATAAATATTTAAAGAAGAAAACAGGCCTTAAAGCCTGCTTCTGTCTAATTTTCAATCGCTGTATACCTTGGGTAGGTATACCCTTCTGAATCTACTAAAATGCTTTTCTTTGTTTTTGTGTTCTTAACCCTTATGCATCTTAGTTCTCCCTTTTCATTGCAGCCGCCATCTTCTTTTGTTATCCAAGGCTGGTCTTTGCAAAAATCCATTTCAAATTCTCTAAACTCTCCATCATTAAGTTCAATTTCCTTTGTAACCTCATAGGCTGTTCCTTTTGCTCCATCCTTCTTAGCTTCTTTTGTTAGCTCTTTAAGTTCCTCTAAATTTACAACCTTTCTTCCAAATAATGCCTTCATATTCTTACCTCCAAGTGTATTTTTTGTCATACCATATATCACTCTAAAGACACATAATAGCAAGGGTTTTATTCACTTTTTTTGATATCTCTATAGGATAACTTTTTACCATCTCTAATAAGAAACACTTCATCATCTGTACCTACTTGCTCTATATATCTTTTTGCTATAACATCAGCAAATCTTTCAGCAACCTCTATAGTAAAGCAAATCCTATTAGTCTGCTCACAAGCTATTAACGTACTTCCTGAACCTCCAAAAGGATCAAGCACAATACAATTTGATAGGCTTGAATTTTGTATTGGGTAGGCTATCAAATTTAAAGGCTTCATAGTTGGGTGCAGCTCTGACTTTGTAGGCCTATCAAAATTCCAAGTGGTTCTTTGCTTTCTGTCTCCATAGAATTTATGACCTGCTGTAGGCTTCCAACCATAAAGTATGGGTTCGTGATTATACTGATAATCACACCTGCCAAGTACCGGAGAATTTTTCACCCAAACACAGGTTTCATGACAAAAGAAGCCAGCATCCTTAAAAGCTGTTCTAAAATTAACAGTTTCTCTATCTGCATGAAAAACATAAATAGGAGCTCCATCTGTCATAACTTCAAAAGTACATTTATAAAACTTCAGTAAAAACTCATAAAAATTCTTATCAGCCATATTATCATTTTGAATTTTACCAGCTGTTCCTTCATAGGCAACGTTATACGGAGGATCTGTCACCACAAGATTAGCTTTCTTTCCCTCCATTAAAATCTCATAGGTTTTAGATTCGGTACTATCACCACATATAAGCCTATGCCTCCCAAGAAGCCACACATCTCCTTGATTTGAAACAGTTGGCTCTTCTTTTAGGGCCTCTTCAACATCAAAGTCATCTTCCTTAATTTCCTTATCATGAACCTTAGAAAATAAATCCTCTATCTCCGCAGCATCAAAGCCTGTAAGTGAGACATCAAACATACCATTGTCTAATTCACCAATTAAATCAGCAAGCTTTGGTAAGTCCCAGTCACCTGATACTTTATTTAGAGCAATATTTAAAGCCTTTTCTTCTGATTCATCCATATCCACAACAACACATTCAATATCCTTTTCACCCCGCTCTTTTAAGATTTTAAATCTTTGATGTCCTCCAACAATACTCCCTGTTCTTTTATTCCAGATAACAGGTTCTACATATCCAAAAGTCTCAATGGACTTTTTCAATTTTTCATATTCAGGGTCGCCGGGTTTTAAATCTTTACGAGGATTATATTTAGACGGATTCAATTTCTCAACAGCTATTTTTTGAATATCCAATACTTTCACCATCCTTTATAAAAAGCAATAAAAATACACCCTGAAAAGCAACGAGGCCACTGAAAAGCTTATGTTTTAACATAACTTTTTTAAGGTGTAATGCTTCTTAGCCTTTTGAAAATCCAAGGTTCTTTATATTCAAGGTGGCTCTTATACCCGCCCCTAGAATTATGCGATTTTTCACACGAAGGGGGACGCCCGGCCCTTTTGGCATAACTCTAGAGGAAATATGCCCCTTACCCTTTCACATTAGATTTTCATTCACTCCTTCTTCCATGGATAAGAATAAACTTCATTCTTGTTTCCAAATCTACCATCTTCCTTTGCAGTCTTTATATCATGATGATGCTTACATAGAGATTGCCAATTGCTTTCATCCCAAAAGAGTTGTTCATTGCCTTTGTGAGGTACAACGTGGTCAACTACTTCTGCAGCAGTAACTACTCCTTCTCTTTTACATTCTTCACAAAGAGGATGCTTTAAAAGAAACTGCTTTCTTAACTTATACCACCTGCTGTTGTAGAGTTTCTTAAAAGGTCTGCTTGTCTTGTTGTACTTACTTTCTATTTCTTTTTGATGTTTGGTACAATACCTTTCATTAGTAAGTTCAGGACAACCCGGGTAACTACAAGGTTTAGCTGGTTTTCTTGGCAAATGGTTCACCTCATTTTTATCAATATAAAAAGCCACCACAATTTGTTGCGATGACTTTTGGGATTTTCTTTCTACGTTTCTATTATAACTATATCATTTTGCTAGGGTGTCTTTCAGTGTCTTTTAGTGTCCTCTTTTAAATTTACCCCACAATTTTCTAATGCCTTTCCATGAAGTTTATGAATATAACGTAAGTCATATCCCATCTCTACTGCTATCTGATCCCACGTCTTAAAACAAAGATATCTAAGTTCTAGCAATGTTTGGTATTCCAGGTTGCTAATCTTTTTTATAATAAATACAAATTCCCTTTTCAAATCAACTAATGCATCTATATCCACATATATTTCATTCTCTAAATCCACCATTTTTGCTATTGTGTCCTCCATAGAATGCACATTACGGGTGCCACCTGGTGGAGTATCACTTAGTGTGGAAGTTGCTTTTGTAGCTAATGCCCTTAAAGATACTATCTGCTCAAGCTTACTATTAATTCTCTGGTCTATACGATAGGCCTGTGCTAAGTATTCTTTAGCAGTCATTATTTATCACCGCCTTTCAGCCAGGGCATTTTGCCATTGTGATAAGTATCCGCAATGCTTTTTTGAATTGCCTTATCTAGTGAAGTGATACGAGCATATGCTTTATTAAGGCTTTCCTCTTGCTCCTCTTCAGTTTTGAAAAATGAACAAGTATTATTAGTACACTGTATACTTTTAAGAATTTTGCACCTGCTGTTTTTATATGCAAAGCAGTTTTCATTCATAATTTTTATCCCCCTTTAACTTAGCCTTTACTGCATCTATTAAATCTGATTGTACTTTTTCTTTTCGTTTTAAAGCTTTCATCACATCTTCATCAATTGTTCCTTTAGTAATAATGTGATGAATAACAACTGTTTCACTTTGTCCTTGCCTCCACAATCTTGCATTGGTTTGCTGATAAAGCTCTAAACTCCAGGTAAACCCAAACCATATAAGAGTTGAACCACCAGCTTGAAGGTTTAGTCCATGTCCTGCTGATGCAGGATGTATTAAAGCTACTTCTATTCCACCACTATTCCAATCCTTAATATCTTTTGAGGTATTGATTTCACGAACCTTAAACCTCTTTTTAATTCTTTCTAAATCATGATTAAACCAATAAGCCACAAGTACTGGTCTTCCATTTGCTGATTCAATTAAATCTTCAAGAGCATCTAGCTTTTTATCATGTATTTCAAATACTCGCTTGTCCTCACCATACACTGCTCCATTTGCCATTTGGCAAAGTTTGTTTGATAAGGCTGCTGCATTTACTGCATCTATTTCTTCACCTTTAACAGATAGCACTAAATCTTGTTTTAAGCTGTTATAGGCTTTTTGTTCTTTTTCTGAAAGTGTTACAACAACCTCATTTATAACACATTCCGGCATTTCCAAATAATCTGTGCTTTTCATAGAAATGGTAATATCCGATATAAGGCAATAAATTGCATCTTCTGCACCAGCTTTTGGTTTATAGCTAAACACAATATGTTGATTTCTCTTATCCGGGTCAAAGAAATTGCTGCGATAGTGGGTTATAAATCTCCCCAGCCTTTTTCCCATATCAAGAAGTCTAAACTCTGCCCATAAGTCCATTAAGCCGTTACTGCTTGGAGTTCCTGTCAGCCCAACAATACGTTTTACTTTAGGTCTTACTTTCAATAGGCTTTTAAATCTTTTTGCCTGATAAGACTTAAATGATGATAATTCATCAATTACAAGCATATCGTAGTCAAAAGGCAGCCCACTTTCATTTATCAGCCAGTCTACATTTTCACGATTGATAAGATATATATTTGCTTTTCGCATAAGTGCTGATTTTCGATGTATTTCACTACCGATAGCAACTGAGTAAGTAATTCCTTTAAGATGATCCCACTTTTTTATTTCCGCAGGCCATGTATCTCTAGCAACTCTAAGTGGTGCAATAACTAGTACTTTACTAACTTCAAAGCTATCAAGGCAAAGGTCAAATATTGCAGTAAGAGTTATTACACTTTTGCCAAGACCCATATCTAGTAATACCGCTGAGATTGGATTTGCTAAAATGAAATTAGTAGCAAAGATTTGATAATCATGAGGATTGTATTTCACTTAGAATCCCTCCAATCTGACTGACATCATCTATGCAGTAAACCAAAAAGCCTAACTGCTCCATCTGTCTTTTTCTCTTTACTTGCAGTGGTCTCATTTTCTTACCTTTTGCTTTTAATTCAACAAAGGCGAACTTGCCTTTTGGTAAAAGCACCAATCGGTCTGGCATACCATCAAATCCCGGAGATGTGAACTTCGGACAAATGCCACCTATCATTTTTACTGCTGATACCAATTTCTGCTCTATTTCTTTTTCTCTCAAATGCACTACCTCCATCAAATTTATTTTAGTGTGGAGGTCATTGGAGTGTATTTCCATAACTTTATATATATCATTATTTTTTACTTCTAAGAATAGTTATATAAAAGACCTCCATAGACCTCCACACTTTAAGAAAAATGGCTTTATTCCAAGAAATCTGACTTTAATCTTAATCCAATGATAAGGTTGCAATCTCGGGTCTTTTTACGGTCGAAACCGCTGCTTTCCAAGGCTGTGTAAAAATCAGCTGTGCTACGAATAAAGTCACCCACCTGCGTACAATATGCACGGTATGAGTTATAAACCTCCCCGGATTTTGCCGTATAACCTTCATCCACTTCACAGCACTCCATCAAAAAGTGGGACATCCAGTCATTATTTTCCTTGTATTTATGAATAGCGTCCTTGACCTTCTGCGGAGGTTCAATATTGAAGTTTTCTTGAATTACTTTTTTCGCACCCTGGATTACCCAAGATAAAATAGCACCACCCGCATTCTCAAACAGATAATCTGCAAAATTCTTTACATCTGCACTGCCTTCAATCTTCGCCTCAAAGGGAATAACAATCAGTCTTCGCCATGTACCTTTATCGATGGCACCAACCTTTGGCAGGTGGTTGGTATAAAGCACAAGCGTATGGCTTGGAATATAGGAAAAAGGCGCTTTGTATTTTTTCTCTGCGTAGATTTCATCCGTAGAACAAAGTTGTTTTACATTGGAGGTATTAAGTCGCATCCCTTCCTCCAGTTCTGCTGCAATCAAAAGTCTTTTACCCTTCGCCTCCGCAAGTTCCGGCTTTACATTTCTTTTGCATCCTACCGTTAATACATCAGCAGAAATATTACCACTATAACTACCAAGTACACGGGATACCACATTCCAGAAAGTAGATTTTCCGTTTCGGCCCTCACCATAGGCAATAATAAGAGCCTCCACATATACCTTTCCGATAGCAGACAAGCCCACGATTTTCTGAACATAATCAATTAGGTCCTTATCTCCACAGAAAAATGTATCAAGAGCATCCTCCCACAATTTCGCACCCATATCGGTTGCATCCACTGCAGTCTGCTTTGTAATATAGTCAAGTGCCTCGTGTTTTCTAACTTCGCTGATGCCTTTTCTAAGGTCATAAGTGCCACTGGGAGCGTTAAGTAAAAACTCATTTTCATCAAGTAGGTTCTGCGTAATACCTACCATCGGTCTTACTTCCTTTAGTGCCGATGAGATGTATTTTGAGTCACGCCTTTTGATGGCATATTTCTTATAATTGATGGCATCCTCATACAGTTCAAAGGAATATACCTGAACTTCATTAAATGCTGAAACAGCTTTTTTCGCACCCATCTGTGCCAGTATCTCAAAGGCACCGTTTTGCTCCATTTCCTTTAGTCTTTTTTTGATTTCTACCTCCGCCTCGGCAAGCTGTCTTGTGGTTAGTTCCTGTGCCACCGCCTGCGACAAAGGATCTGACTCTTCCCAAAAACTGCCGTTATATACAAGGTATCCTGTAGATGGAGAGTATCTTAGACTGCCATAATATTCCCTTGATAGCACAATCGCCTGTCCCACATCTGAGTAATCTTCCGGTTTTAATTCAAAACCCGCATTATACTGTTCTGGTGGAATATATCCTTCCTGCGTAGATACCTTTGCACCAAATTTTAAGGCACTATTCCATATAGTTTTCAGTTCAGCGTCCGCAAGAGGAGGATTGCATTTTTCAGCTTTTTGCAAATATAACTGATACGCCTCCTCGGTATCCCCATAGCGTTTGATGATTTTTCCAGCATAGTGTGACATGGTATTATTACGCTTTCCCTGCGGAACCTGACTTTGCTGATTATCCCACTCTTCAAAGTCCAGATCATCAAGAAAATCTATAATGTTTCTTCTGCCCTCATAAAACTCTACTTCTGGATTTGTAACACCAAAAAGCAGCCTTGCACTATCAAGTGCATTACTGTCAAAATAGGGGAAAGCGGCTGCTATTCTCTTTTTTAATGATGTATATTCCTTGGAATCTGTAACGGCTGGTATCACAAAATACACATGAAATCTTGGACGGGCAGACTCTCCATCTTTTACCTTCATATGATTTCTACTATATACAGCCACAAAGGATACATCCGGAAACGCCATCGCAACTTCAAACGGAGTAATCCATTCGTCTGGGTTATCACTATGGTCATTATCACAATCAAGAGGAACATTGTCGGCACTGATAAAGTTGGAATTGCTACGGTAATTATCCTTATACTCTGCTGTTACATGGTCATTCTGCATTGCAGCTTTCATTGACTGCTCATCCGTAATAATATTTTTATTGGGATAAACACAGTTAGACAGACTGCCTACGCAGTCTGCCGTATAAAGTGTTAATCTTATCATTGCGACACCTCCTGTAATTCTTCCGTGAAATATCTTATTTTCTTTCTCATTTTTCCTGCCTGTTCTATTTCTTCAGACATTCCTGCAGATACTTCACTTCCAAACACCCATAATTCATCACACTTACCGAGAAACACCTTATTCATAAACATAGCAAGTCCACGCTCATGCTCCTCTGAAATATACTGTGGCAACAACAGATGTGGTGCAAATGGTATGTTTTTCTTTGCCACAGCAAATCTTGAGTACATTCTTGCATTTGCTGTATTTTTTTCGATATTCCCGGAATAAGGACTGCAAATATACACCATAGGGCGAAAAGCGGCAGCCTTTCGTGCTGCTCGCTCTTCCTTTTCAATTTTCATTAATGCCTCATAAGTAACAGGGGCGTAATAACCCTCTGCATTGTATTTATTAATTAACATAAGTTTAATCCTCCTGCTCCATCGTAGGCAAAATACCATCTGCCTTTAAAAGTCCATAGATTAACAAGCGTCCCTGCTGTGTCCAATAGGTATGAACCTTGGTATGCATTGTTCCGTCACTTCCGGGATAACTGTGGGTTTTGGTACTTGTGTAACCCATCTCTGCGTACTTCTGATACAAGAGCCATATTTTATTGCCCTGCTTGTACTGAATACCCTTATCGTGAAGATACTGATTCATTCTATTGGCACTCCAGCCGTAGTCTTTAGCAATCACGGAAATAGCAACAAGGTCTTTGCAGTTAAGTACTACATCGTAGTAACTGGCTTTCGGTTTCATCTCCACAATCTGCTGATTCTGAACAGCCACCGTGGCCATAAGCGCATTAGTCTTTTCACGCTCTGCTTTCAGTTTTGTAAGTGCTGCAATCAACATATCTGGGTCATTAAGCAATTCATCTACTGCATAAATACCATGCTTCCTAATAGCAGGAAGAACCTCTGATGTAACCCAACTCTTAAATTTTTTAGCATTCTGTACCTTGCTTGAAAATACAAGACTGTAAAGACCACTTTCGTTGATAACTGTCAATCCTCGGTTTGGAATTTCAAAGGTCGTATTTTCCGACCTTTGGATTACCATCTTATCTTCAGCATCAACATGAGCAGCAAGTGCATCCTTCGTATTACTGTAACCAAGGCTTTCTGCTACATCTTTACCTACAAAATACGGCTCATCATTAATCACAAGTGTACGGATAGAGCCAAACTCCGCATTCTTAAAAATCTGTAATTCTCCCATAAGAATTACCTCCTAAAATTTAATTGAGGTCGACCCTCACCTAATAGCCTTGAGCGAGGGTCAGATTGGACACTTTTACAAAATTTCTTGATATTTTTTCTTGGCTCTCTGTAAACGTTTGTACACCGTATCTCTTTTTTCGCCTATTTCTGCTGCATATTCTTCCGGGGTCTTGTCCTCTAAACAAACAGCAATGATGACCTCAGCGTATTCCGGTTTCAATACCTCACGGAGTTTTTGGCACAAATCCTCATATTTATATCGGCGATTTAATTTTTCTTCCTGCGAATTATCTGCTGCCATATCCATTCCATCACTGTCATCAGCATCTTCATCATCTTTTCTGAACTGCTTTTTCAGGTTCCCTCGATGGCGGTCAAACTTGTGCCAGTTATTGTATTCCGGCTTATTGAATTGATCCTCAAAAACATCTTGGATAAGAGTTTCCTTTTCTTCTTGCGTTAGGTCTTCGCCACCTTCAAGTGACAAGCTGACCCACATCTCTTCACTGTTAACCTCCAATATTTCGTACTTTTGTTCATAACGAATCTTTAATTTCATTCTCTTGTCCTTTCTGCCTGTTTCTTGCAGAAGGGCAAGGAATACAAATATTGGTGCTTTAGAAGTACCGAATCAAAAAAAGCCTGATTAAACCATAGGAAAGAAGGGTACCTCTATCGCACCTTTCACAGCTTTCGCTGTGAAGGTTCCGATATTTGTATCCCAATGCCCTATAGCTAATCAGGCCTTGTGATATTGATTTTATCTGTTTCTGCTCAAAGTGATTACCTAATGAACCATTTGAACATTGAACAGTTTTTTCTGCTCGATTATAAGTATAGCGATGAGCAAGCTATTTTTCTCGGACATGCTATGTCCGTCAGCTGTACTTCACCCAAACAAAAAGAGCCATGAAAACAAGCTTACTTTACTTGTCTTCATGGCTCTCATTGTACCTTTTATAAAATTTTGTAACGGGAGTAATTCCCCTAAAAAAACATCGGATAGTTATTATTAGCAAATTTTTCTAAGCCGAGATTTCTCATTCTATCGATATCCTCATCTGGACATACTTCTACAAACTGTTGATATTCAAACTGATTATTGTATCTGTTAACTGTAAATGTCAAAAGAAAATCTCTATAATTCGTTTCACTAGTACATACCTCAAAATCACATCTCATACCTCTTGAAATGACTGTGCTATCTTCTTGGTAGAATTCATTAATCTGTTTTGCTAAATCTGCTACCACTAAATCCTCGATATTATATTTGTCCACGGTAAATTCTCTAAACATATCATAAACATTTACCGCCTCTGGCCACATAATAAATCTGACTCTTCTTGCATTTCCCTTTAGCTGACTATAGATTTTATCAGCAAACCTATTCCCTATGAACATTGCAAGGTCGCGGCTTACAACAGAGCGAGCAACGAAATGATAGAGTGCATCATTCGAAAATTCTAAATCTTCCAAGTTTTGATAGGAATAAACGAACTGCTTAATTTTATAAATTGTATTCTCTACTTGACGCTTTTTCTTGATTAAATCATATGCTCCAAAATTTACCGCTACTCTGTTTTCTATCTTTTTCTTCCAAGCTTGCACTGCAACAGCCTCAACCTCTTTAGGCTTTGTAACTGCTACTGAGAGTGACCGATTTGGATTATTGTAGCCATAATAATCATTACGGAATCCTTCTTTATTCTTCTTCACAGAAACCATCTCTTGTATGATTACTGCAAGAGTATCTAATGCAACTCCATTTGAAACATCAATATCTTCGTTTTTTGCAATCCACCACTCAAGAACTGTTCTAAAATGCTTAAATGCAAATTTATAATTCTTCAAGTCAGAATCTTCAATCAGTTGACCATATGAAATAAAATAAAGAACTATATCAGCATCCGAATCTTCAATTTCCCCATCAAGACGTTTTTGAATTATGGGAAATAACTCCCACTTTACTTCACAGCCCTCCCATTTTCTAAAATTCTTTATATATTCATCCTCAGGAGGTTCTTCAATACAAATACGATAGTTGATGTTCAATCTGTCTGCCTCATTACACATCAGTTTATGACAAACAAGAATATTATAGAATGTACTCATAACCCCTTCCTTATTAGATATGGATGAAGGATAGGTTGTTGACAATCTCCCGAGTACATTCTCATTCAAGAAACGATCAATTCTCTCTAATTCTCGGATTGCATTTTCTGGCTCATCTAAGGCTCTATCGGAAATAACATAATCAAATATCTTTCCTGTGATATATTCCCAATGCATATTTATTGCTTCTATTTTCTTATCTCGTACATCAGCATCAGTGATTTCACTCCGTACTTTATCAAACATCTCGCTAAAAATGCTACCATAAACACTCTTTTCAGAATAATCTGTCATAATATTTTCAAGCCTTGGTTTGGCAAGAATGTCAGTAATTTGTATTTTCAAATCCTTATTATCCAACGGTTTGTATTTTGGTTCTCCAGACTTTTCTATATAATATAAAAGTTTCAGTAGTTTTAGTTCATCAAACTTTTCGGCATTACTTTTTTCTGCTATAGCTTCAATGTCAAAATGCAAACAGCGTTTCAGTTTATCTATCAATCCAGACTCATCATCATTTTTGAACAGTTTCCACAATGTTTCTGGGTTTCTCCATTTATTCTCATCATTCGGATATTTATCTTCATATTCATTTACCAATTCTTTACACAGTTCTATAAAGGTCAGCTGGCATAACCTACTTTGCTTTTTTCCAATATCATATTTCCCCAAAATTACTCCCCCCTATGGAAAATGCAACCAGACATCCTATGTCCGGCTACAATGAAAATTATTATGAAATTTTCTAAGCAACTCTATTTTGCTTGCCAAGTGGTTTCAAATCCTGTGATACCAACATATCATTGCACTCATATATGGTCTTCGTATAACAGGAATTCAACAGAAACTGATACATCAGGTGCTGTTCTGTCATCATAAAGGATTTCCCAGAAACTCTCAATAGACAATTACTTAACATTGGTGGCAATTTCATCCCAATACAAAGCTGTACTACTGTTTCAATGGTTACATTATCTGGTTCATTATTTCTAAGTCGCTGTATTGTCTTTTCACTCATTTCAGCAGCTTCAGCAAGTTCCTCTTCCGTCATCTCAGACCATTCGATAAGAGCATCCAACGCTCCTGAAAAATTCATTGGTAGCTTACGAGCCACTGACAACAAATCAGCATTGTATTGCTTAATCATTTCTGTGTGGTTCAAATTATCCTCATTTTCAGAAGAGAAATGTGCCTCAAAAACAATACTTGATGCGGCATCTCTATTAAGATAACATTCACTATGGTATTTTTCTCTATAACCAGCCTTTACTGATAAATCAAAAATCAAGCAGCACTCGTCCATATGATTTAGTGCATAATTAGTTAATACTATAAGCCCATTAGCATCTTGTGTTAAGTATTTTTGATTATTTAAAACAAAATGTGAATCTACATATTGATAAATACCATCTGCTCCAATAGAACTCAGTTGAGGATTAATCATACTTTCAATCGCAGCATCTATTACACCAATTGAAAAAGTTTGATTTCTTTGCAATGTGCCTTTCTTGAATCTGTGTGGCTTGACATAATGACCATCAATGTAAGTAAAAGTACCTATAGCCTCTTCATATCCAGCATCAATCATGCGAATTTTAGCTGCTAACCTTGATACACAGAAGAATGTTGCTAATGCATCAATAACTGGTTCCATTACATCTATAAGTTCAGATGTTCCAAGTTCAGCTCGGAACTGCTTGATAAATTCAAAAGCCTTTGTTTTAAACATAACTAATGGCATTTGAATCCTCGGCGCAAGTGCGTTTGCCTGCCACTCCATCCAGTCAGTTGCATCTCTAATGTTATCTTTTATACCACCTACTACTTGACACTTAATTTTACTAGCACTGCTGTTATATAATCGCTCCAATTCAAATGCTTTCCTATGTTTGTCCCAATGAACGCACTCGTGCACAATGGTGTTATTGACTGATCCAAGATTACGAAGAAAGTACGCTTTTGGATCCACAAATATAGTACTGGCATCCACATGGGTCTGCAGCATTTCATCGCTGTTTTTATTATAAAATTCTGCATCACAGTCATGAAAGTATATCTGTCCAAAAGTAGAGAAATCTTTTGTAATCTCTCTCATTTCTACTGTAAGGCCCATTTTTTCTGTCAACACTTGTGGTTCAACTGCCATTGGGGTTTTTAATGCTTCTGGGTAATTTCTACGAAGGAAGTCTGTAGCAACAGACTCTAGTTGTTCTTTATTAATAATAGGGACAAGAGAGTCCGACATAGGTTTTGACTGTTTATTTTTGCTGGTATACTCTGTTACACTGGAGATTGTAAAATCATCCAAATTGCAATCCAGATCTCCAGAACACTTCAGCATAAACCACTGCCTACAATTTTCGGATTCATCATAGTGATAATCTGACTCCCGGACCTCTAGTTCAGCTTCAACAGCAACATCAAAGTCTATTTTCATATCCGGCAAATCATTAACAGATACAAACTTTACCTCTATATCTGACATTTCTATGCCACCGATGTTTCGAACTCTATATAACCTTAAGTCTAAGTCATCGTAGTTATCTGCAGTGTAACTTTGTATGGCAGTAAATAATTCATTATAGAATCTATCAGTCACATAATCTTTAAAAGAACGATTACCTGCCAAGACATTCCCTCCTCACTCCATATGAAATTAATATCTTTAATAATTTTCATTGTTTCAAACATTCAAACATTAGTTTATAGGTAAATTATAGCATATGTTACACCTATCTCAATGTTTATTTTGCATTCATGAATTTTAATTGTTACATCGCTAATTTTGTGATAAACTTTATTTTGTAACTAAAATGAGTAACTAAGGTGAGGTGGCATTATGTCCATAAGTTATAAAAAGCTTTGGAAACTTCTAATTGATAAAGACATGAAAAAAAAGGACTTAAGAGAAGCCTCTGGTATTAGTACTGCTTCAATGGCTAAACTCGGAAAAAACGAGAATGTTAATACTGACATTTTAATAAAAGTATGTAAGGCTCTTAACTGTGATATTTCAGACATTATGGAAATTGAAAAAACTGAGGAAACCCATTAAACACAAAGGAGTGAGCTAATGAAACTGTTGTATTCAAATATCCTGCCGCTTGCTACATTACAGGGTCAAGAAACAATTATTGACTGCTTTAACCAACAAATTGCAAAGTCAGACCGAGTTGAAATTGCGGTTGGATACATCTCCCGTGTAGCCTTGGAAGAACTAGGCCGCCTGGTCGAAGAACTCAATATATCCAGTATATGCCTTACTATTGGTATGTACTTCATCGAAGGAATGCCGGAAGGATCATACAATGCTGTGCTTGAACTGAATAAAAAATGGAGAGAGGCGGGCATTGGCGAAATTAAGATTGTAAAGGCATTTAAGTACCACGGTAAATTATACTGTTTCTATAAGGATGGACAACCTTTTTCAGCTATCATTGGTTCTGCAAACTTAGGTGTAATCAAATTAGATGCAAATAACCGCCGACAGTATGAAATCTCATCAATTACTGATGATGCTGCTGAATGCAGAGAAATTGCAGATTTTATAGAGAGGCTAAAAATACAGAATTGCTCAGATAATATTGCCAGCATAACAGGAATGCCAATAATCAGGGAAGTTAACACATCACTTAGTGGCATTGATATGGTAACACAAATTCCCCAAACTGGTGTACAGCTTTATGCACAGCATAAAACAGGTGTTTCTTTTGTGTTGCCGTTAAAAGTTCCTGCTTACAAAGAGCGACACATGGACGATGGCAAGCATTTTACAAAATCAAATATTAACGTTAGCTATGCCGCACCGAGAAGCAGGAGAAAATCCCGTGATTGGTATGAGACCCAGTTGACCGTGAGCAAAGAGATAACTCGCTCCGAGGGATACCCTGAAAAGAACAAAACTTTCTTTGTTGTTACCGATGACGGCTATTGGTTTAAAGCTCATACTACAAGTGATGGCAATAAACAGTTCAGTGCTGTTGGAGATGAACTTATTCTTGGCCGTTGGATTAAGGGCAGACTTGCGGCTGCAGGACTTTGCAGGACTTGTAAAACCTGTGAATGATACTCAAGCTGATACAGACCGTAAGGGCATGATTACGAAAGAAATGCTGCAGGCATATGGCTGCGATAGCCTTGTGCTTTCTAAAACTGACCAGAAAGCATTGGACGAAGACGGCTCTGAACTTGATGTATGGGTTTTATCATTTGAAACAACTACTAACGAATGAGAGGTTAAACTATGCAATACTTAAAAACATACCTTCAAAAGATTACAGACCGAGGCAATGTAAAATT